>Ga0208461_1000177_pt1 | contig 62918 bp, 49 predicted proteins | sample AD_JPNTR4_MetaG_FD_184448 | JGI IMG/M metagenome (GOLD analysis project Ga0208461, IMG submission 184448) | Active sludge microbial communities of municipal wastewater-treating anaerobic digesters from Japan - AD_JPNTR4_MetaG (SPAdes) (version 2) | ecosystem: Engineered > Bioreactor > Anaerobic...
GAATAAAGGAGAAACGAGGCGTGTAGTGACTAAGAAGTAAAAATGGAGGAGTAAAAAATCTTCATTTTAGTGTTTATTCATGCCTCGTTTAGATTTTTCTCATTTTTCGCAAGTGTCAAACTCAGGAGACAAGGTCTTCGATAGATTCTACAGGTCTCCTGCTGCAGTAAAAATGGCATCGGGTTCTGGGTTAGGTTTACCAGTCGTAAAACATCTTTGCAACATTGCAGATTTCACTATAGATTTTGAGACAAAACACCTCATAGGGACTAAGGTAACGATACACTCTTGATCACAAATCATTTGGAAAGTGGCTATATAACATAAAAAAACGGGCTAACATAAGTTAGCCCGCTTTTTTAATCTCTATTTCGAATTATTCTTCCTGATTCTCTTCTGCCCCTTTATCTATTACAGTAGTTAATTTTCTTGGGACCTTCTTTGTGATGTAAAACTCGATTTCATCTTTTTCTCTGATATCATCAAAATTCAATAACTTTATACCACATTCTTGTGGTGCATTCACTCGTGTGACGTCTTGCTGGTAGTGTTTCAAAGTTTCGATCTTTCCTTCGAAAATGAGTGCACCATTTCTGTATACACGTGCAAAACCAGACTTTTCAACATAGCCATCGTAAAGCTGTATTCCAGCTATGTTTCCTATTTTGTGAATTTTGAATACCTTCATTATCTCGCCAGCACCAGTCTTCTCTTCCACCTCTTCCGGTTCGAGCATACCTTCAAGTGCAGCCTTCAAATCTTCGAGTAATTTGTAGATAATCGTGTAGGTCCTTATCTGTATACCTTCAGATTCCGCCAATTTGCTCGTCTGTGTGTCTGCTTTCACTCTGAAACCGAGTATAATTGCCTCAGATGCTGATGCAAGCATGACATCACTTGAGTTGATAGCGCCTACTGCTGAGTGTACTATGTCGATATCTACCTCATTTGTCCTCAATTTTACTATTGCGTTTTGTAGTGCTTGAAGTGAGCCAACGGTATCTGCTTTCAGTATTAACCTAACTTCTTTCTTCTCCGTCTCTTGCATCTTCTTGAGAATTTCTTCTAACTTTATTTGTCGCTTCTTTCTCATTTCTCTTGCTTCTATCTCTCTCACCTTATCAGTGATTTCAACTGCCGTTTCCTTAGAATCAACAACGTATATAATGCTGTGTGGATCAGGTAGTTCTTCAAATCCTACAATCATGACTGGTGTAGAAGGTGTTGCCTCGCGTATTCTCTTACCTTTATCGTCTATGAGTGCTTTAACCTTTCCATGTACTCTTCCAGCAACTATGTAATCTCCAACTTTTAGTATGCCATCTCTCACTATGGAATTTGCAACTGGTCCATATCCTTTATCAAGTTTTGTTTCTATAGTAATTGCCCTAACAGGTGAGTCTGGGATACACTTGATATCTTGCATCTCTGCAACGAGTAATATCATTTCAAGCAAATTATCTACATTTATTCCATTTCTTGCAGAAATCGGTACAACGATCGTATCTCCACCCCAATCTTCGGGTATCAAATTGAGCTTTGTAACAAGGTCTTGCTTAGTCATATCCACATTTGCATTTGGCTTATCTATCTTATTTATTGCAACTATAACTGGCACATTTGCGGATTTAGCATGGTTGTATGCTTCTATCGTCTGCGGCATCACACCATCATCAGCGGCAACAACTAGTACAACAATGTCCGTCGACTGTGCACCACGTGCACGCATTTCCGTGAAAACTTCGTGACCTGGTGTATCTATGAACGTGATCTTCTTACCATTTATCACAACTTGATATGCACCTATACTTTGTGTAATTCCACCCTCTTCTTTCTCGGCAACACGAGTTTTACGGATATAGTCGAGCAACGTTGTCTTACCGTGGTCAACGTGCCCCATAACAGTCACAACAGGTGGCCTTGGAGACAACTTCGTCTTATCAACGTACAGATCATCGAACTTCCGCTTGAGGTCATCAAGGGGATTTTCAGCTTTTACAAACTCTTTTGGCGTTTCTTCTTCTTCAAAAGTCAAACGTACATCGTACATTTTAGCGATCCTTTTGACCAAAGAAACAGAAATTTGCTGACCTGGTCTAAGAACCTCACCTTTCATGAAGAAATCTTGGATAATTCTATTTTGTGGTATCTTAATCTTCTCAGCTAATTTATCAAGTCTTAAATCTTGCTCAGTGATGTGGATGGGAGGCTTCTTAACTTCTGCTTTCTCCTTAACCGTCTCCTTCGATTTTGCAATCAAAACCTCCTCTTCTTCTTCAAGCGTTTGCTTATATATATCGAGGAGAATATTAACTGTTTCTTCGTCTATGTAACTCATGTGACTCTTTACTTCAATACCAAGCTCCTCCAATTCGTGGAGCAATTCTTTCGTATCCATATCTAACTGTTTCGCAAGTTCGTAAACTCTTAATCGTGCCAAAAAATCCACCTCCCTAAAGCTTCAATCAATATTATAGCACACATCTTTGTTTTTTGTTTATCCGTTTAACCAATTGAAAAAATCATTTACGCTTTCTTCAACTTCTCTAGGCGCATAATTAGTGATTTTACTTACTTTATCATGTGAAAATTTGCAGTCCAATCTGATTGTGTGAAGTGCATAAGGAACAAACTCACTGGGAATGGAAAGATACGTACCAAACAAAGACAGATAACTTACAAAATCTGCAAGAGAATCACCAAGTATTCTGTAATTTGATAATCCACAGAGTCTTGGCAGTTCCTCAAAATAGATATCGTTACCTGATATTATGAATCCCTCACCATTCACAATCTGATTTCGTTGATCACTGATGAACTGTTTGTACAATTCAACCATGGCATGTACAAGGTCCCTCACATCGACAAAATCGAACTTGCCTTTGACCGTTATCTTTAATTTCCCTTCATGATACTTTCTCATCACGTTCGAAAAGTAAGAATTCTTGAAATCGTATGGTCCAAATATGCCTGTTGGAAAGATAATAAAGCCATCTAGTCCCTCCTTGAATGCACTGAAAACCAACTTTGTAGCCATTGCCTTTGACTTTGCGTAATCTCCTATCGTTCTACTCTCATCGATAGGCGTTTCTTCCGTGATGATCGAACCCGGCCCCATCTCACTGAAGGCGTGGACACTACTAACGTAAATCAAAGGAATTTTGTACATTTTAGCAAGTGATATCACATTCTGCGTGCCACCAACGTTCACTGAATAGAGTTGTTTTCTACGGGAAGGCGTTATCGAAATGATGGAAGCAAGGTGAAATATCGTTTCGACACCAAAGAGTGCGTCTGAAAAATCATCACGCACATCACCGTAAACAACCTCTATTGGTAGCATCTGAAGAGCATGTAAGTTATCTCTTGGATGGACAAGCACCCGAATACGTTGTCCACAGTTGACCAACTCTCTAACAAGCACGTTGCCTAAATGACCAGTTGCACCTGTAACAAGTACAGTACTCATAAACTATCATCTCCTCACACTAGTTTGTTATTCATCAATTGAACTGAGTGACTTAACGAACTTTACGAGCATCTCAAAACTCTCATTGAGCTTTGCAGCCTCACTTTCAGAGAGTTTTGAGAGCACATTTGCAACAATCTTCCCAAAGGCGTCCAAGAACTTATCGAACGTAGTTTTACCCGACTGAGAGAGACTGATGTAAATAAATCGTCTATCATCTTCATCATGATGCGTCTCTATTAATCCCTTTTTCAAAAGTGATTTCGTTGCGATACTTACACTCGGCCTCGAGATGCCAAGCTCTTTCGAAAGGATGCTATTCATCGTCCTTCCTTCACTGCCGACGAATAGAAAAACGTACAATTCAGTTGTACTCATCTTCTCTATCTCTACAACTTCAGGTATGAACTTCACTAATCCAGATACTATTCCAACCACTTTCCTCAAAATATCTCGCATGCCATCACGCCCAACATCCAATTCCAACTCACTCACCCCTCTCGAGCTAATCGCATTTTCTCTGTGCACGCTCTATACAATTAGACAGTTAAAAAAACAAATAGTTCAAAAATTTAACTAATTAAAACAAAAAAACCACGCCCCTTACTGTACAGAGCGCGATTAACGTGACCAATTAGTAAAGAGTTATTTTGTGACATTTGTAAAGACGATTTAAATCATATAAGTCAGAATTTATCGAAATGTATCACCTTTTTGAGAGGCCTTTTTGGAACGTGAAAATTACCTTGTTCATCCATCGAATATTTCACCGTATCATCGTTATCTTCAACGTAAGATTCGTGCACTTTGTAACCCAATGCAACTGCCAAAGCGATATCATATTCCGCTGGAACGTTCAGAATTGTTCTAAGATTCTCCTTATTGACAGACCCTATAACACATCCCCCTATTCCGAGCCCCCAAGCAGCTAATAGAATGTTTTCGAATGCAGTACCTACGTCAATATCGACCCATTTTGAAGACCTTTCTTTGTTTATCAATATCACTATGTACGCCGTTGGTCTTTCACCTTCCTTTGGCGTTCCCCTTGGTGCTATGTAATCAGCCCATCCCGTGTTCTCAAAGACCTTTGCGCACATTTCTTTATCCTTTACCACTATAAATTCAAGTGGTTGCCTGTTTGAACCACTTGGAGCAAGCCTTGCGCAATCGACCAAATCTCTCAAAATGTTGTCGTCGATAGGGTCTTGCCTGAATTTTCTGATTGTTCTTCTCTGCTTGATCACATCTCGAATGTCCATTTTCTCACCTCCAATAGATATCTTCATTTTACCATCATTTTCGGATTGACAGAAAAGGATAAATCAAAGACACAAGCCCCTCGAAAACGAGGGGCTTGCAAATATCACATATAAGCAAGATTCGAGATGATTTGTCATTAGTTGAAGTGATTTCATCCCTCTGGAACGGTTATACTGACTTTGATGGTTAGCCCATTGTCTATCGTCACAGTGAGTGTTTTGGTAGCACTGTCGTAGAAAGTCAGGTTGGACAAAACGATACCAAGTATTTCCGAAGCATCTTCTGGTGCCATCTCTCCTTCAGCCAAGACCTCCCATATTGGAGGATCCATGTTTATCAATTCACCTATCATTTTCGTTTTGATGCCTATGTTGTTGTTCAGCAAATCGAATGGTTCATTTCGCAGTTCATTGAAGTTCAAACTTATCGAAAGCGACACATCTGTTGGAGTAGTCTCAGGACTCTCTTGAGTTGGACGTATCTGCAGTTTGGTACTTATTGCTAGGTTACCATTTGGTAAGTCTTTATCCAGTTCTTTTACTAAATCTATGTACTTTGGGGATTTAAGTATATCTACAGCGCCGAATTTCAGCTCGGTCATTGTAGTACCATTTCCCATCTCGGGAGGATTGATTGTTTCATCCAACCCAGTTTTTATGCTTATATCCTCATCTTCTGAGGCCATCTTCATGTATTCGTACAGACTAGTCTTGCTGTTGTCAGTCCAGCCATTTGAATCTGTCTTTGCAGCCTCGAAACCGTACACTTTGTTTACGATATCAATGAAGAAATCTGCTTCATCGATCAAGAATTTGAAGCCTTTGAATGAAAGCACATTTGATTTGAAGAGAGAACTCATCATCAAATTCCCCGAATCGTCGGCGAGATCGATCACCAAGGCGTTTAAATCGGTCCAAAATGTCTCAGTTGCAGGTGGATTTTCCACATCGGTATACTCTTCCATGAAGTCCGCTATCTTTGTATATGCATCCTCTGTCAAGAAATAGCTTATTGGGTCATCTACCTTACTTATTTCATCTATCTTGGCTAAGTCGTAATCCACTGGTTCTTTACTATCGGAAATTGCCAGCAAAAGATTAACGACACCTCTTAGATACATGATGTCCCTGTAGTCCACAACCAGATTTTGTGGTTCTTCTCCAGCCTGCAGTGTACGTTTGGAATTCAATGCCTTTGGAGTCATGTTTTTCATTCCATCGAACATCTTACCAGGGTTCAACACGTCGATATTGGGTAGGTACTTTTGAATATTTCTACCAAGGCCCTTTGTGACAGTTCCTGGAGTTGGTACCTTAAGCAAGAACTTTTGAACGCTTGCTGGAATTCCACCAGAGCTAAGGGCTTCCAGTATGTCTGCTTTTGCATTCCCAACGATTGGTACCTCTAAATCGGTCATCGAAGTTAAACTTTTTGAAGAATTCAACATACTTCTAAGCTTTTGTACTGCAGTTGGATGATCTTCGTAAACTGCGTAGATGTTGTACAAAGTTTCTGTACCCGTTCCCGTTTCTACGGATGCCAAATCATTTATCAAATCCTCTACATCTTCATCGACAAATACAGTCAGTATATACAGTCGATCCGTACTCTTCAGCGTACTCAAATCAGAAACTTCAGCTGGAAGTTGGTTGAGTAGTGAAGTACAACCTACGAGCATTATCACGAAAAACACAAATATAGGTATATAGAACCACCGTTTCCTCATAAACTCGCCCCTTTCTGTCAACAACGTTATGATATGTGTTACTTAGATAAGAATATCATGCGATGCTATTTGTTACTATGCACGATCACCACCTTATTTGATTATTTTCCGTTAGTAATGACAAGTAAGATCAACTTCGCAGATCCATAGTTTCATCCTTCTAAATATTTCTATTATACACTATAATTTTGACACATGCGTCAGTAGTTTAGTTCAATTTTCTAAAAATGTGAATTTCACTCAATTTGGATAGCCGTAAATTCAAGGAGTTCAAGTATTCTATCGGGATTTCTAACCAACATTTTTCTAGTCATATGTTTGAAAGAGTATCAAAAGCCATTGCCGATATTGAGAAACTTGCCTTTGAGGGATGAGTACTCGCATTATTGCGTCTATAAACATAAGGAAAAGTGCTGTCATTGTGTCATGTAAGCAGAACCCAAGTTCACAAAATTGCTGGAATCTAATTCACATATGATATAATCATATTAATGAGGTGGTGAGAGTAGTATCAGTTCATCATGTTAGGGGATACGTACATTCCTTACAGTACCATGTGGTCTGGTGCGTGAAATATAGGCACAAAATGCTCCATACTTGGAAATACTGCTTCGAATTGCGAAAGAACAAGATAGAAATAAAGGAAATAGTAGGGGTGGGATGGTTTAAAGTAGCAAATCTGGTCAAAGAAGCAGGAGACTCGTGGCTTTAGTCATGAGGGTCTATTATTGATAGCAAACGTGGTAAACGTGAAAAAAGTCGTTTATTCATTATTTTTTAATGATTTCTTGAGTATTTACAACCATGTGGACTGATATCAAGGAAAGCTGGATTTAAACTTTCTTGAGAATAATAATAGAATAGATATGTGTTGAGAATTTGCTGTTCCATGCTAGTGGATGTTAACAAGAAAATTAGAAAAATATCAAGAAAGTTTATCGCTTTCTTTTGTTTGTGAGGGAAGGATTGTGATTAGACATCTCAGAGGGGAGGATGACCATGGCAACTATAGGAAAATGGCAGTGGCAAAACGTTAGCAAATCGAATTTTTCAAGACTTAAGACAACTATTGAAACAGCGTTCTATGGTAACAACGTAGAACTACTCACATCTAGGAGAGAGGCTTACAAGAAAGCAGTTTCTTCATTAGGTACAGTAGTCACAGACCTGCCAGTTTATAAGCCAGAATTGTTGAATCTTGATGAAGGCAGCAAGATACTTCTTTTTAACGATGGTGCAACGGTCGGAAGATTTGCAGGTGCAAGAAAGATAATAGGTGTTCCTGGCGTGAATGAAGACTATTTTGCCGAGATAATTCGTGAAGCTGTATACAACACAAGATTCAGAAAAATGTACCATGCGATAAGTTACACAGGATTGCATGAAGACTTTATGGTGAAAAACCATGTTCTCATACCTGAAGGATTTGAAAACACCGTTTATAACTGGCTCTTGAATTTCCAAGACCTAACACCTGAGTATGCCCTGATGTACGAAAGATCAAAAAAACTCAATGAAACGGATATATACATATTCACAGACCCAGACTGGTGCCATCCAGATTTTCCTGGAGGATTAGCACTTTTTGATCCGAAGAATAATTGTGCAGCACTTCTTGGCTTACGTTATTTTGGTGAGTTTAAAAAAGGTACATTGACACTTGGATGGTCAGTTGGAAATAGGCAAGGATACGCTGCTTGCCATGGTGGGTTAAAGAAGTACGAATTCAATGGCTCGAGTTATGTTGCCGCGTTCTTTGGCCTATCTGGTTCGGGAAAATCCACATTGACACATGCAAAACATGGTGGAAAGTATGATATAACGATCGTGCATGATGATGCACTAGTCATCAATTTGGAAGACCTTTCTTCTATTGCGCTTGAACCATCGTACTTTGATAAAACTTCTGATTATCCTCTAACAAGTGATGACAATAAGTACCTACTGACAATCCAAAATTGTGGTATCACAGTAGATGAGGATGGTAAGTTAGTACCGGTTATGGAAGATGTACGAAATGGTAATGGCAGGGCTATAAAATCGAAATTGTGGTCTCCAAACAGGGTGGATAAGATAGAAGAGCCACTCAACGCAATCTTCTGGATCATGAAAGACCCCATATTGCCACCTATTGTAAAGGTAGAAGATCCTGTACTTGCTTCAACTATGGGGGCAACATTGGCAACAAAAAGGACTACTGCTGAGAAATTGTTGCCAGGGGTAGACCCGGAAGCGTTAATCTTTGAGCCATATGCAAATCCATTTAGGACTTATCCTCTATCAGAAGATTACGATAAGTTCAAGATACTCTTTACCAAAGGAGTCGACTGCTATATCATCAACACAGGATTTTTCATGAATAAGAAAGTGACAAAAGAAACCACGTTGGGAATACTAGAGAATCTAGTTGAGAAAAAAGCAGAGTTCGTTGAATGGTTTGGAGGTTTAAAGATAATGAACATACCAGGTTTTGAGGTAAAGACTTCAGAGTATGAATATCGAGATCTATTGAAGACATCGATGCAAAAACGCATTGCATTTATTCAATCAAAAGATGTTGAGAACAATGGCTATGATAAACTTCCAGCAGAATGTGTTGAAAAGCTCCAGGCCATAGTTACACTGTTGTGATTATCAGAAGATTTCAATAACACCTTCATAACAGTAAATTTACCTATTGTTTACATCACGGTTATTGAACACAATTATACTTAGTATTAAAATATACTAAGTATAAGTATGGATGTAGAAGAATAGGTTTCAAAGAGGAGGTGTTATGTATGGGTTTTCCACTGTTAGGAGAAAGGGTTCCTGAATTTCAGGCAAAAACAACGCATGGTATGGTAAATTTCCCTAAAGACTATGAAGGTAAGTGGGTAGTTCTTTTTAGCCATCCAGGTGATTTTACACCAGTTTGTACGACAGAATTTGTTGCATTTCAGAAGAGATATGGTGAATTCAAGAAATTAAACACAGAATTAATCGGATTAAGCATCGACCAAGTATTTGCTCACATGAAGTGGGTTGAGTGGATAAAAGAGAATCTAGGAGTTGAGATCGAATTCCCAATCATTGCAGATGATAGAGGACATATTGCGGAGATGTACGGGATGTTGCATCCTGGAAAGGGTACAAATACTGTTAGAGCGGTCTTTATAGTAGATCCTAAGGGAATTCTCAGATCCATGCTCTATTATCCACAGGAACTTGGTAGGAACATGGATGAGATTCTTAGGATGGTCAGAGGGTTGCAGATTAATGATGAGTACAAAGTTGCATTGCCTGCAAACTGGCCAAACAACGAGATTATAGGTGACGAGGTAATCATTCCAACTGCAAGTGACTGTCAGACTGCTGCAAGCAGGCTTAAGGAATATGACTGTTACGATTGGTGGTTCTGTCACAAGAAGATTGATCTGAACAAATAGTGGATATGCGAGATAGAAGTAGTTTATAAAAAAGCGAGGGACAAACCCTCGCTTTTTATTCAAATACTTTCTTGGTCTTCCATATATCTCTTACGTATTCTTCAATCGTCCTGTCACTAGAGAATTTCCCGCTACGTGCTATGTTTAACACTGCCTTCTTGTTCCATTGTAGTTTGTCTTGATACAATTGTTCAGCCCTTTCCTGGGTTTTCACATATGAATCGAAATCAGCAAGAATGAAATACTGATCTGGCATTGGTGCATATTTTCCATACAATAGTGTCTCGTATATATCCTCGAATAGTTCAGGGTTTTCTGGGCTGAAATATCCATTCTTGATCATATCGAGTACCTCTCTTATCCTTTCATCCTGGAGATATATACCAAATGGATTGTATCTTCCTTCCTTTTTTGCTTGCGCAATCTCTTCTGCCTTCAAACCGAAGATGAAGATATTATCTTCTCCCACTTCTTTCATTATTTCAACATTTGCGCCATCCAATGTGCCGATTGTTAATGCACCGTTTATCATGAATTTCATGTTGCCTGTACCAGATGCTTCAGTACCTGCCGTTGATATTTGCTCACTTATGTTTGCCGAGGGAATTATGATTTGCGCTAGTGAGACATTGTAGTTTGGAATGAAAACAACTTTCAGATATTTACTGACTGCCGGATCATTATTTATAACATCGGCCACACTGTTTATTAATTTTATTATCAGTTTTGCCATTCTATAACCCGGTGCTGATTTTCCAGCAAATATGAATGTCCTCGGTACCGATGGCCTTTTTCCAGACCTTATTTCGTTGTATAGGAATATTATATGGAATACATTTAGTAGCTGTCGTTTATACTCATGTATTCTCTTTATTTGTATATCAAAGAGAGATTCAGGGTCAATTCTTACGTTAAGCTTTTCTCTTATAAATCTTGCCAGTCTGTCCTTATTCTGGCTCTTTACCTGTGCAAAATTTTCTAGAAATTGTTCATCATCCACGAAATCTTCTAGTTTCCTCAATCCGTAAAGATTGGTTGTCCAACCATCACCGATGACTTCAGTCACAAGCTTGGCTAGTGGTGCATTGCATTCCAAAATCCATTTTCTTTGTGTCACTCCGTTTGTCTTGTTGTTGAACTTCTCAGGTGACATTTCGTAGAAATCTTTGAGTATGCTCTTTCTAAGTATTTCTGTGTGCAATTCGGAAACACCATTTATTGAAAAGGCCCCCATCGAACACAGGTTTGCCATCCGTATTTTTTTGACATTTCCTTCTTCAAAGATAGATATATTTACTATTTTTTGGAGGTTACCATTGAATTTCCTCCCCACTTCTTTCAGAAATCTTGCGTTTATTTCATCTATTATTTGATAATGTCGAGGTAACATGTGTTGGAAAAGCGGTACTTCCCATTTCTCTAGTGCTTCGGGCATAATCGTATGGTTTGTGTAAGCAATAGTATTTCTGACGATATTCCACGCATCTTCCCAGCTGTATCCTTCTTCATCAAGTAATATTCTCATCAGCTCAGGAATGGCGAGAGCTGGGTGTGTGTCATTAAGCTGAATCACTTCAGATAATGCAAGCTTCTTTAGATCATTCCCAAATCGAGTTTTGTGTCTTCTGATTATATCTTGTATCGCCGCACTCACAAAAAAGTACTCTTGTCTCAAGCGCAATTCCCTACCTTGATAAAATGCGTCGTTGGGATAAAGCACTTTGCAAAGTACTTCAGCTGCATTTTGTTCGTGCACTGCCTTTTCATAATTACCTTTCTCAAACTCGCTGAAATTAAACTCGTTGATAGCTTTTGGTTGCCAAAGCCTCAGTACGGATACTATCTCACTGTTATACCCAGTTACGTAAATATCGTATGGGATAGCTAGGATGTCGTGAGTATCAATCCAGGTGAATCTAAGTTTACCATTTTCATCTTTATATGCTTCTGATCTCCCAAAGAATTTCACAGTCAATGTTTCTTCCACTTTTGGGAATTCCCAAGGATACCCGTTCTTCATCCAGTCATCTGGTACTTCTTTCTGGAACCCGTCTTCTATGACTTGTTTGAAAAGCCCGTATTGATATCTGATGGAATAACCATAAGAAATATAACCAAGTGTTGCAAGTGAGTCGAGAAAACATGCTGCCAATCTACCTAATCCACCATTTCCAAGTGCTGCGTCTTCTTCAAGCATTGCTAGTTCATCAAGAGTCAGTTCATACTTGTCGAGTAGCTCCTTTACTTCTCGTTCGACTTGCAAATTCAATATGTTGTTATATAATAATCGTCCTATCAAAAATTCCATCGATAGGTAGTTCACTATTTTTAAATCTTTACGATTAAATATTATTTTGTCGGTGTTCAACCATTTTTCGGCGATCATATCTTTGATAGAATACGATAACGCAAGGTATTTTTGAAGTATAGTTGCACGTTCTTCAGATTGGGCAAGAGTATGGTTAAGGTGATACTGAAACTGTGACTTTATCTTTTGACTACTTTTTGACCTTTTCTCCACTTCCTTGCACCCCTTCTCGATCATGAGTTTTGTCATTTTTGCTGTTTGTTTGCATCAAAACTCTGCTTTTCTCACTCGACTTTCAATGAACCGTTTCCAAGGAAATACCATAGTAAAGTCTATACCAAAAGTAGTAAAAAGTCAAACAATCTCATTTGGTGCAAATAAACACGAATAACCAGGTTTAATTATGTGATATGCTTAACTGGTTACTGTAACAACTGGGTTAGATGAAGAAATCCGTAAGTTCTGGATGGATCTCTACATCGAATTCTTCTTCTAGAAATTCCTCATCGAAGTAGGATTTGAAGAATCTCTTAAGTGTTGCCGTAACCAATTGTGGTAGGGTCATATCCTCTGTTAAAGATCTGTTCAGAATAGAATAGATCAAGCTTTGATCTACGGAGACTATGACAACTGGGTCGTTTTCGTCTATTTCGAGTGCTTCCGTATCGACAATGTGCAGTACCTCTTCCAAGTTCAATTCTGACTGGTTGTCCTGACTCATTAACCATTCGATGGGTTCATCAACCGAGATAAAACCGATTAATTTAAGAGAGGGAATTCTATCATTATCAGTAGGTTCGTAGAATTCTATCCTGTAGGTTCCATAGTAAGGACTGTTGATGAAATTGATCTGTAGTCTTGTGTTTACTTTTGATATTTCACTTAGTATCTTTGATAAGTTGCCCTTTTCGTCTTTCCTTATGTATGTTACATTTACCCCATCGACAAATCTCATATGCCTTCCTCCTTTATTTGCCGTCATTTTGTGTGTTGATCTTACCTGTCTATTTCAGTTTGAATATTTTTAGAGGTTTCTTATAATAATCTGCTACCATATGTACCATTACTCCGCAAAAACCACAGATTCCTATAAAGAGCGGGATCTTACTCATTCTGTAAGAAAAGAGGTACAACATTAAGCCATATATAGCTGCAAATGTAATTGAGTGTGCAAACCCTCTGTGTGAGAATAGAGGGAGTGACAAGAACAAGTTAACTACACCTATACCTATTAACATCGAAAGAAATATAGATATTGACATCAACAGTATTGCCGGAATAGCGGCAACTGTTGATAGTTTTTCGTAGATAAAAGAGTAGAAAATGTAAATGGCAAAGCCAAGCGAAAGTGCTTTGGTAAAAGCCCTCAAAGGTGCACTGTTACTGTCTAGGTCTGGTAAATCGCTCCCAAAGACAAAAAACACATAACCAATTGATAAGTCAATTACACCAGGGCTGAATTCCTTCCCCAAAAAAACTGTTATGAGGTTGTAGACTAAGACAAAAACGGGATAAGTAAATATACCTAGCTTTAAGTGTGTTGAAAGATTTGGCATCAAACTACCCCACTTTTCCTTAATTAATGCCATCAGTTCTCAGATTCTCAATGGCTTTTATACGCTCATCTATTGAAGGATATGTACCAATGATTCTACCAAACTTCTTGGATGTTTCTTTACAGTTAGGTTGTGAAAAGAAGAGATGCTGCATGAAGAAATAGTCATTTTCCACTTTTTGGCAGTTGTTCTTGACCTTTTTAAGCGCTTCTATTACTGCTGTCTTACTTGTTTTTGAGACTGCATACCGATCAGCATCAAATTCTTTTCGTACACTGACAAACAAATTAGATAGAAAGCTTATTGGAAAAAACATAAAAGACGTAACTGTAATGAGCATAGTTATAACAAAGTCTGTACGAACATATTCCTTTATTGAGTGATTTTCTGCTTTCTTGATCTTTTCGTTGAGTTTCTTGATTTTCCGTGTCGCCAATGTGAAGGTAAGAAATGGGCTACCGAAAGTTCCACTGACACTAGTCATGTAGTCTGTTTCTCTCTTTATTATATGGTACATCTCATGATAAAGGACAGCCTTCATTTCTTCTTTGGTAAGTTGTTCTAATGCACCTGTTGTAATGCAGATTACATGATCATGTGACCTCATACCAACTGATAATGCGTTGATACTTGGAGAAGGAATTATCATAATTTCCAAGTCTTCTTCATATTCTGCATCTTTCTTAACACTAGAAAGTATCGTGCTGAGTTCATCAGAGGTTTCTACTGGTAAGAATTCTCTTGAATGTTCTGGTTCTGATGAATAAGCATTAACAACCTTGGTTATTGTTCTTGTTACGACAGACAAACCAAGGATTACTTGGAAAGCTGATAGAATAAAGAACAATAAACCAAATAACACAGGGATTCCTAACAGCATATCCAACAGAATACCCAGAAAGGTTGACAGTGTTACAAAAAGTATAGATACTAAATAACTCGACAACTTATTAGTCACTTTATCTATCTCTTGCAAGCTTAAGCCATTAACTTTGCTTGTCTTCAATGCTAGACACTCCAATCTTTGAATGGAAGTCTCTATACGCTTCCAACACTATTCTATTCACAAGTTCTTCAAATTCTATTCCATACGCTTTGGCAGACATAGGCAAATCGCTAAGGTCTGTCATCCCTGGCAATGTATTCACTTCTAGAAAATAGAACATGTTGTTACTTACTATACCATCTATTCTTGCAAAATGTTTACAACCAAGCCTTTTGTAGATGTTTAAGGCTGTTTTCTCGGTCATTTCCGTCACCATCTTGCCGATTTGCGCAGGTATGATGAACTCGGTAAGACCATCCGTGTATTTTGCTTCGTAATCGTAGAATTCTTTCTTAGGTCTTATCTCTAGGATTGGTAAAACAATAGGTCGAGAATCTATATCGATCACAGAAATAGTTATTTCCGTACCTTTGATGTACTCTTGCAAAATTACTTCGCTGTATTTTTCTAGTTCCATCCTAGCAGCCTTCCTCAATTCTTCGATACTGTAACATATATGAATACCTATACTTGAACCTTCTCTGCGGGGTTTTACAACGCAAGGTATTTCAAAATCTTCTATTGCTTCCTCATAATTATTTTCTGTTATCATTGTATATCTAGGTATATTCACCAAGTCGCTGACAAGCAAATTGCATAGATACTTATCAAAAGCTACTACACTTGTCTCTACGCCAGAACCTGTGTATGGTATTCCAACCGCATCTAAAATCGCTTGTATTCTCCCATCCTCACCGAATGTTCCGTGTAGAATATTAAAAAGAACATCATATGTTTTGAGTTTGCCCAGATCATAAATTATATCATAACCTACATCTATCTCATCAACATCATGTCCGGATCTTCTTAAAGCTTGTGCTATTCTTTTGCCACTTCTTAGTGAAATCTCCCTCTCTCTAGATATTCCGCCCATTAACACCGCAATTTGCATGTGAAACCTCCTAGCAAACGAGTATATTCAAATACGTTATGTTTCTCTAATCACCAGTTCTGGCTTTAGTATGACCTTTCTGACCTTGTCTCTTGCCTTACCATGGATTTTTTTCATCAGTGTTTCAGCAGCTAGTTTTCCCATTTCAGTTATAGGTTGTTTTACTGTAGTTATGTCAAGAACTTGAGCAATTGGTAAGTCATCAAATCCACAAACTCTTACGTCGATACCCACCTTTAATTCCACTGTTCTTGCGACCTCTATTATTGGTAATGCCAGATAGTCAGTCGTTGTAAAAATAGCACATCGCTGATATCTTGAGAAAATTCGTCGAGCAACTTCAAACGTACTCTCCCAATCAAGCGGTACATAATAGATTTTATCAATAGCTCTTCCTTTACGTTCCAAAGATTCTTGAAATCCCTCTAGCCTTTCATCAAAAACTGTGCTCTCTAATTCATGTGCTTTCCGGTGCGTAACAACAAAAATCTCCATATCAAAATCTGCAAAGTAATCACCCGCTATTATTCCACCGTAATAGTTGTCTACCATTATTGAGTCGTACTTTTCTGATTCTTGTTCCAAACACACAACTGGCATGTTTGGCTCAACGATATCTCCAAGTATTTTGTCAACACTAACACCATCAACAATTAGTCCATCGGTTGAAAGAAGTATTTCTGAAGATTTTCTTAGTGCCTCATATTTTTTTTCGTTATATAACGGATATAGTAAAGACGAATAACCATTTTTAATGAGAACTTCATCAATTGCTGCCATCAGCATTTGATAAAAGTCGCCCTTCATCTCGGGTGTAATAACAGTGATTAAATCGCTTGTTCCTGTAGACAATCGCCTTGCATGAGGATTGGGGATATACCCAAGCTCTTTTATAGCACTCAAAACCCTCTGCCTTGTGGATGGATCAACATGTGAGTTGTTGTTTAGTACACGAGATACTGTGCCAACACCTACGTTGGCATGTTTGGCCACGTCTTTTATTGTTACTTTCTGGAAAGCTCTTGTAGTCTTAGCCATTCTAAGACCCCTCTTCTTAACATGTCGAATGCAAGTAGTGTACTCCTTTTCCTAATACTGTTTCTATCTCCCCTTAGATGCTGTGTTGAAGAGAACACCTCTTTAGGGGTTGCAAGAGCAATACATACCGTTCCAACTGGCTTTTCTTCAGTTCCTCCCGAAGGACCAGCTATTCCGGAAACTGCAACTGAAAAATCAGAATTGAACAGCACTCTGCAATTTCTCGCCATTTCTCTAACACATTCCTCACTGACTGCGCCATATGTTTCTATCGTCTCTTTGCAGACTTGTAAGATTTCGGTCTTTGAATCATTTGAATAGGCAACTATTCCACCCTTATAGACATCTGATGCACCGGGTAAATCTACAAAGGTTGAAGAAAGAAGGCCACCAGTACACGATTCTGCGAATGATACAGTGAGACCGTTCTTTTTAAGTGTATTGTATACTGTATCTTGTATATCCGAATTATCTACTGCATAAACAGAATCACCAAGCAGTAGTAACAGTCTACTGCATATTGTGTCAATCGAATCCTTTAGGATGAACGGGCCCGTGAATCTCACTTCCACTCCCCGTTCATATGATGCCATAGTTGCAACTGTTATTTCAGGGTTTGAATATATAACATCTTTATATTCTTCCATGAGTATAGCTTCGGGGATACCTATTGTCTTGATCCTTCTTGTGTAAAGTGAATCGTTCGTCTTTATCTTTTCGTATACGTTTTCAAATATCGGGATAAGTTCAGAAGGGGGTCCTGGGAGTAGAATAATTGTTTTTCCACCGATTTGCAAGAACTGTCCGGGTGCTGTTCCAACAGGATTGTCCAATATCTCTGCACCCTCAATTATCATAGCTTGTTTTGAAACACTCTTCGCAGATTTTCCGTAGTATTTCAGCGCTCTTTTTGTTAATTCTTCAACTAGATTGTTGTTTATAACAAGTGATCTGTTAATTACTGCCGAAACTGCCTCACGTGTGATATCGTCATCCGTTGGACCTAAACCACCGGTTGTAATTAACAATTCAGCATCTTCTAAAGCCTTTGCTACCCTGTCTTTCATGATTTCAAAGTTGTCTGGTAATGTCTCTGTACGAATAACATACCACCCTGCAAGTTTTAGTTTTTGGCTTAAATATCTAGAATTGGTGTCTAATATCAATCCTTCAACCAATTCATTTCCTATAGCCAAAATTACAGCATTTTTCAAATTGTTCCCTCCCAATTTTTTCAGGACTTTTTTCAGGACTTTTTTCATTGTCAAAGCCGACATGAGAAATTATACCATAAAGAACCAGGATATTGAACCACCTGCATTAGATCATATTAAATGTCCGTGAAAAAGAATGGTTAGATCATATTTTCGTGTCCTTGACTCTTTCCAAAAAAGGCAGGAATAAACAGGGATTTTCAGAACTTCCAGGAGGAGTTTTAAGATTATGTGATGATATAAAACTCACTATCAACAATCTCTAGGATTCAGGAATACATTTTTTCTTTGTTGCCAATTGGCGTGCCCGGCGGGATTTGAACCCACAACCTTCAGATCCGCAGTCTGACGCTCTGTCCAATTGAGCTACGGGCACAGTTTAATCTACTTGATGTAGTAATACATAAAAAAGTGAATCAGCTATCCAGTAACCCAGTGTTTTTTACATCACTGACCCACTGAATCACAGATTCACCCAGCTAAAATTACTGGCGGAGAGAGAGGGATTCGAACCCTCGGTGGAGTTACCTCCACACTTGCTTAGCAGGCAAGCGCCTTCGACCCCTCGGCCATCTCTCCTCATAGTGTTGGAAAATATTAGGATTGGATAATTTACACCAAATCCCTGAAAATGAGAATTAAAAATCAGTTCTTACATTACTTATGTCTTGCGTAAACATTTTATCATATACTTTCGAAATTTCAAGATGAAATATTGAGATATTTGGATGACTCATTTGTCTGTGATGTGATATAATTATTCAAGTGATAGAGAAACAATCTTGTTTAATGGGAGGATGATTAGTTATGAAACACTCGTTGAAAGGCTTAAGGAATGTGCTAATTGTTCTGTTCTTATTCATGGTCAGTCTTTCATTTTCTTTTACTACAAATTATGCTGATTGGTATGGTTTGACATTTTTACAACCAAGTCCCTCAATGATTGCTTTTTCTGAAAAAGCTGGCGGAGATATTGATCTACTCAAGACATCATCATTTGTGTATACATTCGAATCTAATGTAAATCCTCGTCAATCTTCGATGGTTACCAACGGGTTTACTTTTAGTTTTACCATTGCAGATCATCTTCCATTTTCAGATTTTAGGTATGGTATGATTAGCGCCACCTATGATCTATGGGCAAAATTGATTGGTTTTAGATTAGGAAATCAGACAAAGGAGAACATCATTGGTTTCGGTGGGAGTATTGGATTAGGCCTAGAGAATACGGAGCTACTTGTTGGAACGTCAAATTTTGCAGACGATTTCAATTTAACAGATTTTAAGCATTATAATAGTGTTTATAATCTTGGTTTAATGGGTCTAATAAGGCTGTTTTTTGAAATACCAGTCAACAATAAGAATTTCCCATCAGTGATGTACAACTTTAGCTATGGAGTTGGAATGACTGTCTATGGGCCGTTTCTTCCTAATCTGGAAAGTGTCCAGGATTTTGAGGATGTAGAAAGAGTGTATAACATCATGAATCATACTTTAACTGTTAGAGTCAAATTCTGATTCATCAATCTGGATATGGAGAGATTTTTTGATGAGATATATAAAATTTGATCTTAAAAGGATATTCTCTAGACCATCTACTTATTTCATTCTGTTCTTAGCTCCGATCATTTTCGTCGTTGTTGGGAGTGCTTTTTTCAATTCTCTAGGTACAAGTGATCTGAAAATAGGAGTTTATAGCGAAGATAAATCGCCACTTTCCAAGTTCACAGTAGGTGTTGTGATGTCACTTTTTCAAGGTAGCACTATGAAGTATGTTGGCGATGATTACACTGAAGAACTGAAAAAGGGAGAACTCCAAGCGGTTGTTATTATTCCAGATGGGTTTACTAGCGGGTTGTTTGGTGGAAAGAAAACGCAGATTGTCTATGTCCCTAGTCCTGTTGATACACATGTATCTGCTGCAGCATACACTGTATTTAAGAGATTATTTGAAGATCTAAGCGGTGGTCCATTTTTCAATCCCAAGGTACTGCAACAGATGTACACTTCCCCTAGTGTGCCTGCACCCGAACTTGTAACAGAAAAGGCTTTAGATTTTACTCATGCATTTGCTCCTAGCTTGATATTCATCATCACGATGTTTGTTTCGATTATGATAGGTAGTGGGTTGGTTGTTTACGATAAGGAAAAGAACTTGTTTAAGCTCTTCCAGCTAGGTAATTTGAGTGCTTTTCAATACATTTTCTCAAAAACTTTTGCCGTATTTGTTGTATCAGTTGTATCAGGAGTTGTTTCATATTTGTTGTTTCTTTTAGTTGGATTTGAGATCAGTGCTCTTGAAATCATTTTACTTATAGCTGTCACGGCTTTATTTCACTCTGCTTTAGGGGTGTTGATCTCTGCAGTCTCGTCGACCAATCTGGTTTCCAACATACTTGGGGCATCGGTAAGTTTGTTCCTCTTACTAATAAGCGGATCTTTGGCTCCAATTAGCGCCCTACCAAGATGGGGAGAGAAAATCGTGTCTTTTGTCCCAATTTACAGTGCAGTTTACTCAACGAGGCTTTTACAACTGTTTCCTGGGTCTGAAGACAATTTTTTGCAAATACTCATTACACTGCTAATGTCATTGATAGGCTCTGTTTTGATATTTATAATATCTGCGCTAGTAGTTAATCATAACTTTATGCCTAAGGAAGATTAAGGCATATCGAAAAGGACATAGCCAGATAAGTTTGGAAAAATATACAGAGACGACTGTGGGGTGTTTAAGTGAATCCTATCTGGAAACTTGTTATTCTGTTAGCTTTGATTTTCGTAGTTGTCTTTATTTCGATAAACTCAAAAAGAGAGCCCAGTTATTTGTTCAAAGAGGGCAGAAGTGAGGCAAGTGCGACAAGTGATTATAGTACTAGCATACTCCAAGATGCGACGTTATCCCAATTAGCAACTGAAATAACATCTCAAACACCAGTGCAATCAATGTCTGAATCAATAACTCAGCCGGACAACATAGCAGACGATATTGCAGAACCTGAAAATCCAGTCGATATGACTGATATATCGACAAGTTCAAACTCAGTACCGATTATAATACTAAATGAAAAGGAAGAGGATTATACTACAAATGAGAAAAGCGGGGGACCATCATTTCCCTCTCACTCCCCCGAAGAGTTGTACCAAGAAATGACAGCAGTTGAGCAGGCAGTTAGAAGATACTTAAGTGCGGGATATAAGATATCATCGTTGAATTCTGACTCACTTTACAAAGAAGGTTATATGGAAAAGGATATGGCAGACAAGTATACAGTTACGTTTAGAGCAAGCGGTGACGGGTATGACATAGTCATATCCCCAAAACTCCCACTAGAAGAATCGGTTATGAACTCACTTGTTCAAAAAAACAAAATCAAAAAGGTCGAGCAAAATATAGAATACGTTTTCTGGATCAAAGCTTACAGAAACTAAATTGTCCTTAAGGACTAACATTGATTTCAGGAGCTCATCTGGGACATTAGATACCTAAGATACCCAAATACTAAATATTTGGTGGGTTAACACGTATTGTCCAATCCCCCGGGTATTTTGATTTTATTGTGTTTATCGTTTTCAAGAGCTTTTCAACCGTAGATGTTTTTAATATAACTTGATATCTATATTTACCAGCAACTCTGAATATGGGATGTTCACTTGGGCCAAGCATATTGATGTATAACTCTTCATGGTTTTCCAGCTCTCTTGAGAATACGTCTATCGTTTCTTCAGCTATAGTAATATTAACGTTTGCATATATGATCTGAATCATGTCCGCAAATGGTGGATAATTTAATTCTTCGCGTAACTTCAACTCATAGTCATAATAAGAATCAATATCTTGCAATTTTGCACATTTTATTATCGTATTTCCCGGATTGTAGGTTTGTATTACAGCCTTTCCTTTATCTCTTCTACCAGACCTTCCTATTACTTGAACGAGCGTTTGGAATGTTCTAAGTGGTGCATTTATGTCAGGGTATGATATCAATGCATCAATATCTACAATACCAACAAGCCCTATTCTATATATATCAAGCCCTTTAGTTATCATTTTTGTACCTGTTACTATGTCCAGTTCTCCCTCTCTCAACTTTTCCAGAACCTCTTTCATCTTCTTAGGTTCATCGATTATTTCGGCATCCAACCTTCCTATCTTACGTCCAGGAAAGAGGTACATCAATTCTTTCTCTATTTTCTCTGTTCCGGTACCTCTGTCTACGAGCATAGTTGAACCACAATTCGGACAAGTACTCGTGAAAGTTTTCTTTTCTCCACACAAATGACACTTCAACTCATTTTTTTCCATATGGTAGGTCAAGCTTACATCACAGTGATCACATTTCATTATATACCCACAAACTGCACACTGGACACGGGAAAAACCTTTCCTTCTTGTGAATATGAGAGCAGATCTATCCGTTTTGATTGTTTCCATCATCTCGTTGTACAGAGATTCTGAAATGGAAGGTGATATCTTCTTTTCGTCTCGCATATCTATGACTTCTACATCAGGCAGTTCAACTCCGAATCTCTCTTTAAGTATATGAAAGTGATATCTTTTCTCTCTAGCTTGGGCATAACTATCCAAGGAAGGAGTTGCAGAACCATAGATTACGTCAACTGGGAACTGGTCTAATATATAGTGAATCTCATAAAATGGTTCGTGATTATTATAATAACTATCGTCATGCTCCTCGTCCACAATTACGAGTCTTAGATTCTTCATAGGAATGAATAAAGCACTGCGGGGACCTATTAAGATGTCTATTTCTCCTTTGACAGCTTTCGACCATATTTCAACACGTTTTGCATCAGTTAAATAGCTATGGTAAACCGCAATGGAAAGTTCTGGGAACCGTTTTCTAAGGCGAGCCAATGTCTGTTCTGTTAACGATATCTCTGGAACTAAGTAAAGAACACTACCAAACAAAAGGTACCTATCTATCACTTCAAGATATACTTCTGTCTTTCCACTTCCAGTTGGTCCGTAGAGCAGATGTTTTTGAGCATTAGCTACGTTTTCTGAAAGTCTACTTATACTGCTTTTACTGCTTTGTAGTTTCAATATATTCTCAACCACACCCGACTGTTCTTGTGTTAGCATCGTTTTCCGCGAATTTGTTGTTGCGTCATCTACACATGATAAATCGTTTGAATCGGACACCTTTATGATCCCTCTATTTTGTAACTGAACTATCACATCTCTCTTTACTTCCGTATCTTCAAGTAACTGACCTAACTCAGCAATACCATTAAGTAATAAGTAGTTTAGAACAATAGATTGCTGTACTGTGAGTTTCAACGCAGATACAGTATCTGTTGAAATATTGAGAGATACGTACTTTTCCTCACGTGGTCGTGGCTTTCTAGATTCAAAGTCCCTATATATCCTAACCTGACCAGATCTTATATATTCCTTTGAGCTTGGGATTTTCTTGAATTCTTCGTACTTCATGTTTTGGATGTTTAACAACGGATTTGTACTTTCCACGAAGAGTATGAAATAATCATCAAATTTCGGTGGGAAACATAAATCATAGTACTTACCTACCCCACTACCATAATGGGCGGCAGTTTTTAGAATCGTCTGTACCCTCCAAGGTTCTAAAAAAGACATGTAGTCGAGCCTTTCATCAATCTCCTTTATTCTTTCGGGCTGTTCTTCAATTAGTTCTTTTTGTATGAATACATTTGTTGATTCAGATTTGTCAACAACATATCCAATTGTCCTCTTATTCCTGAAAGGTACAACAACTCTCTCTCCAATTTCTATGTCTTCTTTTGAAGAGTAAACAAAAAGTTCGCCAAAATTGGTCCTCGAAATAGCTACTAAGTAAAACATTCATTTCACCACACTTAATACTCTAGTAGAAACAGAGTTGTCTTCGAACGCTAATCTTGGTAACTATCCAATACTACATCACCGATAGTTTTTATCAATTCCAAATCCTTTGTAGTTGAGGTAAGATAAAATCCATCAACATATGGTGAGAGCTTCTCTACCATCAGGATCGCCCTTTTTAGTGAAAATCTCTTCAAATTCTGATCAGACCTGTATCTAAAATACTCATTTGGCACAAATACACCCGGAACTTTGGAAAAATGTTCTAGCTGAGAACATGTTTCAAACAACATTAATGCTACATATATCTTTATTTTTGATTTACCCCGCAAATCTCCCATTCTCTCAAGAAAATTGATCGTCGCTTCTTGAGAGAAAGCAGGCTGAGAGATGAAGAATCTGCAGCCAGCTTCTACTTTCCCTTTCATTCTTTCTAGCGTTTGCCTATAGTCACTTTCAAGTGGGCTGAAAACTCCACCAGAACAGAATTCGAATTTGCCGTATACTCTTACCCCTGCGAGGTCTTCATTTTTTTCATTCAACAATTTTGTTAGTCTAAAGACATCGTAAATTGTAAAATCCTCCACACTTGATGAAAAAGGGTATGTACCAACTCGTGGATCGTCTCCAGAAAGTATCAGTATATTTCTTACCCCAAGCATGTGTGCAGCTATTAAATCACCTTCTATACGTATGGCATTCCTTGTAGTTCGAGAGAAATGCATCAATACACTGATACCCCGTTCTACTAGCATGTGTGCAGGTGCAATAGGCGAGGTTCTTGAACTACCCATTGGAAGGTCAGTAACGGCGATAACCTGTGCTCCAGATTCAACAGCCTTCTCACAGAAATCTAGATATTTATCTGGTGTTGTTGCTCTCGGAGGTAATGTTTCCAGGATGAACCTCTTATCCAATATTTCACACACCAGTTTTTGGGAAAAGGTGTTGCGTTCATCTTTTGTGCTTCCATTTGTATTGTTAGTTATGGACATCAACTCCCTCCTTCTCCCTACAAAATGGTTTCGTCTTTCTTTCAAAGTTTCATTACAAGAGTTTCTCACAACCAGGATTAAACCTAATACTCTCTCAGTACCGCGAATAAGATAGATATCCTTGTGGTTTCCTTCTATGAAAAACTACGATAAATTCTTGAACGTAATTGGTACAAGGGATGTTGGAGTCCACATATGATTATACTACAACAGCTGGATAAAACGAAAACCCCCGGTTTTCTCCGGGGGCTTCTCTTGAAAAAGTTTATCAACTCTTCCAAGGGGGGATAGGGGGGTCGCTGAATAATATTATGATGTGAGCACTGTAAACTTTCAAGGCCTGTGACGTTAACTAATGGAAACGAAATCATCAATTGCTAGTTTAGCCAGTGTTTTTTCAGTTTCAGGATTCACATTTTTGTGACTGTAACATCGAAATCTCGATTTACTTGGTCAAATGGAAAAAACTGCTCCACACTTCTTCCTCTTCAGCGAATATTGGTATATTTAGCATTTTTAGTATTTACTAGTACTAAAGAAAAGTGATATAATTAATTGAGTTGATGTGGACGGTGTTTACAAAAAACGGTCAAAAACTCTGATGTTTGAAAAGATGGGAGGGCACATTCCTCTCCATGTAGAAGGAAAAATCTCCTGTGCTCTATTTTGATGAACTAAACAAGTTTTTAACCATCTATAATCTGACGTTCTGACATAAGGGGCTGTGTCTCTAAAAATTTTAACCCAATTTATCAAGAAGTCTCCCACCCTCTACAGGTGGGAGATGAATTGGCAAACAGTCGATATTTTTATAGAGTATATTATAATATAAATGAAGTAATTAAGAAATACATAGAGACACAGGGAAAGGAAGCGTAGCTTTTTTAAGAGCATATAAATTCAGAATATATCCGACAAAAGAACAACTATGTAGTGAATGTGGACATAAAAATCCAGATGTAAAGAATTTAGCCATAAGGCAGTGGAAATGTCCAAAATGCGGTACTAAACATGACAGAGATATAAATGCAGCAAAGAACTTGGTGAAATTAGGCATGTAGTATTTTGGGGAAGGAACAACCCTTTGAGCGTGGGGTAACTTGCTCGGTTACGAGTATTGACCACGAAGCCCACACCTCTATAGGTGGAGGTAGTTCACGAAGATTATTCCCTGGACTGTAAATTGGAGGTGGAATGTGTGGTGATTGTATATTCGGCGATACTACTTGGTGGATTAGGTTTTGCATTCGGATTGTTTTTATCATACGTAGATGAAAAATTCAAGGTTGAGGAAGATCCCACTGTTATGTTAGTATTAGCAACACTCCCAGGGGCTAATTGTGGTGCATGTGGTTATCCTGGTTGTGAAGGATATGCTAAGGCAATTGTTGACAATAGAGATAGACCAGGCAAGTGCTTACCTGGCAAAAAGTCTGACGCTGAAGAGAGAATTAAGGAAATCCTTTCAAAACGAAATTCAAATTGAACTTCTTGAACTTCGTAAAACGGGTAAAACTACGTATAAGTCAAATACAACAAACGCAGTAATATAAAGGTGGTTACAGAATTTATGCACTCTACAGAGATTGCTGCCCTGGCATACCTACAGAAGAAAAGTGTGTCCGAAATCGAAGAGTATCTCAATTATGGGCATGCGTTGTTTGAAGAGCTAGGGACTTTAGAAGGTAATTTTAGAACGCTGGTTTCAAGGTTAAAGGATTATCTGCTGAAGAACGAAATAGCTTTGATAACGTATTGGGATGAAGAATATCCGGAGGTTCTTAAAAATATTTCAGATCCTCCGGTTTCTTTGTTTGTCAAAGGAAATCCAGAATTCATCTCTTACAATTTGTTTGCCATAGTTGGGACTAGAAGAATATCAAACTATGGTAAGCAGGTTACGGGATTGTTTGCAAAAGAGATTTCGAAACACTTTGTTGTAGTAAGCGGCATGGCGTATGGCGTCGACACCGTTGCACACGCTACTTGTATTAAAGAGGGAAGACCGACATTGGCTGTACTTGGTTGCGGAGTTGACTACATTTATCCAAAATCTAATGAGGCATTGTACAAAAAAATTCTGGAAAATGGTTGTATTGTGAGTGAATATCTACCTTGGGAATCTCCAAAAAAATACACGTTTGTAGCTAGAAACAGGATCATATCAGGACTTTCTCATGGAGTTTTGGTTACTGAAGCAGGCATAAATAGTGGTGCACTAATAACCGCAAGATTTGGTATTGAACAAGGAAAAGATGTGTTTGCTGTTCCGGGTGACATATTCAAATCGAATAGCAAAGGAACGAATGAACTTATAAAAAGCGGTGCGTACCTTGTTAGTGACCCTTATGAAATCTTAGAATACTATGGCTTTAGAGAACACAAAAAGATAGTTGAATTGTCAGAAGATGAAAAGTGCATTCTTGGAATAATCGAAAAAGCAGAAGGTATCCAAGATGCTGAAGACATTGCAAATGCCATTTCAAAATCAGTACCAGAAGTCTTAGTTCTGCTTACAATAATGGAGTTAAAAGGCCTAGTATACAAGTCTGAAAATGGAACCTATAAACCAGCTTTATAATTACAAGAGTTAGAAATTGAAAAATCAGTACTCGCACTCTTGTGCCTTTAGACATAAGTGGTTCACAGAAAGTGCAATGGCTTGGTTACTTGTTTTCACGGTGTGAAATATCCTGAGTTTATTCACTTGTTTTTGGAGCAGTTTGGTTACAGTGGAAGGAGGAGAAAATGAGGCTAATACAAAGCATCTCAGAAATGAAACTACTCTCTCAATCGGAGTTATCCTCTGGAAAAGCAATTGGATTTGTACCCACAATGGGATACCTCCATGAAGGTCACCTCAGTTTAGTTCGAAAGGCAAGAGAAGAAAATGATATTGTCGTTGTGAGTGTATTTGTTAATCCAACCCAGTTTGGTCCAAACGAAGACTATAACAGATACCCACGAAACCTTGAAAGGGATTTGAGGCTACTTAAACCGATAGGAGCAGACTACATCTTCAATCCCTCAGTTGAAGAAATGTACCCGGAAAACTATTCGGTATACGTTGACGAGATCGATATGTCAAAATATTTATGTGGTGCGAGAAGGCCAGGACATTTTAGAGGCGTTTGTACTGTGGTGATGAAATTATTCAACATCGTGAAACCAACACGCGCATATTTTGGGCAAAAGGATGCTCAGCAATTCAGAGTGCTTAAGAGAATGGTAGAAAACTTAAATATGGACATTGAAATGGCAGAAATGCCGATAGTTAGAGAGCATGATGGACTAGCAATGTCATCGAGAAATATTTACCTCAGCAAAGAAGAAAGACAAGAGGCACCAAGATTATACAGATCTTTACTTGAGGCAAAACAACTAATAGATAATGGGGAGAAAGAAGTCCAAAAGGTTAAGGAAGCGATATTCAAGGTTCTTGATCACCCACTCTTGAAAATAGACTATGTGGAAATTGTGGATGAGAAGACACTGAAGCCAGTCGATAGGATCGAACAACCAATAATAATCGCTCTGGCAGTATTTATCGGAAAAGCACGACTGATCGACAACATAATAATAAGATAGTAAAAACAGTTGATGGATATCCCTCGGTTGACAAGATGCTTTGAAAAGTGTATATTAAGTCTTAATATTTAATATGCCAATTCGGTATTTCATCTCCAGAGATGGTGGTTTCTAAGACTAAAAAGAGTTACGTAAAAAAAGAATCTAAGGGTTGTGGTGTACAATGAATCAAGACACATTGTTTTCAGAAGGATCAGATTTGCTTGAATTTCCTACATTACGTGACCTTGTTGAATATATAGATGCAAAGATCAAAGAGACAGATCTTCACAGGTTGCGGTTCAAATTCAGCGCAGATGTTGTCAAAGTCAAGCCATACAATGGATCGATGTATATTACAGTTTCACAAGAAACACCAGACGGCAAGAAAACAGAGATAACAGTCATCGTATGGCGAAATCTAGCCCCAGCTGTAGCAAGACACCTTACGGGATTTGGTATTAATGAGTGGAATCAATTGGAGCACAAAAAATGGGAATTCCAGGGGAAGCTGTCTTTCTACCCAGAGCGTGCACAGTTCAGTTTTTGGGCGGATTCGATAGCCCCTCAAGGGGAATCGGATATACTTCAAAGAAGACAAAAGATAAGAGAGCTTTTGAAAAAAGAAGGACTCTTGGTAGAAGTGGAACACAGTCTCTTAGAGCTGGAACCTATCAAGCGAATAGCAGTAGTAACATCTAGGACAGCGCAGGGATATTTTGACTTTCTCTCAAATCTATTGGTACCGGATAACTATAGACCTGTTGTCCATCTTTATGAATCATCCATGCAAGGTGCATCAACATCTCATGAAGTAATACGTGCACTTGATAGGGTAGAGTCATTCTGTAGAGAATACGGAGTCAAATATGATGTGATAGTGCTGATACGTGGCGGCGGTGGTCCGAGTGATTTGATGTATTTTGACGATTACGAACTTGCCAAGCGTATAGCAGAGATGAACGCATACATACCCGTATTGACAGGAATAGGTCATGAAAAAGACGAAACGATTCCAGATTACGTTGCATGGCAGAGATTTCCCACACCAACAGCAGTAGCAAAGGAAATATCAAATCAGATACAAATTTACTTGGAGTACATAAACAGACGCCAAAGTGAGATAACTCAGCGTATGGATGGATTAGTGAGCGTACTTTCAACTCTAGTTGAATCTGATACTTACAAAATGCTCAGCAACTCTTTGAAAAGTAGTATATCTGCAATGGATAGATTGAACATCGAGAATGCAAATCTTGTACTGAAATCCTTCACACTAAAGAGCTACGAACACAATTTGTCGTTAGATTTTCTGAAAAACATATCCAATATTATTTTTGCAAGATATAACGAGACAATCAGAAACATCAACAGTACTGCTGAGGCGATTCCGAAAACACTGACTTACAATTTGGCGAAAAGCCTTCAACTTGTTCTAAGTAATGAGAGATTGCTAAACGATTTTGATAGAATACAACTCACATATATTGAAAGTCTTGATATGATTAAGGAAGAACTGTCAAAAACAACTAGTACTGTTTCAGTACTCTCGGTTGGTGGAGCAGTAATAACAAAAGATGGTATAATTATCAAGAGCAGGAAAGAAATAGAGCAAAATGATATAGTGAGGATCAATTTTTATGACGGGAGTATAAAGGCGAAAACAGTTGAGTAGGAGAGCAAAAAACGTTGCAGAATATATATAGATTATGGAGAGAGGGGTAATTAATGGATTTAGAAGATATACTCAAACTCGAAGAGGAAGAAATTGAGAAACTAAAGTTCAAAGAACTCATGGAAATGATAGATTTTATAAAAACATCCTTCGTTTCAACAGATTTAGACGTAGAAGTGCAGATCAAACTTTACTCTAAAGCCATAATACTTCTAATGAAGGCTCGGGAAAAATTATCAGCGATTAAGAAACAGAAAGAAGAAATCGACAAGATGTATGAAGAATTTGTGAGGAAAATGGATCAATAAGATTCAATAAGTAAGGCATTGAAAATTCAAGAATAGTGGGGGGTAAGGACACTTGAAAAGGGATAAATATTTCTTCCAGAAGTTTCCAACTTTGCCTATAGTGGGTATAATAATAGCTATAGTACTTTTGCTAATCGATTTGCCAAGTGACTTTATTGGCAAGTATACACCTATAGCTAAGGTAACGATACTTGTTATTGGCAATATCATTCTTATATTTGGTGTTATAGAAATAGTATTGTATATCATCAAGCTTTTATCTATGAGGGATTTTAAGAATAACCTTGAAGAAGTCAAAAACAATGCAATTAGTGAAATCAAAAAGACAAATTCTGTTTTTATAGCTGACTTCCTTTCGTTCAGACCTTGGATGAGTGATGAGTACTTCGTCAAATCAAAAGATGGCGTACCGAGATATTTCTATCCGATGTACCTTGTGATATTCTCAGTTGGTGATGATATTTTATTTGTTAACGAGATAAAAATAAATGTGTCTCAAAAGACATGGAGTTTAGCAGGCTACCATGCTATCCCATTTGAGGTAATAAGTTCTGTTGGCCTTGTTCAAGATAGGATACTCTTCACAAATTATAATGGAGACAATTCCGCAACGGTATATTTTATCGAAATAGCAACTACAGGTGGAAGCATAAGAATAGCGCTTTTTGAAGAAGAAATACTCTCAAGCAATGGTGAGATCAAAACCATTCGAGATGAATTCATGTCCAAAATAGTTTTTCTGATTAGAACAGTTGGTAAGGGAAGAATACAGAGGCATAATTTCCTAATTTGATTAACTTTAAACTATTTCGTTTTATTTTTTGAAATATCCGTATAGTTTAGGAAAATCAAATATTGAAATAAATTAGTATTTTGTGATAAAATATAAGATAACCAGATAGCAAATTTTAACATCACGAATTTAGTAGAAAATTTTAAGAGTACTTTACAAGAGTGAATAATTGCATTTATTTTGTTTGTATGGCTACCTTACACATTATTATACATTAGAGATTATGACCACTCTCAAAAAATCCTTTAATCTAAGTGAAAAGACAGTTATGGAAAGTAACACAGCAAAGTTGTAGGATCAAACTTTGAAAAGAGTATTACAAGGAGGACTGGTAGATTTGGAATCTATACTTACTGTCAGGAATCTGAGCACTTGGTTTTATCTCGAAGAAGGAGTATTGAAGGCAGTAAACGATGTTTCATTTGAACTCTCAAAAGATGAAGTTCTTGGAATTGTGGGGGAAACTGGTTCAGGCAAAAGTATAACTGTTCGGAGTGTAATGCGTCTCATTCACCATCCTGGCAAGATAGTAAGTGGTGAGATCATCTATAGGGGACGAGGGAAAGAGGAAGACATTCTTAAAATGAGTGAAGATGAACTTACACACATAAGAGGCCAAGAGATATCGATGATATTCCAAGACCCTCTAACTTCTCTTAACCCTCTCTACACAATAGGGGATCAACTCATTGAAACGATCATGCAACACCAAGATGTAGACAGATCCACTGCTTGGAAATTAGCTGTTGAAATGCTCGATAAAGTACAGATACCAGAACCGGAAAAGAGGATGAACTCGTATCCTTTTGAATTCAGTGGTGGAATGAAACAAAGGGTTGTTATAGCAATTGCACTTTCTTGTAATCCAAAGATACTAATTGCAGACGAACCGACAACGGCACTTGATGTTACCATCCAAGCACAAGTTCTGGACTTAATGAAGCAATTACAAACTGAAATGCGCACGGGGACTCTGTTTATAACACATGATCTCGGTGTCATATCTGCTATGGCGGATAGAGTCATGGTTCTATACGGTGGTAGACAGATGGAACTTGCGCAGGCAGAAGACGTTTTCCATAAACCTAGCCATCCTTACACACATATGCTTTTAAGATCAATACCACGTGCTGATATAAAGCAAGATGCACTTGAATCGATACCTGGTCAACCTCCGAGGATGATTGACGTGCCCGATGTCTGCCCGTTTGCACCAAGGTGTCCAAGAAGGCTTGACAAATGTTCTAAAGAACTACCAAAACTTGAAGAGTTCGAACCGACTCACTACGTAAGATGCTTTAATCCAGTACCGGCTGGAGGGGATTTATATGCCTAAGAATGAAGTTATCGAGAAATCTGAGAAATATAGTGCTCCTAAAGATGAAGTTGTTGTAAGAGTAGAGAACTTGAAGAAGTACTTTCCTATATACAAAGGCTTCTTAGTGAAGAAGCATGTTGAAGATGTTAAGGCAATAGACGACATATCATTTGAGGTAAAACGTGGAGAAACATTTGCACTTGTCGGAGAATCTGGATGTGGAAAGACAACAACTGCAAGAACGATGCTAAGATTAACTGACCCAACTGATGGTAGAATAGAGATACTAGGAACTGATATCTCTAATCTATCACGAAACGAATTACTTCCTTTTAGGAGGAAGATGCAGATAGTTTTCCAGAACCCAATCGGTTCATTAAACCCAAGGATGACTGTTGGTCAGATATTGACAGAACCAATGCTTTTCCATAAAATAGTAAGCAATCAACAAGAAGCAAATGAAAAGGCCGTAGAGCTCTTGAGAATGGTTGGTTTGAAACCATTTCATATGGACAGATATCCTCACCAATTCAGTGGTGGTCAAAAACAGAGAATAGCTATAGCAAGGGCTTTGAGCGTTAATCCTGAGATAATTTATCTTGACGAGCCAACATCTGCATTAGATGTTTCGGTTCAAGCACAGATAGTGAACTTACTATTAGATTTTCAAAAAAGGCTAGGGCTTACCTACATCTTCATATCCCACAACCTTGCGCTTGTAAGGTTCATAAGTGACAACGTAGGTGTTATGTATCTTGGAAGAATAGTTGAAATGGGAGATGTTAACGAAGTTTTTGATAATCCTCTTCATCCATACACAAAGGCATTGCTTTCGGCATCACCGATTCCTGACCCTGCAATTGAAAAGAAGAGGAAAAGAATAATACTAACGGGTAATGTCCCAAGCCCGATTATTAGGCCAGAAGGTTGCTTCTTCCATCCAAGATGTCCTTTCAGGATGGAACAGTGTGATAAGGCATATCCGGAGATGAAATCAGTTTCTGAGAATCACCAGGTTGCATGCTACCTGGTAGATAAAAGGGAGGTGTAAGTATGAGGAAGGTTCTCGTAACACTTTTTGTTTCTTTGCTAGTTATTTTCTCATTTGCAGCCTACATCGGTGAAGACGCTACAGGTAAGAAAGGTGGTACACTTACTGTTGGAACGTTGAGCGGTCCAAGGACTCTCAACGACACGGTTTCTAAAGAAACAAGTTCTTCGGATGTTATCTCGATGTTCATGGGTTATGGTGGTACACTTATCGAGATGGATGAAAACGGTAACTTCTATCCAGCTCTTGCTGAAAAATGGGATGGGCCACGCCTAACGAAAGATGGCGGTATGGAAATCATTTGGTATCTCAGAAAAGGTGTTAAGTGGAGTGACGGTAAGCCATTCACGGCAGATGACGTTGTTTTCACACTTAACGATGTGTATGTAAATCCAGATATTGTAAGTTCATTCAAAGATATTCTTAGAAGTACGAATGACTATCTACCAAAGGCAACAAAGATCAACGACTACACAGTCAGAATGTACTATCCTGAACCGTTCAGACTTGCTCTCAGATACCTTGGCGGAATGTACATATTCCCAAAACACGTAGCTGAGTCATGGGTTAAGAACAAGAAATTTGCCGAATTCTGGACGGTAGATTCGATCAATAAAAAGGAAATAGTGGCACTTGGGCCGTTTATCCCTGTCGAATACGTACCAGACCAATACGTGAGATTCACTGCAAACCCGAACTACTGGAAAAAAGACAAGAGCGGTACGCAGCTTCCATATCTCAAAGAATTCATTTTCAAGATCATATCTTCACAAGATGCAATGAAACTTGCATTTGAAAATGGAGAAATAGATATCTATTCACCAAGAGGAACAGAATTCGCATACTTTAAAGAAAACGAAAAGAAATTCAACATCACAGTTCTATCATACGGCCCAGCGTATGGAACGGAATTTATAACATTCAACTGGAACAACAAAGACGAAGCAAAAAGAGATTGGTTCAGAAATGTTCACTTCAGAAAAGCAGTTGCATACGCAATGGACAAGAAAAAGATAATAGACACACTCTACAACGGACTCGCAATAGAACAATGGTCGCCGGTTTCCATGGCTTCACCGTATTACAACGAAAAAGTCACAGTAAAATACCCATATGATCTGAACAAAGCAAAGGCAGAACTTAAGCTTGGAGGATTTACATGGGACAAAAACGGAAAACTTCTCGATAGCAAGGGTAGACCTGTCAAATTCATGATTGAAACGAATGCAGGTAACAAAGTTCGTGAAGGTATGGCAAACATCATTGCATCAGCTCTTAAGCAACTTGGAATGGATATAACGATGATCCCTGGCGACTTCAATACGATGGTCAACAGAATGCTCAACGTTGGTGACTGGGATGCCATAATCATTGGACTTACTGGAGGAGACGAACCACAGGGTGGAAACAACGTATGGGCACTTGATGGTTCACTTCACTTCTGGAATCTGTCACCAGAGCTTGCAGACTGGGTAGATCCTAAGATATACACCATTCCCGACTTTGAAAAACAGATCGATAAGATATTCAAAGAAAACGTGAGAATACTCGACGATAAAGTCGTGAAAGACTACTGGGCACAATTCCAAAAACTCGCATCTGAAAATATTCCACTTGTTTACACAGTCAACAGTCTAAGACTATATGCATGGCGCAACACCTTGAAGAACGTTAGAATAGGGTTGTTGCAAGGTACACTTTGGAACGCTGATTGGCTGTACAAGGAGTAAGAATTTAACATTTGGGCGGGCTATCGCCCGCCCATTAATTCTATTAGTTCTGTTAGCTCATTATTCACGTACTTGAGTTTTGAAGCTTACGAAACCTAAAGGAGAGGTGAACTGGGTTGGTTAAGTACATAGCCCGCAGGTTGCTAATAATGATTCCTGAACTATGGATAATTACAGTGATAGTTTTCACGTTGATTCAGCTATCACCTGGTACATTCTTAGACCAGTACAGGTTGGACCCATCCATTTCCACAGAGACTCTAAAGGCAATGGAAAAGGAACTGGGGCTTGACAAACCAGCTGTTGTCCAATATTTCTACTGGTTAGGAAAGTTGGTGAGACTTGATTTCGGATATTCCTTCTATTACAGGAGACCAGTGGTTGATCTGATCGCAGAGAGATTACTTGGAACATTTGTTCTATCTTTGTATTCCTTTGTTATATCTTGGATCATTGGAGTTGTATTGGGGATTGTATCTGCATTGAAGAAGTACACAGCAACTGATAAGATACTCACGGTTGTCGCATTTAGTGGATTGGCCCTTCCTGTATTCTTCCTTGCACTTATCTTGCTTTACGTAGCAGCACGCACAGGCTGGTTCCCAATCGGAGGTATGTATAGCCCAGAGACATCGAGAATGGATGTTTGGAGTGCTTTCAAAGATATATTATGGAGGCTACAACTTCCTGGCTTTGCTCTTACATTCGGTAGTTTTGCAGGTTTGATGAGATATCAAAGAGGAAGTCTACTGGATGTTATGAATGAGGACTATGTGGAATTTGCAAGAGCGAAAGGAATGCCCGAAAGGGTTGTCATATACAGACATGCTTTAAGGAATGCCATAAATCCTCTGATAACTATGTTCGGTGGGAGCTTGGCAGGACTTCTAAGTGGCGCAGTTATCACCGAGACTATATTTTCTTGGCCTGGATTGGGTAGATTAACATATCAAGCTCTTCTTCAAAAAGACTACTATGTTGTCATGGCAAGCACGGTCATAAGCACGGTACTTTTAGTCGTTGGAAACCTTGTCGGCGATATCTTGCTAGCCGCGGTAGATCCAAGGATTAGATACGAATAAGGAGGGCTTGAAGAAATGAGCAAAGAAGAAGACAAGAAAAAAGAAAATAAGAGATTGAACGATCAACAACAAGGACCAATTTTGGATACGAATGGAGAAAGCGTCGACTTTGAAGAAGTATTTTTAACTCGCGGCCAGCTAATGTGGAGGGCATTCAGAAAAAATAAACTTGCAATGGTTGGTATGTGGATCCTCATCGTAATGTACATTGCCATGATTTTTGCAGATTTTCTGGCTCCGTATGATCCATTTGCTCAAAACTTGAACCATTCTTTGAAAAGACCGACGAAATTGTTTAAAAGTTACAATGTCGCAGATCTGGATACTAGTATGATGCCTTACGTACTTCCCGAAGATAGCTACATAGATAAACTTGAATATACCAGGAACTTTAAAACGAGGCTTTTTCCAAGTAGGATAAAGGTACAATACACTGATGGGAGAGAAGTAGCAGTTATAGATAAAAATGTAGTTGAAGTAAAGGAAGATGGAACAATAATACCCAAATATCTTCCAAAAGGTAGAACTCTTGATGACAAGTTTGTATTAGCGGACTCCATAAGACTTGTGGTAAGAACAAAAGGCTATGCGAAAATCGATGGTGAATGGAAACAATACAAAGACGAAACAGAAGACGTTGATTCGCTCGTTTTCGGAGTTGATAGTAGTCTCCTCGAAAAGGGTGCAAATATTCGGTTAACTCATTCAAGGACTGCAAGGTCGGTTGTTGCTCAGAATGAAGGTTGGAAGATCGGATTCTTCACAATGGATGAACAAGAGGCGATGAACAGGCTTACAGAAGTCAAACTAGAGCAAGAGCTTGTTGGTGTAAAATACTACGACGAAGAGTTCAATGAATACATGATTTCGACGGATGAGGCTAGGGTAGTCTCTTATGATTATAAATTCTATCCGGTGAAATGGTTCATCAAATCTTGGGGACCAGATAGGACTAATCCAAGCAAGGTTGGTTATCTCTTCTGGGTGATTCCGCTCTATCATCACCTGTTCGGTGTGGACAACTACGATAACAACGAATATGTGTCATTGAATATATTCGGTGCTGATACATTTGGAAGAGATGTTTGGAGTAGGATAATATTTGCCTCCAGAATATCTTTAACTATAGGATTCATCGGACTCACAGTTACTCTTCTTCTCTCATTGCTATTTGGCGGAATATCTGGCTTCTATGGTGGACTAATAGATGAAACAATAATGAGAATATGTGAGATTCTCATGGCGATCCCGGGGTTCTATCTGATGCTGTTGCTACGTGCTGTCTTGCCTGTCGATTTGCCTAGTACACAGACTTATATGCTTCTAGTTTTCATACTAGCATTTCTTGGCTGGCCCGGAAGTGCGAGAATTATCAGAGGTCAAATCCTTGCTGAAAGGCAGAGAGAATACGTTGAAGCCGCAATTGCACTCGGATATCCGGACATGAGGGTAATGTGGAGGCACATAATTCCGAATCTTTCGACATATTTAATAGTCAGCGCTACTCTCTCGATACCGGGATATATACTTGGAGAAGCCGGACTTTCATACCTCGGACTTGGTATTAGGGAACCATCTGCATCGTGGGGAAACATGCTAACAGCTGCTCAGGATGTGTATATTCTTGAAAATGCGCCATGGTTGCTCATACCGGGAGCGTTCATATTTATTGTTGTTCTTGCGTTCAACTTTGTTGGTGATGGATTGAGAGATGCTATAGACCCAAGGGCACTTGGATAATCTGATTTGATTTGAGATGAATAGGACATAGAAAAGTGGCGGTTTTATCCGCCACTTTGTTTTGGTTCTTCAAGCTTTTGAGTAGCAAATCAACAGTTAATAAAACTATCTCACCCTTAGTTTTCGTATTTAAGCCAATCAACAATTTCGTTGACGTAGCCGAATGCCATTGCTACAACTGTATCTGCACCACCATAGTATATTGCCAAACGATTTGTCAGTGGGTCTACCAATGCAGCAACTGGAAATACAACGTTTTGCACGTCACCAACACATTCGTAACCCTCTTGTGGTGATAACAAGTATGATTTGGACCTCTTTATCACATTCCAAGGCTTATCCAAGTCAAGCAACGCCGCACCAAAGCTGTACACATATCCGTTACAAGATAACAGTACACCATGATAAAACAATAGCCATCCCTCATCCGTCTCTATGGGCGAGGGGCCAGCACCTATCTTCAAAGATTGCCAAGGTGTATAACCGGCTGCCATTACAAACCTATGCATACCCCAGTGAATCATATCAGGACTCTCACTGTAAAAGATATCACCGAACGGCGTGTGTCCATTATCCGATGGCCTGTTGAGCATGGCATATTTGCCATTTATCTTTCTGGGGAAAAGTACCCCATTTCTGTTGAAAGGTAAGAGCGCATTTTCTATCTGGTAGAACTTCTCAAAATCATACGTGTAGCCTACACCGATCGTAGGGCCGTGGTAACCATTACACCATGTAATCCAATATCTATCTTCGATGAATGTCACGCGAGGATCATACTTGTACTCACTTTCTATGGGGTCTCGTGTTTGTTGTATGAACTCGATAGGTGAATCATCGATCCGCCAATCTAAGCCATCTTTGCTAAATCCTCTTCTTACATTCATCCTTCTTTGCCTATCATCGACTCGGAATACACCAGCAAATTCACCATTGAATGGTACAACTGCACTATTGAATATACTATTTGAACCTTTTGCTTGGTCTCGTTTTATTATTGGGTTCCTCGAATATCTCCACAGAACATCACTGCAACCAGCTGGTCTTTCTTCCCAAGGTATGTTGTTTAACTCCGTAGCGTAAACTATCACTTTCAATTTCACTCTCCTTTATTTTGAGATTGGTTTGATTTGTTCCCACGCAGTACTTATCATGTTGAAATGTTCTGTTAAATCATTTCCCAAGTGCTGCAGTAGTTAAAGGTTCATTCCATTGTGAGGTTGAGATATCGTACAAACCGAATCCAGAGCAAAATTCCCAGTATGCAGTCGAAAAACCGAATTTCTCAGCTATCTCTCTAACTATTTGTGTCCACAAGACACGAGATTTCATATCAGCCTTTGAATAAGCACCAAATTCACCAAGAAAGATGGGTACATTATTCTTCTTCGCCCAGTCACTGACATGTTTGAAATGCACATTGATTTGCTCAACTTCAAGGTCACTACCTTTCCATTCTACACCCACAGGTAATTGTGGGTCAACCCATTCTGCGCCTTGATGTGTAAATGTGAATGGTTCGTAGTAATGGAAGGAGACGATGATGTGTTCATCCCTTACAAGTTTCAACTCATCGATAGCTGAGTAATTCGACCAATTTGGGACATCGATGATGACCACTCTGTTCGGGTTTGTCTTACGTATAACGTTCAAAACTTCAGGATAGATTTCGTTCCAGAGATCAGAAGTCAAATTCTGCGCAGGTTCGTTGAATATTTCAAAGTAAAGAGAATCAGAGTAGTCTTTGAACGCATCGGCAATTTGCCTCCAAATCTCTATTAACTTTTCTTTGTGATCTTGCGGTGATTGATACATTTCCTCGAAGTGATGTGTGTTTATGATCACAATCAAGTTATTCTCCAAGGCCTCGTCAACAACGTGTTTTACCCTATTCAGAAATTCTTTATCTATCTTGTATGGATAATTTTCTTCAATATGAGCAGACCAGCGAATGGGAATACGTACAGAATCAAAACCACGTTCTTTGATGATAGAGAAATAATCATCCGATATGTAAACACCCCAAGAGCCCTCAATTGGTGCTTCAAGTGCATTACCTATGTTGACTCCATGACCAATTTTCTTATTGTAGTCGAATACACTTAATTCTTCAGACTTTTTATTGTCGCTGATGACGTTGGTATCATGCTTATTGCCGAGTTTGTCGAACACGATAATCCCTCCTGCTATAGCAATTATCAAAAATACCAACAGCCATAGATGAGTTCTCATGGTCATTCTAATCACCTGTCATCTTTCCGTATCTTCTAAATCGTCTAAATTCTATTCTCAATCTTCTTAACAGATTTCCTTTCAATTAGTTTCGTTGGAAGTACGACGTTTCTAGGAATTTTTGGACCATGCCCCGTGATTCTTTCTATAAGCAACTGACAAGAGATTTGGCCAAGCTCCCATCGTGGTTGATGAATTGTTGTCAAAGCCGGTACGAGGAATGAACTATAAGGTGCATTGTCGTATCCAACCATTGAAACATCTTCTGGTATCGACAAACCAAACTCATTCAGTGCAGACATTGCACCGATCGATGACCAATCGTTGATGCCAAATACTGCGGTAAAATTCTTGCCATGTTTTTTCAAGTACAGTTTAACACCATCATAACCGTCTTCTGGATTGTACCCTTCGTTTTCACTGTAGTAAACTTCAACATCATTGTGCCTATTTATAAATCTTCTGATACCCCTTTCTCTATCTGACGCAGCAGGTGATGTGTGTGGGCCACGTAAAAACAGTATCTTCCTATGTCCCATCTGGTATAGATATTTCATCGCACTCATCGCCCCAGATACATTGTCAATATTCACAGAATCGCAGAGTATCTCTTCTATGTTGTAATCAAGAGAAACAACCGGTACACCGCTTTTTAAAAAAGGTTCTATGTAACCTATTCCTCCGTACAACTCGCAGAGTATGACACCGTCTATCTTACGCTTGAAGTACTGATCTAACACATGCTTTTCCACTTCAGGCATCATCTTCGGAACCGAGACCATCATCTCAAACCCAGACCTATTTGCATAGTCTTCTATGGCCATAACTATCTCGTTGTAATGATATCCCCTCAGGTCAGGAACTAAAACCCCAATGGTATACAACAACTCCGATGCCTTCCTCAAAGAAGGCATCGGTTTGTATCCAAGATTCTTAATTGCCTTTATGACTTTCTTTCTTGTCTCTTCACTAACGTTGTCGACGCCATTGATGACTCTCGAAACGGTGGCTATTGAAACTCCAGCAGCCTCTGCTACGTCGGTAATTTTTATCTTGGATTTGTCCAACTACGCCACCCCCTGGTGAATTTTTACATAGCTTTAGAAATTGATCAAATTGTACGGGTCGTATCCTATCAAGTGTTTTGTCGTCTTTTTTTCCGATATCTCTTTGAAGATGTACATCGAAGGCCTTGGCACATATGTCTTTTTCTCAAAATCTGTATACGCAAGTCCAAAACGTTTCGTGTAACCTTTAGGCCATTCGTAGTCGTCGATGATCGACCAATGCAGGTAACCTCGCACGTCAACACCATCTTCGATGGCCCTTTCAACTGCATAAAGATGAGAAATTATGTAAAATGGTCTGTACTTGTCTTTTTCATCAGATATACCATTCTCCGTCACCAACAACGGTATACCTTTGTATCGCTGTGATACCGCTTTCAACAATTTATACAACCCTTCTGGATAGATTTCCCAACCAGAATCACTTGCGGGCCTACCAGAAAGCGCAACACCACCTTCAACGCAAGATTGACCATAACCTCTCAGTGAGTTCCACTTCATTTCAATTGGCCCGAGTTTGACCACTGTAGGTAACCTATCTATCATCATTCTGCTGTAATAATTAACACCTATGTAGTCTATTTTGTCTTTTATCATATCCATAAATCGCCAATTGGACATTTCCATAGCCTCTTCAAATATGTCACTGTCGTTTGGAGAAATGGTATCGACCCAAGCAAATGCATATATGATTCCAACGGGATTTGTTGTGTGCTTCTTAATAGCATCGTAAGCCAAGTTATGTGCAGTTGCTTCGTTTTTCAAACTCTTCATGTACCATTCTGGATCAAAGTATGCAGGTGGAAATCCGGCACTTGTGATAAAATACCCTAACTGACTTACAACATGTGGCTCATTCATCGAGGCCCATATATCTACTATATCATAATACTTCCAAGCCATATATTCTGCAAATTTTGCAAATTCTATCGGTGTATCGTCGCATATCCAACCCATTTTCTCTGTCTGCTTTCCTTTGTGTACAGCTATTGGGTCGTGAAGCCAAAGTGGTAATGAGAAATGATAGAGATTGACGAAGACTTTCAATCCCTTACTCTTCATGTCTTCCATTATCTTTCTATAGTGTACCACTGCAGATTTATTCGCTATCTTATCAAGTTCTTCAAGCAAGTTAGGAGCATCAAAAGGTATATGCTTGGTGGAAGTTGGAAAGATTCTCGACCACTCTATGCCTATCCTCAGTGTGTCCATACCAAAATCAACTGCCAGTGAATGAACTTTATCGTATTGTCTCCAGTACCAAGCACCATTTTCTGGCATATCGCCACTCACAATTCCGTTTACGAGATTCTCACTTTCTCTTACCCAGATGAACCAATCAGAGTTTGGGTCTATCTCTTCACTTGCCGAAGGATCCCCCATTTCAAACTGAAATCCTGACATCGAAGCACCAAACATGAAGTCTTTTGGAAACATGCAAAATCCCTCCTAAAATCTTTGCCAGATTTTGTAGAATTCTTATCGCACTCGGATATATTTATGTGTAATCATCCAACAAGATGAATCAAAAATATCTATTTGTGACATTAATTATTGGACATTCTTATCAAACATTCTTACATGCAGCAAAATGGTTCTCTTCGACCTTTTTCAATTCGATGTTTTTGCACCTTTCATCCCCCAACGGACATCTATCGTAGAATTTGCAATAACCGGCAGGCACTGACCTTCCATTGAGAGAAACATCAACATTTCCCCATTTTTGATGCAATGATGGTATCGAATTTAACAGCATCTTTGTGTACGGGTGTGCGCTGTTGTTGAAAATCCTCTCTGTGTCACCGTATTCCATTATAGAGCCACGGTACAGTATGATCGTCTTGTCGCTTATGTAGTATCCCAAAGATAGGTCATGTGTTATGAACAACACAGATAGTCCTTGTTCTTTTAATTTAACCAATATATTCAGTATATCTATACGTGTTGAAGCATCCAGCATGCTTATTATCTCATCTGCCACAAGGAATTTCGTTTCCATCAACAATGCACGTGCAATAAGTAATCTCTGCAACTGACCACCGCTCAGCTGGTGAGGAAATTTTCCAAGTACTTCCTTAGGATTGAGCCCTATACTCTCTATTACTCCGGTAACTCTGTCCTTCCAAATATTTACTGATTCACTTGGGTAGAATTCTTCTCTCACCATATCGAAGACCCTGTCCACCTTAAAGATTGGATTATAGGAACTAAAAGGATCCTGAAAAACTCCTTGAATGTGTCTATAGTATTCCCTCAGGTCTTTCAACGTAGATATGTCGAGTTCATTGAACAGTATTTTTCCAGATGTGGGTTTTGCCAATCGCAAGATTAATTTCCCTATAGTTGTCTTCCCACTTCCACTTTCACCTATCAATGATACCACTGTTTTCTCCTTTATCTCGAAACTCACATTATCAACTGCGTAGAACTTCTCTCTACCAAGTGGTCCAACAGAGTATGCCTTTGAAAGATTGATCGCTTCAAGCATTTTGTGTCACCTTCCAACAGTAAGCAATGTGTCCCTCTTCTATGTTCACAACTGGCGGTTCTTCATCGCATTCTTTACCTCTTAGTGGGCATCTTTCTTTGAATCGGCATCCTATTGGTGGGTTCAAAAGTTGTGGCGGTTGACCAGGTATACCGGAAAGCACGCCATGCGTGTACCTAATTCCGATCTCTGGCAACGAAGACATCAACATCTTTGTATAAGGATGTACAGGATTAGAGACTATCTGTTGAGTCTCACCAATTTCTGTAACCTTTCCTGCGTACATTATCATGATCCTGTCGGCAATTTGGTAAAGTACTGATATATCGTGAGTGATGAAGATAAGGGAGTTAACTATGCTAGCATCTTTAAAACCCTTTATCATGAGGCACACAGCCTTTTGGGAAGATACATCGAGTGCAGAAGTAACTTCGTCTGCTATCAGTAATGATGGATTAAGCAATGTACTTATCACCATCACCATCCTCTGTTTCATACCACCACTGAGTTCTATTGGATACATCTTAAGAACTCTTTCTGGCAAATTCACATATTTTAATCTTTCGAGTAGCTTATCCATGATACTTTCTAGTTCTATTCCTTTACTCTCAAGTACCTCTCTGATGTATACACCGATCTTCCTAGTTGGGTTAAGTGCATCCATGGCATACTGTGGAATTATCGACAATTTTGAAAACCTAAAATCATTCATGCGCTCAAAATCATCTATTGGGAGTTGTGTATTATCCAACTGTACCCTGCCTCCAAAGTAATTCATCGGTGGCTTCAACAAGATTAGACCATTTCCCAGTGTAGATTTGCCACACCCAGATTCACCGGCCAACCCCAATAGCTCACCATCATTTACAGTGAACGATACATCATCAACTGCTTTGACGTGACCCTTCAATGTCTTGTAGTATAGTTTCAAACCTTCCACTTCAAGCATCCTTTATCACGACTCCTTTTCGCCTGCAAGCACATCCACAGACCATATAATCTTACATTTCTCTCAGGCGAGGATTGAAAACTTCATCGAGCCCAACGTTCATGAAATACAACGCACCAACGACAAGTGTTATCACCAATCCAGGCGGTATTGCCCACCACCACATACCGAGTTGTATTGCATTCCACAGTACTGCATTTTGCAGCATTAGGCCTATTGAGATACCTCTGCTCGGCCCTAGCCCTATGAAATCAAGACCAACTGCTGCAAGAATAGCACCACCAAACTGCAGGATAAAGACCATGAAAACATACGACATCATATTCGGTAATATCTCGTATATTATTATTTTCATGTGACTCCTTCCACTAATCCTTGCAAGATTTACAAACTCGCGCGTCCTAAGCGATAGGGTTTGAGAACGTACCGCTCGAGCAGTCCAAGGCCAAGCTGTAAGACCTATGATGATGCTCTGGATGAAAACACCTCTATATGGAAGATATGCAGCCACTATGATCAAGAGTGCAAGGGTTGGAATCACAAGTAGGATATTCGTAAGCATCATGAGAAGTTCATCTATCCATCCCCCCTCATACCCTGCAAGGAAACCAATGATTAGACCGATGATCGTCGCGATACCTCCACCAACTAAACCAACGAAAAACGAAGAACGAATCCCATAGACTAACTGTGTGAACACATCTTGACCAAATGTGGTCGTTCCAAGCCAATGCTCTTTACTCGGTGGTTGATAACCTTGTCCAACGTAATCTAATGGATCTTGGTATTTAGAAATCATAGGCCCAATTATACCAAGAAGCAGGAAGAATAGAACAATTATAAGTCCAATTCTAAGTTTGATATTTCTGAATGCAAAGAAAAATATCTCGCCCATTACACTTCACCACCGTATGAGAACCTGATTCTTGGATCAAGCGCCATGTAAACAAGGTCCACTGTGAAATTGGCAACCAATACTCCGATGATTATGAATAGGAAGCATCCTTGGATAAGGAAATAGTCTTGATTCAGTATGCCTTGAGTTAAGATATACCCTATACCCGGATAAGAGAAAACAACTTCAGTCGTAACCTGTCCAGCTATGACCGTACCAAGCTGAAGTGCAAGCCCGGTAACTTGTGGAAGTATTGCGTTGCGAAACGCATATTTTCTGATCAACTTTCTCTTAGCACCGAGCGTTTCAAGATATCTAACGTAATTGTTTTCAAGTTCGTATATGACCATATTCCTCATCCCTATTGCCCAGCCACCTATCTGCACGATGAATAGCGATAGGAATGGTAATATCCAGTGTTTCAGAAAATCACTAACAAAGAGCCACGACCAATGTGGCCTCAAAGAGAAGCTGTACGCACCTGCGATTGGGAATATGCCCCAAACGACACCCAAAAAGTATGCAAGTAGCATACCGAGCCAAAGATATGGTGCACCAGTTATGAAGTACATGATTGGTAGCATGATGGAATCTAATCTCTTTCTTCTCGCGGCAACTGCTCCAAGGTTATTTCCTACAATCCAACTCAACAATATCGAAGGAATCATCAAACCCAGAGAGTATGGAACTGCAGTCTTGAGCACTTCTAAAACAGGCCTTGGATAGAGATATATACTTATACCAAGGTCGCCTTTGAATAATGCAATCCAGAAATTCACGTATTGACTCCACAGAGGTTGATCTAACCCAAAGGCTTTGGTTAGATAACTATACATAACACGTGCAGACTCAGGAAGTCCACTGAACCGAGAGACAAGAACAAGAATGGGATTCCCAGGCATAAACCTGGGAATCAACCAATCTAAAGTAACAGCAAATATAAACGTAAGAACATAGACAAGAATTTTCGTTCCAAGGTATTTTTTCATCATTAATCGGCGAGGAGACTTCAACTTCTGCAAGTTGGAGAGGAATCGCCAACCCTCCTTTCTTATTAGATACTACCAAAACAAAGAAATATGTGATATAATTAGACTAACAAATACCTTTGGCGCACACTTGTGCGGATAAGTAAACTGATGAGCCTGTTGGCTCTACAGTGTAGAGGCTGTTTAGACCAGCCTGAGAGAATAAGGGTCGTTTGACCAAACTTCTCTCAAAATCTCCCACCTCTATAGGTGGCGGGATGGTTTAACTGTTACACCCCAACTTCTAATTTTCGCTGGTTTTTTGTTTACATTTAATGATGTTTACTTAATTTAACTATCTCGTTTCCCTGATAGTGTAAGTAACCTTGTTATTGTTTAAGTCCTATGAGCATCATTACTCCACCAGTTTGCCATCTTCCACCCCAAGTAGTTGGGTATGCATATGGCGTCTTTTCACTTGGCCAGCCTTTCCACACTTGTGTACTTGCTTCAAACCACATACCATTGTACCAGAGTGGTATGGCAGGCATGTCTTTAAGGAATATTTCTGCAATCTGTTCAATGACTCTTTTGTTTGCTGCCGTATCATCCATAGGTGTTGAATTAAGTTGTGTTACAAGGTCAAATAGTTTCTGGTTGTTGTACCTTCCAAAGTTACCGTTGTACATATTTTCACTGATTGGCGAGTTGAATAGCCAGTTGAAAGATGTCCATGGAGATATCGTCATTTGGCTACCAGAATTACTTATAGCTGCGCTGAATTTACCAGATATCAAATCATCGTTGTACTTACTGTAATCTGGGAACTTTGCTTCAGCGTTGATACCAACTCGAACAAATTGTGCTGCAATTATCTTAGCTGCCTCCATCCAGTCTGTCCATCCATAAGGTACGCTGATTTCTATCTTGAACTTGCTACCATCTGGTGCTTCTCTGTATCCGTCTTTGTTTACGTCCTTGTATCCCGCCTTGTCAAGTAAGGACTTTGCTGTATTTGGATCATATTTGAATCCGTATTGTTTTACTGCGTTCTCTGGATAGAACTTCATCCAACCCTTGATTGGTAGAAATCCAACATTGTTTGCTGGTAGTACTTGCCCTTCGTATACATTCTTTGCTATGATCGTGGGATCTATAGCGTACGCAAGTGCCTTTCTCAAGTTTGGATCGTTGAGTGGTTTTATCGTAGTGTTGAAGAATAGGTATGCAGTGTTATCTGAAAGCATGTATGGTTCTTTATCAAACCATGTATGAATATCCGTGTACGTCTTCTTCAATGTTGGTATACCAGGAAGGAAGAAATTGGAACAGTCAAGCTCACCTTTCATTATCATACCAAGTGCAACATTGTTACTCGAAACTGTCAAGTAAACGATTCTCTTTGGCTTTGGTTGTCCAAAGACTTTGTTACCCCACCAATTATCGTTTCTCAAGTAAACCATCCTATCAGTACTGTAGGTCTCGAACAAATAAGAACCAGAACCTATAGCCTTTTCATTTGCTCCAGTAAGTACATCATCTTTTGATTTCTTAGCCCATATGTGCTCTGGTATTATCGCTGTTTGGTAAAGGTTATATGACCATTCGTGGTAACGTGGGGAAGAGAATGTAAATACAACTGTGTAATCATCTGGAGTATCGATCTTAGCAAGCCAATTCCAAACAGGACTGTAATAAATCTCTGGGATCTGCTTTGCAATCTCGTACGTGAATTTTACATCCTTCGATGTCAAAGGTTGTCCATCGTGCCATGTTATGCCCTTTCTCAATTTGATTTCATACGTCTTGTTAGAAGTCCATTTACCGCTTTCCGCAAGCCAAGGTATGAGAGTATCTGTGAGTGGATCATAACTGAACAACGTCTCGTAAATAAGACCAACAGTACCAGTTACAGCATTCCATGGAGTGATAGGATTCCAGTTCGATGGAGGTGCCCACATTCCACCACCAGCATACAACGTTTCATCACGCTTGTAAACAACCTCTGCAGCAAAGATCGATGAAAAAACTAACAGTACCAATGCAAAAATGAAAACCTTTTTCATACTGATCCCCTCCTAAACATGTCTTTTTGCCCACTGGGCGATTGTATTATAGCAGTGTAAATATTTACAGTAATAATATCACATTCACAGTAAATTCTCAGGAAAAGTCTCTTACAGTTTTCTTCTCGCCATGAAGAGAAAAATGCTAACTTTTAAGAAATTCACCACAAAAGTCTCTAAAAGAAAAAACTATTGCAAAAATTAATAATTTTAGTGCTATAATATACTTGGTATGTTCTTTTAGAATTCTTTGACAATGCTTTTTTGTCTGCTAGTTCTGTCTTAGCATTTATCAGTTGATGATGTAAATGATTGGAGTAGTAAGCAATGAATTTATTCTTTTAGTGAAGAAATTATTCAAAGAAGGGGGGAACACACATGCGGAAAACGGTTTATGTGTTGTTGACTATACTGCTTCTTTTCACAACTGTTGTTTCAGCACAAGTTCGTCAGTCAACACCACTAGAAAAACTCTACTATGAGTTAAAAGGATTACTCGAAAGTCCAGATATTGATTTGCAGGTAGCTATTCAGAACATCTTAGCAAAATATGCCCCTATAGTAGAACCTATACTGCCTCCAGGAGAATACGAAGAATACTCGCTAGGACTATCAGCACTTGATAAAGCTTTGCTCGATATGGGTATATGGATTACGCGTGCAACCGTTGAAATATTCAATCAAGAAGTTGTAGAAGGCCCATTTGAACTTAACTATGATAGGGAGACTGGTCAAGCAACTGGTTTGATTGCCAAGCTTAAGACCGGTAAGTACAACGTCATAGTTAAGGTTCTCGGAATTGTAGATAACAAAGATGAGAGAATAGTTGCATATGGAAGGCAAGATGGAGTAGAAGTTGTAAGAGATCGTATTTCATTGGCAAATATTCCACTCAATGTGCTTATTGGTACAGGTGGAGTACTTGTAAATGCTCTACTCGATTTTCAAAATTCTGAATTCATACCTGGTGAAATTTTAGCTGTTGAACCGCCGGATGGTCAGGTGGATGTCTTGCCTAACGTTACCTTGCAGTGGGAATCTCTACGTGCAAAGGTATACGATGTCTATTTTGGCGAGGAAGGTAATCTAGAGCTGAAAGAAAAAGATTACTACGACAAGAGTTATAATATCGAAGGTCTCAAGCCAAGTACAACTTATCAATGGAAGATAATTGCACGAAATGCATTTGGCGAGACTGAGAGTAACGTGTTCTCGTTTAGAATAGGCGATGCACCAACTATCCCAGACAATCCAGTACCGTATGATGGTGCACAAAAAATATGGATAGAACCAGTATTGTTGTGGGAATCTGAAAGAGCAGCAAGTTTCGATGTCTACTTTGGTACAGCACCAGATGACCTACAACTTATAGCAACGGTCGATGAGCCAGTTCTTGAACTCCCAACACTCGAACTTGGCACAGTCTACTATTGGAGGGTCGTAGCCAAGAATGCCTACGGGGAGACAGAAGGACCGATTTGGATCTTCACAACAGGTGATATCCCAACCAAACCGATACTTATCGAACCAGTTGGTGAAAAGATATGGATTCAGCCTACGTTCAAATGGCAATCTGAAGATGCTGAAGAATACGAACTCTATCTGGGAGAACAATACGAGAGCTTAGAGCTTATTGCGACACCAATAGAAGCAGAATACGAACTTCCTTATACGCTGGAAATGGATACGACCCACTTCTGGAAGGTAGTTGCAAAGAACATGTTTGGCAGTATCGAGAGCGATGTGGAGATGTTCCAGATAGGCAAAGCTCCAGAGGTGATAGGCGTCATAAATCCATTGGATGGTGAAGAGGATGTATGGAAGTCGCCAGAGCTAAAGTGGGAATTTGAATGTGCCGATGTCTTTGACGTCTATATGGGCAAATCACCAGATGAATTAGAAATCATTGCTGAAAATATTGCAACGAATGAGCTAACAGTTGAAGAGCTTGAACTTGGTACAACATACTATTGGAAAGTTGTCGGCAGGAACAGATTTGGAGAAACTGAAGGCCCAATTTGGAAATTCACAGTCGGTAATGTGCCAGCAGTACCATTCAATCCAGAACCAGTTGACGGTGCTGTAGATCAGTTCAATTCACTTGTGATGAGATGGGAAAGTGCAAAGGCAGATAGCTACGATCTCTACATAGGTTTCTCAGAGGACAAGGTTGAAATCTTTGCATCTGATATGGAAGAAAGTGCCATAGAAATGTATGATTTGTTGTTTGGTACAACATATTTCTGGAAAGTTGTCGCGAAGAATAGATTTGGCAGTAGTGAAGGCCCGATTTGGAGATTTACAACTGGACAAATCCCAGAAAAACCACAGGCTGTTTATCCAAAGAATGGTGATACTGAAGTTCCAGTCGACGTAACACTCAAATGGGTAAGTGAAAGGGCTGAAGAATACGATCTATACTTCGGAACAACCAAGGTGCAATTGCTTGAAACACTTACTAATAGTGAGTACATATTACCTCGTTTACACTTTGGCACGATTTACAACTGGAAAGTTGTTGCAAGAAACATTTTTGGCGAGATCGAAAGTGATACATTTACATTTAGAACGAAACTTCCAACAGTCCAGCAGCAAAGTGTCATGGGTGGAGAAAAGGTAGATACTGGTAAGAAATTGATAAAAACCTCCGATGGCGGATACATACTCATTGGTAATACCCAGTCGAGTGAACTTCCTGGTTTCATGGGAGAGTCCGATATCATCGTTGCAAAACTCGATAAAGATCTGAACACCCAATGGATCAAATTGCTGGGCGGAAAAGGATGGGACGAAGCAGCAGATATAAAAGAAACAAGTGATGGATACATCGTACTTGGTTATACACTCTCAACAGATGTAAATGGCCAAGTCAACAAGGGTGGTTGGGATTACTTACTGGCCAAACTTGATAAGAGTGGAACTCAACAATGGGTAAAGCTTTACGGTGGTAGTGGCCATGATATATCTACGAAAGTCATTGTAACGAGCGAAGGTGACTATCTCGTAGTAGGTTCAACTAACTCCGTAAATGGTGACACGGGTGGAAATATCGGTACTTGGGACACGTGGTTATTGAAAGTTGGTACAGATGGCAAGATATTGGCAAGCCGTGTATTCGGTGGACTTGACAGAGAAAAAGGTATGGACATACTCGAAGTAGAAGATGGTTACGTAGTAGCAAGTATCACCAATTCTATCGAGGGTCAAGTACCGTACAACCACGGTGAGTCCGACATTTGGCTCATAAAACTCAGCAAGGATCTCAACAACTTCGTGTTCAACAAGGCATTTGGTGGTACAGACCAAGATGAAGTATCGAAGATCATGAAAACATCTGATGGAAACTTCTTGATAATAGGTTACACAACATCCGTCGATGGCGATGTTCAGAAAAACCATGGTTATTGGGACTTCTGGGTAATCAAGGTAGATCCGAATGGTAACATCATATGGCAGAAGACATATGGTGGGGAAGAAGAAGACGTGGCATACTCTGCAGTTGAATTCCCAGATGGTGGTTATGCAATCGTTGGACACACACTTTCAAAGAATACAATTAACGGATTCAAGGGTGCTGTTGACATTTGGATAGTGGATATCGATGAAGAAGGTAACGTCAGATGGGAAAAGACATATGGTGGAACACTCGCAGACTATGCATACGATGTACTCATAGATGAGGATGGCTCGCTTGTTATCATTGGTAGTTCGTTCTCAAAGAATCAAGACTTAGGAAAGAACATCGGTGGTAGCGATATTTGGATATTCAAAATCAAATAACTGAATAGCTCAATGAAATAAGAAACATTGAATGCAAAGGTGGTCGGCTCATCCGACCACCTTTTTATTTCGCAATGTGTAAAATCCACCCAAGTGAACGTTGTTGAGTTTTGCTATCTTTTCAAACTTTCTTAAATCTTCTTCCCAAAAAAGGCTGGATTGGAAACCATCCAAGTATTTCAATTGTTGTAGAGAAACACCTATCTTCACAACTGAACCTGACAAATAAAGCTTCCTATACATCTGCTCTATTATCTTCGAGAGCAAGATATAATCATTGCAAAGACTGCCGACACTTTTGGAAGTAGAAAAGAAATTACCATTCGACAATTTTAGATAGGTAGAGATATATTTAGTGCCCATCTTGTACCTTACAAGCTTTGCATACAAACCAAATAGAAGGTATTTGCCTATTTCAACAATTTCATTAAATGAGTTTATCGACCTATCGAGTGTCAATATGTGCCCCATACTCTTTGGTAATTCAATTTTGAAAAACTCAGATTCCGTGTACGTTTTCAAAATAGACATCTTCAATATATCCAGTGTTTCACAATCTTTCGAATGCAAAAGTTCCCATAAAGTTTGAACACCAAGTTCATCGAGTAATTTTTTTGAACTTTTACCAATACCTAAAACCTTAGATATATCAACGCTTTTTGAAAACGAATCGATGTCATCAACTACCAAAAAGCCATCCGGTTTTGAAACCTCACAAGCAGTCTTTGCGATGTGTGGATTGCACCCAACACCTATTGTACATTTCAACGACAGCTTCTCATATATCTCATTTTTAAGCATCTCAAGCCTTTTTATGGGCGAATCAACGCTGTCAAGCGCGATGTAGAACTCATCTATACTTGCCTCTTTGTAGACTGGAAAGTACTTTTCTATAATCTGAGCAATCTTGAGTGTTGTTAATTCGTAATATGGGAAATCCGCCTTGAGAAATATAATTTTAGGGCATACCCTCTTTGCCTCCTTGATGTTCATACCTGTTTTTACTCCATAGCTTCTCGCTAAATAATTTGCACTTGTAATCACAGTCTTCTCACCTGTCCCAATTACAGCAATTGGTCTATTCCTCAAAACTGGGTTCTTTGCGCATTCTATCGATGCAAAATACGAATCCATATCCAAAAGCGCAATTAATTTGTACACTCCCATAACAATTCCTCCATTTTATTCATCATAGTATACCCAAATATACAGTATACTATAGTATAACACAAAATCATACATATAAGTCAAGTGATGAAAAAACACGGTTGTTAATCGTGGAGTGAAGTTTTCTTGAACTTTTCCATAAAAATCAAACGAATAAACTGTTTGTGATAGAATATAATAGGTGCTAGATAGATATCGAATAGAAAATAGAACAATTGTAGTTGTGACTATAATATTGAGAGGAAGTGAATCCAGTGAAGTATGGGCTTCTGGGGTTTGGATTGAGCAATAAATATGCTGCAAAGTTCCTTAAGAATATAGGCGATGAGATATTCGTTAGCGAGAGTGGTAAACTCTCGGTTGAAGACAAGGTTTTTTTAGAAGAGAGCGGTATAGAATATGAAGAAGGCATAAACTCCGAGAAGGTCTTGGGATGTGATGTTATACTCACAAGTCCCAGTGTACCGTATGATCATCCGATACTACTGAAGGCACAGAAAATGGGTAAACATATCGATACCGAGATAACCTATTTCATGAAATACCTCGACTGGAAGCCCAAGGTAATCGCGGTTACTGGTTCTGTGGGAAAGAGTACAACCGTTTCCATGATAAACCATCTCATATCGAAATCTGCAACATCCCAACTTTCTGGAAATATCGGCATACCTATTGCGCAGGTTCTGCTCGAAGGTAAGAAACCAGAATACATAGTTATGGAAATAAGCAGTTTTCAATTGTATTGGACCCCATTTTTCAAGCCCAATGTTTCCGTCATAACAAACATATACCCAAATCATTTAGATTGGCACCCAAATATGGAGCACTATATAGATGCAAAGTTCAAGATAGCGAAATTCCAAGATAATGACGACCATTTTATCTATAATCCAAAGGACATGGAAGTTTTCAAGAGACTATCGCTTGTAAGGGCGAAGAGGATACCTTTTACAGTCGATTTCAAGATTGAAGATGTGCCATCGCACATCCGTACAAAGCAGAATACAGAGAACATAGCAGTTGCGAAGACTGTTTTGAAGGTACTCGGACTACCATTCAGTATGGACATGTTGGACGACTTTGTACCGCTTCCCCATAGAATGGAGTACTGTGGGACGGTAAATGGTGTGGGTTATTACAACGATTCAAAGGCAACTAATGCAGCTGCCGTTTTGAAGGCACTTGAAAACTTTGAGAGTAACCTCGTGTTGATCATAGCTGGAAAGGGCAAGAACGAAGATTACACACAGCTTGCTGATGCGATAAAGAAAAAATGCAGATATGTCGCCATCGTAGGGCCAATTGCCGATGCGATAGAACCTTATTTCAAAGAGAGGAACATCACTTACAAAAGATACAAGAATTTAGAAGAAGCAGTTTCTGAAATTTCAAAAATCACTCAACCAGGTGATAACGTGCTTTTGGGTCCTGCTGGTTCGAGTTACGATGCGTACAAGAACTTTGAAGAAAGAGGGAATCGTTTCAAAAAGCTTGTAAGTGAAATTGCAGGGAGCAATGATACAAGGGAGGCTAGCAAATGATAGGTTATGAGATATTCATACGTTCGTTTGCTGATTCAAACGAGGATGGTATAGGAGATTTCAAGGGTATTGCAAATAGTGTTGAATACTTCAAAAGGATCGGTGTAGACTTGATCTGGCTGACTCCTCATTTCAAATCACCAAGTTATCATGGATATGATATAATCGATTATTTTGATACGAATTCTTCGTTTGGTACTGTTCAAGATTTTAAGAACATGATAGATACACTCCATGAAAATGGAATAAAATTGGTCATAGATTTACCGCTAAATCATGTTTCTGATAGACATCCATGGTTCAAAGCTGCGATGAGAGGCGAGAAACCTTACGAAGATTATTTCTTATGGGCGCAACCTTACTTCAATCTAAAAGAGAAAAGACATTGGGACGAGGAACTCATCTGGCACGAGAGAAATGGCAAAACGTACTACGGGGTTTTCGGGGGTTCTTCGCCAGACTTGAATTACGACAATCCCGAGGTAGTTCAAAAATCGCTTGAGATTATAGAGTTCTGGTTGAATTTAGGTGTCGACGGATTCAGGTTCGATGCAGCAAAGCATGTATATGATTACGATATTAAAGAAGGAAGATTTAGATACGATCACGATAAGAATGTAAATTATTGGAATTTAGTCATGGAAAAGGCAGGAGAGATCAAGAAAGCAAAGGGCGAGGATGTGTTTGCAGTTACCGAAGTTTGGGATAATCCCGAAGTAGTTGACAGATATGCCAACGCTATAGGTTGTTCGTTTAATTTCTATTTCACTGAAGCAATTCGCGAATCTATGCAACATGGTGGTGTCTACAAGATCGTTGATTGCTTTCAAAGGACGCTTGGTAGGAAGTCGTACAAACCGAGCAATTTTACTGGAAATCATGACATGAATAGATTAGCAAGTATCATTACAAAGGAAGATGAAAGAAAGGTTTTCTTTGCCTTACTGATGACATCGCCGGGTGTACCATTCATATACTACGGAGATGAGCTTGGAATGAGAGGTGTATACGATTCGACATTTACTGAAGATGTCATAGAACCATTCCCGTGGTATGCCTCACTTTCCGGTGAAGGTCAGGCCTTCTGGAAGGCAGTACGATTCAATAGGGCATTCACAGGTGCCTCCGTTGAAGAACAGTTGAGTAGAGATGATAGCTTGCTCAAAGAAGTTGTGAACTGGTCAACGTTTAGAAAGGCAAACGAATGGCTCACAGATGCTTGGGTAGAAAACATCACACATAATACATTTACCACTGCCTACACCGTGACAGATGGAAGCAACGGCATGCGAGTCTATGTGAACATATCGGGACATGGAGAGATGATTGAAGGAATAAACTTGAAGCCTTATGAAGTTAAATTGCTTTAATAAGTTAAGGGGACGATTTATCATAATCATTAGAGTGGAGGTGTTGATATGTATATCGAAATCATCGATGTAAAAGCAAGAGAAGTGCTTGATTCCCGTGGAAATCCTACAGTTGAAGTTGAAGTATTCCTTGAAGATGGTTCAAAAGCTAGTGCTATCGTTCCAAGTGGTGCATCAACAGGTAAGTTTGAAGCACTGGAGCTCAGAGATGGTGACAAGAAGAGATACTTGGGAAAAGGTGTAGAGAAGGCTGTTAAGCATGTAAACGAAGACATAGCACCCCGTATCGTTGGACTAAATGCATTTGATCAGATGTATGTCGATGAGGTACTACTTGAACTTGATGGAACAGATAACAAATCGAAGTTAGGTGCAAATTCAATACTCGGTACATCCATGGCGGTTGCAAAAGCTGCAGCAAATTGTCTCGATCTCCCGCTTTACAAGTACCTTGGCGGGGTGAATGCAAAGGTCTTGCCAGTTCCATTTATGAATGTTATAAACGGTGGGGCCCATGCAGACAACAGTCTTGATATCCAGGAATTCATGCTCGTCCCAGCTGGTGCACCGACATTTAAGGAAGCACTCCGATATGGGGCGGAAGTATTTCACACATTGAAGAAGATACTCAAAGATGCAGGACATGTCACAGCAGTTGGTGACGAAGGTGGATTTGCTCCAAATCTGAAATCAAACGAAGAGGCAATACAAGTTCTAATCGAGGCAATCAAAAAGGCAGGTTACGAACCGGGAAAAGATATATTCATTGCGCTAGATTGTGCTGCAAGTGAATTCTACGACGAAGAGAAAGGCAAATATCTCATCGATGGTACAGAGAAGACGGGTACAGAGCTCATCGAATACTATTCCACGTTAATCGACAAATACTGGCCAGTGATCATATCCATCGAAGACCCATTTGAACAAGAAGATTGGGATACGTATGTTGAATTCACACAAAAAGTTGGTGGGAAGGTTCAAATCGTTGGAGATGACCTCTACGTTACAAACGTCAAGAGATTGGCAAAGGGAATAGAGCTCTTTGCATCGAACTCGATACTCATAAAGCTCAACCAGATAGGCTCAGTTACAGAGACATTGGACGCAATAGAGATGGCAAAGACCGCTGGAATGACGAATGTTGTGTCACATAGAAGTGGAGAGACGGAAGACACGTTCATAGCCGATCTTGCAGTTGCAACAAATGCAGGTATGATCAAGACAGGCTCGCTCTCGAGAAGTGAGAGAATAGCAAAGTACAACCAGTTACTCAGAATAGAAGAAGAACTCGGCGATACTGCAATATACAAAGGTTTGAAGGCATTTTATTCAATAAAAAGATAAAAGACACAACTAACAAAATAAAACCCCCGCCTAAAAAGACGGGGGTGATTTTCTCAATTATTGATCAATTATTAGAACTTTGCTGAGTAAGTGAGTGCAACATTCCACGTTAGAGGTGAAATTACTGTATAGTTGCCGTAATCATCTGCTGCCAATGTTCCATAGAAGCCCGTTAGTTTTACGTTTTCTGCAAGAACGTATGTGAATCTTGCGTCGTAACCACTCTGTGTTGGTTCCATTCTGTAGTCTCCTGCAACTGTAAGAGCTGGTAACACATTGGCTGAACAGCTGAGTTGAATCGTATATGTTGCAAATTCTGTGATATCTTCCCATTCAGCAGCTGCCATTACGGAAATCATTGGATTTGTATAGTCTGCTTCCGTGTAGAGAGTGAATGATTCACTGCTGTCAAGAAGGTCAGTGTTCGTCGTCGTTACAAAGAATGTTACCGGTGCAACTGCCACTTCTGCAGAAAGTTCGTTAAGTGGGAGCGTAAATGCACTCGTCGCAAAATTGTACTTTGGCGTTGTTTTTGCCGTAAGCGTTACTGGTGCAAATGTCGTTGTGTAAGTTACGCCCGCTTGGACATATTGGCCATCCTTTATGTTGCTGCTTCTGTAGACAAGTTCTTTAAGGTTATCTGTGTATTTAAATGCTGGTGAGAGCGTCAGACCTGTGATTGGTGAGAGGCTACCAGAAACACTAACACCATAAACGGTTACTGGACTTGCAGATGATGCATCCTTCATACCTGCAAAGACATCAATTGATGGTTTGATGATGCCAAGGTCAACTGAACCTTTTGCATTAAGACCAAGCGTGTAATATCCACCCTGTACGTACATACCACCAACAAGTGTGAATGGAGATAGTGTGTACTTTGCTAAGAGCATATCGCTAAACCAGTTGGTATATGCTGGAGTTCCTGTAATTTCCGTTGCGTTATCCGTAATGTAGAGCTCAAGACCTGCAACTGCTGGAAACGTGAATTTCACTGAATCTTCATAATCTGTTTTGAAATCAGCATTCCAATCTTTTACTGATCCGTCAGCATTGTAAACTCTACCTGTGAAGTAGTCGTTTACAAACTGCTTTCCAACGCTGTAGTATGTCCCAAAGTATGGTGTTGAGAATGTGATCGATTTGAGTGACAACGTAACACCACCAAGTGGAGCCGTATAACTAAGGCCAAACGTCGCACCTAATTGTGTGTCGGATGTTGGGCTAACTGCAAGACTTGCACTATCTACTGTAAGTGATCCTGAAACATCGACACCGTCTTCTGTTGCTATTAATGAGAAACTAAAACTTCCTGTGTAAGATACGTTTGGACCTAGCGTGAATGGCTTTTCTGCTGCAAAGATGCTAACTACCATCAAAAGTGTTACAAGTACTGTTAAAAGCTTTTTCATAACTTTCTCCCTCCTCCTGTGAGTTTTCAATGAAGGTTTACCAAAAATAAATGCACTATAAAATCCATATGACTAGACTTATTTATAACTGCTGGTTTCCTCCCCCCCTTTTTCTCGAAATCTTTCTTGGATTTCAATATGATGGCATTTAAATGGTTGAATTTGAACATGTAATCATCTGCTTTGAAAAGTTAGGACACTATCAGAACCAGTTTTGTAAAGAACCTATTATTACTATTACACCTACTGTTATTCCAACTACTCCAGTTACTACTCCCCATGTTGCAAGTTGCTTTACTTGTTCCAGTTCCGCCTTTGTTCCTGCTGTTTTTTCTACATTGTCAACTTTAGCTGCAAGGTCTTCAACATCCATCTTATCTGCCTTTGTATCTGTAAGTACCTGCTCTAGACTTATCACTTGATTCTCAAGCAAATTAACTCTGTCCTCAAGTACCTCCAACCTTCCATCTGTTTCTTCCTTGAAATTTACCACATAATCGTTAAGACTGTCAAGTTTTTCTGAAAGTTCGTCAAATCCCATCGAGAGTTCGTCAAATCTTATATCGGTATAAGCAGTTGTCCGATCTTCAAGTGTTTTTAGGTCTTCTGATAAGCCATAGACCATGTCTCTTATGACTGGCAAACCCGTTGCTATTGTGTCTTCTATGTTTAAAACTCTCGTTTCAAGCTCGTCTATTCTTCCTGAAATTTCGCTGGTTGTTGCTGTAAACTCTTCTTGCTGATTCATTAGGGCTTCTGAGAGTACGCTGTACGTATTTACCAAGCTGTCTTCTACATAAGCTATCTGGAGTTGGGCAGTTTCAATAGCATCACTCATTTCAGAAATTTTCGCCGCCAATTCTTCATCTTCTGCAGTAAGCTCTGTTCTAAGAGTGTCTATCTGCTTTCTAAGCGTGTAATCGATATCTCCCACTGTTCCTGCTAAACCGTTGAGTATGTCGTTTAGTGTATCGACAGTATCTTTGAGTTCAACAAGGCTGATCTCTTGTTGGTTACCTTCTTCGTCTGTGTAGATGAACTTGTCGTTTATATTGTTTATTAGATCATAAAGTTGAATTATATCTTGATCATGCAAATCAAGTGTCAACTTGATATCTTCAAGATCTGTTAGAAGATCATTCTGTAATTTCTCTATCTCGGAATAAAGTTCTTCATAGAGCTGCTCTACAGTCTCTGAATCGGCCTTTGTGTTTAGTGTATCATAGATAAGGTTTGTGTATTCTTCGAGTAAATCTGTCCTGTTCCTTAGCTCGTCGATCATGACCTGTTTCTCGTCAAGTAGCTGATCAACATAATCAAGCGTTCTTACTATGTACAGTGCAATCTGGTATCTTGTAATTGCCTCATCACCGCGATAAGTTCCATCTGGAAAACCCGTGACAACACCTATTTCTTCAAGTTTCTGAACATAACCCTCTGCCCAATGCCCCTTCGGTACATCTCTAAATGCTGCCAAGGATAGTACCGATATAGACAATAATGTTAGAACAACTAGTAGTGCCTTTTTCATCTTTGTTACCCCCTTTCGGTGTTATTGTTGTGCTTTCTGCGTTTTCGTAATGTATCCTTAAAGTTATGAACACCATGATGGATATTTCAAATATACCGCAGAATAATTATATCACAAGAAAGCTTGTTATTGCAAAGAGTTTTTAAGAAATTTCCAAGCTATTTTCGATTATCTGCCTTGATTTTGATGAATAAACGCTTTCCAACTCTCAATATGTGCTCACTATCTACTTCTACTGGTGCTTTGAAGTTGTCTATACGAATGTTGTCGAAGTATACTCCTCCTTGAGTTATAAGCCTTTTGATCTCACTCCTTGTTCCGATACCGAGATTGTCAAGCAGATCTACTATGTTATATCGTCCTGACTTTGTGATCTTCTCTGGCATTTCATCGGGGATTTCCTTCTTCTGAAAAACAATTATGAAGTATTCTTCGGCTTCGTTTGCTTTTTCCTGACCATGAAATTGTCTGACAATCTCTTTTGCTAACCACATTTTGTAATCGCGAGGATTAACAGATTTTTCGTTGATCTCTTTTTCCATTTTCTGAAGTGTTTCATCGTCCATATCTGTCAATAGTTGTGCATATTTTACGATGAGCTCGTCAGGTATTGACATGATCTTTCCATACATGTCCTTTGGTTCATCGGTAAGACCTATGTAGTTATTGTAGCTCTTGCTCATCTTTAACTTCCCATCTGTTCCTTCTATTAGGGGCATCGTCATAACCACTTGGGACTTTAATCCGTATTCTTCTTGTATCTTTCTTCCAACCATTAGATTAAAGAGCTGATCTGTACCCCCAAGCTCTACATCTGATTGTATTGCAACTGAGTCGTATGCCTGCGCCAGTGGATACAAAAACTCTGCTACACTGATCGGTGCACCTTCTGAGTATCTTTTCGCAAAGTCTTCTCTTTCTAGCATCCTCGCAACGGTATACTTACCTGCAAGTTTGACAACATCGGCAAATGACATATTCCCGAGCCATTCGTTGTTGTATCTGATCTCTGTTTTTTCTTTGTCAAGTATTAGAAAGGCTTGCTCGGCATAAGACCTTGCATTCTCGACAACTTCTTCTCTCGATAGCATTGGCCTTGTAGAGCTCTTTCCAGATGGGTCGCCTATCATTGCTGTAAAATCGCCAATTATCAATATGACTTGGTGACCAAGTTCTTGAAATTGCTTGAGTTTTTTGAGCACAACAGCATGGCCTAGATGTAAATCAGGCCTCGATGGGTCAACACCAAGTTTGACCCTAAGAGGCCTGCCTTCATTAAGTCTCTCCAATAATTCTTCTTCAGAAACTAAATCAACACTGTTCTTTTTTAGTATCTCTAGTTGCTTTTCTGGTGATAGGTCTACCATCAGTTTCTTCACACCCCACTTAACCAAAACTTACTTAATACCAACCTAGTATTAGATGACTAGTAACGATAAAATGATAAATAGTTATGATATGGTAAAGTAAAATATCTGCACTCCCTTAATATTCCTTCAATTCTGTAAATGAATGAGATAGACTTTCTTGACACTGGTACAAAAAGCAGACATTTATCTTGATAATATCCACGATGTCAAAAAGCACATAATGAAGAAAGCAACTGCCAATCCTACAGTTATCTTTCCCGAAGTATCTAGTCCTTTCTTTTTACCAAACATCGTGTATGATGCGCCACTGCCGAATGCACCACCGAGTTGAGAAAACTTTTCCATTTCCTGGAGTACCATCCATATCAGAGCTACTGCAATGATAGTGTGAATGATTAGTAATATAGTTGCTAACATTTTTACACCTCCGAATATCCCTTATTTTTCGAAATATTTCTTATTTTGTTATTTGGCATCAAAATCTATTGAATCGTTAACTCATATAATACAAATAATACAAACAAACTGTATGTATTATATCACAGTTTTTTATTATTGCGCAAGTGTTTTGAGTCACCCTGGCCAATGTAAAATCTAAGTGAACAGAACTTGGTATAGCTTCGGTTGTTTCTTCAGCATCCCTATCAAGTATGTTAACTCCTGCCCAATTAACCTTATCGTTAACTTCGTAAACAACGTCG
>Ga0208461_1000189_pt1 | contig 61247 bp, 35 predicted proteins | sample AD_JPNTR4_MetaG_FD_184448 | JGI IMG/M metagenome (GOLD analysis project Ga0208461, IMG submission 184448) | Active sludge microbial communities of municipal wastewater-treating anaerobic digesters from Japan - AD_JPNTR4_MetaG (SPAdes) (version 2) | ecosystem: Engineered > Bioreactor > Anaerobic...
GGACCTTGCTGACCTCGTTGGCGATGTCCACCCCGTTCTTGGCGTTCTTGACCGACTCCTCGATCATACTGGCGGTGTTCTTGGCCGCTTCCGCCGACCGCATCGCCAGGTTGCGAACCTCTTCGGCAACGACTGCAAAACCCTTGCCCGCTTCGCCCGCTCGTGCCGCTTCGACCGCGGCGTTCAACGCCAGCAGGTTGGTCTGGAAGGCGATCTCGTCGATCACCTTGATGATCTTGCTGGTCTCGTCGGAACTCTTCTGGATCTCCTGGATCGCCTGGCTCATCCGACTCATCGCCTCGGAACCGGTGCCGGCGGCCTTCTTGGCCTCGGCGGCCAGGGTGTTGGCCTGCTGGGCGTTGTCGGCGTTCTGTTTGGTCATGCTGGACATCTCTTCGAGGCTCGAAGAGGTCTCCTGCAAACCTGCGGCTTGCTCGGTCGCCCCCTCGGCCAGCGACTGCGAAGCCGCCGAGACCTGACCCGAAGCGGAGGCCACCTGCTCGGCGCCGTCGGTCAACTGCGCAATGATCCGGCCGAGCGCCCTCGAAACGGATCGTGCGAAGAGGACTCCAATCGACATGCCGATTCCAGCCACCACGACAACTGCGATGGCGATGGTCCAAATCTGGGCCCGAGTCCCGCGGGCCACCATGAGATCGATCTCGCTGACGATCTCGGTCACCTCATCCACCGGTACTGTGCTTGCGACGACATAGTGATTGTCTCCCAACACCAGCGGACAGAAGGCCGTGTACTTGTCCACCCCCTCAAAGAGATATCGCGATACTCCTGTGTCGCCCTTGAGCATCTGGTCTTTGACAATGGTCGCCAGTTTGCCGAAACTGGAGTCGCTGAGGTTTTTGCCGTCCTTCAACGTGTATTTGGGATGCGTGATGAGGACTCCCTTTTCATTGAGGATGTAAGTATAGCCCGTTTTTCCATAGACGCTGCCAGCCAGCAGATCTTGGACCAGACTCCAGTCTACGTTGATGACGACAACGCCGTGCAACTCGCCCTGTACATACACAGGGGCGGCGATCCGAATCTCCGGATTGCCTGTGTTTTTGGCGATCTCCACAGGCGTGATGTAGACCTGCCCTTCGGGCATCTTCTTGGCGGCTTCGAACCAGTCGGTGCCGCTTCGGGTCCCCAGAGCGTTTTCGTTTACGAGGACGCCTTGGTTGACGACTACGATCTCTTTTCCCGCCGCATCGAGGAATCGAGCCTGGGGGTAGCATGGTTTCATGCCTTTAGCCATCTGCAGCTTGACTCGCTGCGTGACCTCGAGCAGATCCCGGCGGAGAAGCTGAATGCTGTCCTCGGCCGCCACCTGGCTCATCTCGTCGATGTATCCGCTGATGCACACGAGCCAGTCCCAATCGGCGAAATAGGTGTAAGCCAGGAACTTCTGGCGGTTTTCGAACGTATACGTGAGCCAGCCGTTTTCGCCGGGCTTGCAACGGTCGAGCATTTCCTGGAAGACGGTCAGTTTCATGTCGGTGATCACGTTCTTCCCAACAAATTCTGTTCGCGGATGAACCAAGGTGTCGCCCTTGGAGTTCAGCACAAAGGCATAGCCGGTTTGTCCGACTTTCTTGGACAGGACCATCTTGGGCAGGGTCGTATCAATTCCGGCAGTCTGTTCGGCAGAGGCTTTCTGAAGGACAGCGGCGTCGAGTATCCCATTGAGGATCAGGTCGCAGTGCGTTCGCGTGATGCGATTCCACAACTCGCTCGATCCGGTCCTTGCCTGGACATAGGAATGAACAGTTCCGGAGGTAGCGAGCGCCAAAGTGTCGTTCTGGGCCGCCGTAATGAAGGACGATACGATCTGGCCATCCTGTTTCGTGCCTGAAAGCAGGGTGTCCTCGGTGTTCTTGGACAAACGTTCCCCCGTCAATTGGGACAAACGGTGTCCTGACGATAGTTGGGCATGAAGGCTCAGTGCACCCATGATCGTGACCGGGACGGCGGCCAACAGAATGCACACCCCCCCGAGTTTCGTGACAAGTTTCATTCTCTCCAGCATCTGTCTGTCCTTTCAATGCATTCGCACCGTGATGAGCCCACTCAGTGTATTGTCAAGTCGGTTCCGGTCAGGACGCGGTCGATATCCAGCAGGATCTTGACCTTGTCGCCGATCTTGCCCATGCCCAGGATGAAGGCGGTGTCCACCGAGGCGCCGAACTGGGGGGCCTCCTCGATGTCCTGGCCCGCGATATCCAAGACCTCCTGGACGCGGTCGACGATGATGCCGGTGTTGAATTTGCGGCCGGACTGGGTGATCTCGACCACGATGATGCAGGTTTGGTCGGTGACGTCGGTGGTGGCCATGCCGAACTTGGCCCGCAGATCGACGACCGGGATGACCTGACCGCGGAGGTTGATAACACCCTTGACGTGCGAGGGGGTCTGAGGCACCGCGGTCACATCGATGTACCCGATGATCTCGCGGACCTTGAGGATCTCCAGGCCGTATTCCTCGTTGGCCAGGGCAAAGGTCAGATACTTGCCCTCTTTGTCGAGCATTCCCGTCTGTTCTTTGTGGATTAACGTTGTTGTTGCTGCCATAGCGGAGCCCTCGATCGATTTTCTGTTTCTCGCGACCCGAAAGACCACTGTGTCTTCCGAGGCCAACAGAGGAACCCATCGACCCGTACGTGAGCAAACTGAAGGCAGGAATTGCCGAGAGGACGCTATGAATCTCGTAGCGAACTACAACATTGCCTTATTTTTGACCAGGGATTCTCCAGTCTTTGTCTGGGAAATACGTGTCTTTCCGGAGGGCAGACTGCGACCCGCGGCGGACGAGGTCTCTCTCGTGTCTAGGAATTGGCGAACGCAGGTTGGAGCAACCCGCTTTCGTACAGCAGCATGATCAATTGCGGCATGGATTCGACCCCCATCTTTTCCCGAATGCTGGTCAGATGGGCGTCGACGGTCTTAGGGCTCAATCCGAACTCCTTCGCGATCACCTTCGTGGCGGAGCCGACCTTCACACGATCCAGAATTTCCCTTTCCCGATCCGTCAACAGAGCTTGTCGCATCTGGATCTGCATTCTCTTGTTGTTCCGACGGCAGATTTGCCTGTGTTTCTCGATGGCGCCGTAGATCTTGTCCAACAAGAACTGCCCTCGGATCGGTTTCTCGACGAAGTCGAAGGCCCCGTTCTTGAGGGCTTCGACCGCCATGGAGACGTCTCCGTGTCCAGTGATGAAAATGATCGGCAGAGTGATTCCACGATGGTTCATTTCGTCCTGAAGTTTCAGCCCGCTCATCCCGGGCATTCGCACGTCCAGCAGGAGGCACCCGCAGATCTCGGATGCATAAGCGTCCAGAAACTCCTGCGCGGAGGCAAAGGTCTTTACGTTCACGGAGACGCTCTCGATCAACTCCCGAAGTCCATTTCTCGCGGCATCATCGTCATCCACAACAAAAACCGTCGCTTCCGCATCCAACATCGGTGAATCCTCCTTCACACTGTAATCGCGTCCCGGAAAACACACCTCTTTTACTATACTCGGCCAATAAAGAACCTGGACTTTGATCTTTTTAGCTCCTCCGGTTCTTATGGACTTGGCGCCCGTGCGAAACAAATGCCCGAACGCAGGAAGAGCCGATTTCCCCACCCCTCCCAAGAGATCCGCGGGAATCCGAAGGCTGAAAACCAGCCGCAACCTGCGTCAAATCTGCGAATAACTCGCGGGCTTGAGGTATAGGTTGGTGATCCCGCCCTTGCGGAGAATAGCTTTGTCCGCGTACTCGGGCATTGCCGACAACTTCTTCCACTCGGGATCGCCGATGAATGTCTTCCAGGCGGCCTTGCTCTCGTCCATATCCTTGAAACCGAGCATGTAGGTCAGGTTGGGCATCTTCGTCCCGGCCAGAGTCTGGCCGAAAAAGACCGGATTCAACCCCGTCTTGCGGAAGATCGCGATCTCGGCGGTATCGAACATCTCGATCTTCTTGAGACCGGTCTTCTCGCTGGGGCTCTCGTAGATCCGCAACTGGAAGATCCGTCCCGGCTCGCCGACCGGCAGTTCCAGCCGGGGCATGCCCTGGAAGGCCTGCATGAATTGGACTTCCAGGTTCTTGTAGGCGGGCTTGTCCGCCGGGGCGTCGATGAAGGCGGCCCCTTTCTCCAGAAACTCCTGATCCTCGCTCAGCCTGCGCGTCATCGCGACAAACGATTGGAGCGACGCATGCACGAGCAGAACGTATAGCGGGCTGATCCCCTCGGCCGGATAGAACACGCCGACCGGCTTGACACCCAGCCGATTCAGAGCCGGGATGGCCGCCTCACGGAAGAACTTGTCGAAGCCGGCCCTCTGCTCCTCGCTATCCAGCTCGTAGCGACGCAACTCATAGAAATCCGTCCCGCCGGCCGCCCCGCCGACTCCGGCTCCTCTGGCCGAGGCTTCGGCCGCGCGAATCCGGGCCAGGCGAGTGCGATAGGCCACATCGCTCTCTCCAGGCAGCTTTTCAATGGGCTGAGTGTCTTGAGCCATGGCAGCGCCGCCGATCGCAGCCAGTCCCGCGGCCCCCGCTTTCGTCAGGAATTCCCGTCTTTCCATGTTCTGTCTCCTCTCAAGAGCCTTAAAACAAATCCGCCACAGAGGCAAGAAGCCCCGGCCTTCGGTGTCCTCTGAGGCAACGAGTCTCCCCATCTGTACCCGGTCCGACCGTCTTCCGCAAGCGAATCCGACCGGCGTCGGTGGGTTTCTTGTCCAACCTCGAATCGACCGGTCTAGAGGGTAGGATGCATGGAATTCATGGGTCCTATCCGTCCCATTGTCCTATCGAACTGCGAAAATGAAGGTGGCAGCCTCAAACACCGTTCAAGGCTGCCACCCGTGGCCGCACTTCACACTTCAAACTTGAAACTCAGAACTCCTACTTGACCTCCAGCTCGAAGCTCTCGGAATGGCTGTTGAACTCCGGCGCGTACATGCACTGGATGCTCGCCATGCCCGTCTGGTACTTGCCCTTGTGCTGAATGCGGGTGCTGTACTCGAAGACGTACGTGCCCTTAGACAGGTAGTCCATGAAGAAATGCGTGGCGGTATCCCGCGTGCTCTCGTAGTAGCCCAGCCCGTCCTGGTAGCGGTACTGGCTCAGCACGTTCACCGGCTCGGTGCCGCTGCCCCGCTGGTCCTTCATATGGACGTACTCCATGTCGCGATCGACGCGAAGCTCGATCCGCACGACCAGTTCATCGCCCACCGAGAGCGGTCCATCGACCGGAACCAGGATCTGGCCCAGGGCGGTCGTCTTCTTGGTATACAGGGCCTTCTTGAGCGTCAATGGTGTGCCCTCGTACGGCGTGACCTTGCTCATGTCTTCGAGGTACTGCCAGTGAACGCTGCCCCAACTGACGCCTTCATCGACCTTCTTGACCGTGATCTGGCCCATCGCAGGCTCGATCTCGTTGCGGACGAACCGCTCCTCATAGAAGCCGGTTCCGGCCTCGACGTTCTGCGGCTCGATCCACTGGCCGCCGAGGGCGACCTGGACGAGGGCGTTCGAGCTGAGCATGTCGACGCCGCGAAGCAGCAGGCCGTAGACCGCATCGGCGGTCGCCTTGGTCGTCTTCCAGTCCTGCGTCTGCTTCTGCTTGAGCAGCCACACCCGGCAATCCTCGACCGCCTGGGCGTCGCCCATGACCTCATCGAAAGCCTCGATCATCAAGGCCTGCGTCTCGATCGGAGCCCGGTGCCACCACCAGCTTCGCTCGGTGTCGCGCCAGTACATGCCCATCTCTTCGCTGGTGACGCTGAACTCCTTGATGGACTTCATGATCGCGGCCGGAGTTTCCGTGTCGCCGAAGCGTTTCAGTGCGATGGCCAGATGCGCCTGCGACTGCCGCCAGAGCGAAAGCCAATGCTCCCGTGCCTGCGCGAGCCAGAAGTCACGGGCCTCCCGGTGCTGGGCTGCGATCGGTTGATCGGCCAGGAAGAAGCTGCGGCCGTAGAGATAGAACGCCACGATCGGGCTGAGGTTGTTGGCGTTCTTGTCCCCATGGGCAAGAATCCAACGGTACTGAGCGTCCATCCAGGCGTCCAGAACCGTCAGGGCCTTGACTGCACAACTAACGTCGATGCCCTTGACGCCCAAGTGGCGGAGCCGTCCGAAACCCGTGGTGATATAGAGCGTGACATATTCGTTGCCCCGACAGCCCGGGAACCAGGGCCACAGGCCGTCGGCGTACTGCCTCTGCTGGAGCTTGAACAGAGCCCGTGACATCTCGCTGCTCAGACGGTTCTGATCGAAAAGAATGCCCACGTTCCTGCGGGCCTCGGACTCGCTGATCGCCTGGCGGACCCAGGGGGTCTCTTCCAAAGCCAGGCCCTTGAGGTCCTCGTTCTTTTCGAGCGGGCTGTCCAGGGCCGGCGTCGCCTTCCACAGATCGAAGATCCGACGGATCTTGGGATCGGAGCCGGCGATGTAGGCCGCCAGTGAATTGGCGTAGAGCCGGTTGAAGATCTGCTCGCTGCACTCATGCGGGTACTCCATCAGATAGGGCAGCGCCATCACCGCATACCACGCGGGCTGCGAGACCACCTGCACCGTGAGGCTCTGATGAATCAAGGTGTCCGACGAGCCCGACTGAAGGAGCTTGGTGAACTCGAACTCCTTGGTCTGGGCCCCGCGAATCGGCAGCGGGAGCGACTCCGTGACGAGAATCCTGCGACTGAGCACCGGCAGATAGCCTTCCTGTCCATCGCTCAGACGCGTCGTGGCGCCCACCGCCCGGTAGATCAGGAACTCGCAGCCGTCGGGGATCGTCAGACGCCAGGAAAGCGTGCGAGACTCCTTGCTGGGCACGTCGAATGACCGCTCGGGCGAGGTGTTGCCCAGGGCCTCGTCGCGAGAGTCCAGCGTTCGAGCGTCGGAGAGCGTCAGACTGATCTTGCCCATCACGCGAGCGGCGGACTGGTTGGTGACCTTGACTGTGAACTCGATCACGTCGCCCTCGCGGACGAATCGCGGCGGGTTCGGCTCGACCATCAGGTCCTTGGCCGTGACGATCGTGCCGGTCAGGTAGCCGCTGCGCATCTGCCTGTCGTGCGCGAAGCCCAGGAATTTCCACTGGGTCAGCGCCTCGGGCATCGTGAACTCCATCCGAACCACACCGTCTGAACCCGACAGCAGATGCGGGAAGAAGAACGCGGTCTCGTTGAGATTCGTGCGGGCGGAGACCGTGCTCAGATCGACGCCGGAATCCGTCGTCGTCTCAGATTCATCATCCGAGGCCTTTTGGCCATCCGTCGGGCTCTCGGCGAACGGAGACTCGTCGCCACCTCCACCTCGGCGTGCCACGGTGCCGTTATACCACCAGTATGAGGGCACCACGCTTTCCGGGAAGTGGCGGTAGGTCAGCGACACCGCCAGGGAATGCGTGTACCAGTCGTAATCGATGGTCGAGAACGCGATCGAGGAATTCTCGAACCGACTGCCCAGCCGGCTGCTTTCGGTCCGGAAGCCCGCGAACTTGCGAGGCCAGTCGTGCTCGAGGTACTGATCGAGTGACGCATCGTACAGGGCCGCCACCATCTCGGCCGCCGCCTTGCGGGCGTCGGCGCCGCGAATGACCGCAATCCAAGTCTCCTTCTGTCCCGGCTCCAGCAACGACGTGAAATGCTCCCAGGCGAGAATCAGGTCCTTGTTCGTCCAGGGCACGTCCACGATCCGCTCGTTGACGTAGGCCCGGTTCTCGCGGACGTAGGTCGCGCGGAGGGTGAACCCGCCCCGCATGGCCTCGGTGACCTCTTCGCTGACGACCTCCTGCGTCCGGCTCGGGTCCGTCCACCAGGCCCGCAGGACCTGGCCGCGGCACTCCAGTTCCATATAGGCACGCCCCGTGTCGTAGCCGGTGCCCCAGAGGGCGACGAACGTCTCTCCCGGCTCGACCGACCATTGGGGGGCCGCGAAATGATTGGCGATCCGAACCGAAAAATGCGTCGCCTGCGGATCGACCACAAGGATCGTTCGTTGAGCGGTGACCGCTTTGCCGAACCGGTCCTGCGTCGCAAGCATCGCACGATAGATGCCGACCTCCAGGGCCACCGAGACCACGGCCGAGCCGTCGATGCCGGTGGAGAAGGCCTGCTCCCTGATCAGTTCACCCAGTTCCCACGTCTGCGGATCGGAGGCGTCGGGCACGGAGCTTGTTGAATCCAGCACGGGACGGATCACCCTGTCCGGCTGCTGGAGGGCATAGACGCGAATCGTCCCCTGCGCCGGCTCGGGTTCGCCGTCGAGCGATTGCGTCGTGACGGTCAACTCGACAGGACCAGCGGAAGTCTGCCAATCAGCGGCAGAGAGAGTCGCCTGCAACGCGGTGTATCCTGCGCTGACCGTGCGAGAGGCCGAACGAGTTTCGCCTGTGATATCGGTCACATCCGCATAGATCGCGAACGCGAACACAGGTTCTTCTTCTTCAGCGACGGACAAGTCCGGCTTGGCCTTGAACTTGACTCGGAACGAACCGTCGGTCTCGGTGATCGACGTGCCGTGCGCGATGGCCTGCGACGTGCTCGTCGGGTAATACCAACGAGCCCACCAGTTCCAGATCGGGTATCGCACCTGGCGGACCACTCTCCACTGGACCTGGGCTCCGCCGATCGAAGCGCCGGTGTACGCAGTGGCCTTGCCTGTCACGACCACCTCGGCATTCAGACGCGGGGCCTCTGCGGGCGGATCGAGTTGCACCAGGAACTTCGGTCGCTTGTACTCCTCGACGTTGAAGCTCGTCGAGCCGCCGGGACCGCTGATCACCGAAAGAGACATCCGACCGGTGAGCCGGTCCGTTGGGGCGGTGAAGCTGCCGCTGAACGAGCCGTAATCGTTGCTCCACGTCTGCTGGCGGGCGATCTCCTGCCCGTTCGTGTCGTTGAAGACCACGGTCACCGGCCGGTTCGACACGGTTTCGTAGCTGTCTTTCGTCTGATCCACGCGGATGCAGATGCCCTTGTATTGGATCGTCTGGCCGGGACGATAGAGCGAACGGTCGGTGAAGAGGACCGTCTGCTCATACGGCGTGGAGGCGGGAGCGGACGGAGTCATCAAGTACGTGTTCGCGCTGGCGAGTCTGTCGCCCTCGTGTTCGGCCACGATCAGGAAGGCCGACCACTTTCCGCCTTTGCCTGTGAAGCGGAACATGCCGTTGGCGTCGGACCGCGTCTCCTCCGCGGGCTTGTATGTCAGAGTCGCGTTGTCGTATTCCCATCGACTGACTTTCGCGCCGGAAATCGGCTGGCCGTTGTGCGCATCGAGCACGAATCCCTCGACGTCGCCTTCCCGGTAGAGATTCCGAACGACCAGCGCCAGGTCGCTCACCCAGACGGATGCGACGCTGACCTTGTTGTCCTTTCTCTGGAACGAAGGATCGTGGCTGGCGACGATGAGATAGTAGCCTTTCGCGAGCCCTTGCGGCGCGGGCACCGATTCCGTTCGCAACCGGTAGTCGTCGGTGGCGGGCAGTTTCGCGCTCCACTGAATCGCCGGCGTTCTGGCCAGCAGTTCGCTTCGCTGCGCGTCGGTCAGACTCCACCAGGTGGGCCGGGTGATGTCCTCCTGGGGGATCGCACGGAAGTAGACCTGCGTCACGTTGCGGTACGCAACCTCGATCGCAGGCAGCGGATCGTTCCAGACCCGCTCCGTGGTGATGACGGTGTATCGGCCCTCGATGTCCTGGATGAGATTGTAGCACAGGACGCCGCCCACGCTGGCGGGATAGGCCTTCCAGCCGCGATCGGCCAAAGCGCGGGCCTCCACGTACTCCTCCCGCCCATAGAGCACCTGGGCCCAGGCGTAGAGCGCCCTGGCGGCGATCTCGTGGTCCTGCCACTCGTCGACGAATCGCTCCAGGGCCGCGATGTACAGGTCCGTTTTCTCAGGCCCGATCGCGTAGTTGTTGCCGAACGTCAGGCGAAGCAGGTCCGCGTCGAGAAACGCGGTCTTGTCGGCATCGTTCTGATGAAAGCTCAGCAGGGACTGGTACAGCCGGACCGCCTTGAGCCTGGCGGACTCTGAGATTTGAGATTTCAAATTTGAGATTTCAGAAGGCTCCCAGGCGAGGAACTCCTCCACGGTCCCGAAGATCGGGCCGTCCGCCATGACCTCGAAGACCTCTTCCGGCAGGGCCGCCTGCTCGCCCGAGTTGTAGAAGGACAAAGCCTCGTGGACAAGGAAATCGTACAACGTGGGCCGGTACGAATCGGGCATCGTCCCCTTCTCGATCAGGTCGTCCCACTGGGCGATCGGCGTGGCCTTGAGCTGAACCTCCGCCGCCAAAGCCAGCGTGAAGTGCTTGTCGATCTCCGCCAGGATGCGGGCTAGGTCCCAGGTCGTAAAATCCTCGCCCGGCGGAGTGGCGGTCTGCGTCCGCTGGAGGAACCGATACCGATTGGCCTGGAAGTACTGCCAGAACCAATGGGCCAAGATCGTCTCCATGACAGGTCTCATCGCCTCAGGAGCAGTCGCAAGCTCGGCCTGAAGCCGCGTGATCCTCTCCTCCGGCAGATTCCCCTGAATCCGACCCTCCTGGACGATCTTCATGCAGACGGCCTTGGTCGCCTCGGCGTACGCCTGATCCGCCAGGGCGCCAGGGATGATCTGGTCCAGGATCTCCATCGCGGTCTTGGGCAACCCCCTGTTGATCGCGTCATCGACCTGTTTCCAAAGATCGTCCCGCGGCCCGCCCATCGCCGCGACGGCCAGAAGGCCGATAATAACCGTAGCCAATAGCGTTCTTGCCCGTGTCATACCCATTTCTCCATGTTTCTGTACAATCTGATTATACCATATCGAATACTTATGATGACGGCTTCACCACAATCGCCCTATAACATCACGGCCTTAGTCGGAGTACACGATCGTCGCCGACGGATTGCGGCCGGCGAGGCCCCCTACCCATCCGCTGCCATAGGGGGCCCCCGCCGCGAAACAGAAGCGGACCGCGCCGGTGTTGACCCCGACGAGTCCGTCGATGACTCTGCAAAGTCGCCATGGTCGTTCCCTCCACGACTGGAATGCAGCTATCGTCCTGTGGTCGATCCTGTGACCACCACGTCCGCGGAGCAGTCGGTCACGGTGCCGCGGTTGACGCCCACGAGGCCGTCGCCGGAACTGACGCCAATCACAAGGCCGCCGACGGCGGAGCAGTCGGCGATCGCGCCTTCGTTGCCCCCGGCCAGAACACCCAGATAAGACGTGACGCTCCCGCTGCGAGTCGCCGTGCCGCTGGAGGGTGGAGTCTTCACGATCGCGTCCAGAAGACCGAGCTGCTCGACCCGGCCTGTCTTGCCGATCATGCCGAACAGGCCCGCGTAGCCCTGGCCGCCCGCCTGAATGAACAGGTTGCGGATCGCATGGCCCTGGCCGTCGAGAGAGCCGGCGAAGGGGGTGCCCTGGAAGCCGGCGGTTGTGCTGTGCGTGCCCGGCGCGATCAGGGCCGCCTGATACGTCCTGCCCGTCAGGTCCACATCAGCGGTCAGGACAAAGTGTCTGTCCCAGAGCTCCGGGTGATCCGTCAGAGACTCCAACTGTCCTGCGGTCGCGATCTGATAGGGGTCGGCTGCGGAACCATCGCCAGGATTGTCGGCCCAATCGTAAGCCTCGCCCGAACTGGCGACCAGCGCGACGGTCGCGCCGACCGGGAGCACGGAATGGGGTTCCGCGTGGATGACGCAACCGGCGGGAAGCGTTCGATGAAAGTCGTAACGGACGTCGCCCGGGACGAAGCCGGCCGCGGTAAGGGCCGCCTGGGCCTGCTCCAGGGGCAGACCCGTCACGTTCGGGACGTTTCTCAGACCCGTGACCTCGGTCTGCCAAGCCAGAACGGGGAACGAATCGACGGGCATGAACCAATGACCGCCGGCGCCGTCGGCATCGGCGCCCCAGAAATCCCAGGCGGGGAAACTGGCCTGCTGCGTCAACTGCGTGATCGTCAGCGGCTTGCCGATCTTGTTGTCGGGTGCGCCGCCGTCGGAAGGGGCCAGGAAATAGGAGTCCTTCACAACCATGGTGAGGTTGGCGCCTCTGCCCACCAGCCCTCCGACAAACGATTCGGTGTACTTCCCGTGGCTCGTGACCTCCGCGACGGAATAGCTGGAGAGAATCATCTTTTGATTGTATCCCACCAATCCGCCGGCGTCATTTCCGCCTGCGACAGTTCCCGCCGCGTAAGACCCGCGGACGAGACCCAGATTGCTGCCCACCAGACCGCCCAGACCGCTGGCTCCGATCACTTCGCCATCGGCATAGCATCCGGTAACGCTCCCGTCGTTGCTGCCTGCCAGTCCGCCCACGTAAGAGTAGCCCAGGACGGCCCCGGCGCTGTGGCAATCGACCAAGACGCCTCTGGCGTTACTCCCGACCAGTCCGCCGACAAAACTGTTTCCCATCACTTGGACAGCGCTGAACGAACCCGCGACGATCCCGGCGTTGTACCCGACGAGCCCGCCGGCGAGTTGACCTATGCTGATGACAACCCCTGTGCCGGCGCAATCGTGGACAGCGCCGGCATTGTACGCAGCTAACGCGCCGACGTAGCCAACGCCGGTCAGATCGACGTCCTCCATGCGAAGGTTCGTGACCCGCCCGGTACTGTCGATTCGCTCGAACAGACCCAGGGAGTCGATGCCGCGAGCCGTGAACCCACGGATCGCAAAGCCGTTCCCATTGAGGCTACCGGAAAAAGACGGGATCACAGCCGACCACCACGTCGTGCCCGACAGGTCGATCGAGGCCGTCAGAACGAAATGACTCTTGGCCAAATTCGGGTCCGAGCCGATCGCGATCAACTGCTCCGCTGTGGCGATCTGGTACGGATCGTTCGGCTCCCCCGTCCCACCCGCAAACTCTACGGCCCCCCACCCATTCACGCAGCACAAGATGACCGCCGCGCAGACAATCCCTCCGACAATGCTGTTTCGCTTGGAGTCCATGGCCTTTTCCTCCAGAATCTGGATGATCAAATGATAACCGCTGAAGGCGCAGTGTCTTCAGCATGGAATCCAGAGGTATTTCTGGGGGCCCGGAACGCGGATTTCGCGCCCGGGGAGCCCGCTGAGCCGGCGTACGTTCACCACGACACCTCGCGCCGAAGGCACAAAACCCCAAATCGGCTCAAGGGCATGACGGAACTAGAATGACTCGAAGATGACTTTCTCCCAACACGTACCGCCGGTTCTCGCGAAGCCCGGACCCGTATGAAGTGTCGAATAATATGATGGCAAACCAATATGATAAGACGTCAAAGGTCCGCCTTCGCAATTTTCATTATATCGTCAAATCCCGGAAGTCAAGAGAAAAATCCACAAAATCTGCGAGAAAACGCGACGAACCCCTCCCCTGAATTATCGTAACATTAACGCAATTCCAGTTGCAATTGTGCCGATGCTGGGGTACAATTCTGCTTCGTTCTCGCTTTGGTGATGGACGGGGGATAACGCGGCTTCTTCACCGGGGGTTCACAGCTGGCTCGTACCTTACGGCGAGCGACTATCCGGGGAGCGAGGAGTACAAGAACAGTGCCCAGCCGCCAGGTGCTTCGACAGGCGGACGGGTTGAGGTCTTGACGCACCCCCGTGCGGCTGGACCCAGGGTCGTAGTTGAAGATGGTTTTGGAGTTATGGAAAAGATCGGCAGGATTCGCAACATCGGTATCTCGGCACACATCGACTCGGGCAAGACAACCTTGAGCGAGCGCATCCTCTTCTATTGCGGCAGGATTCACCGCATGCAGGAGGTTCATGACGGCAACGGCAAGGGCGGCGCCACCATGGACTTCATGGAACTCGAACGGGAACGGGGCATCACCATCACCTCCGCGGCCACGCAGGTCCAGTGGAACGGCAAGAGCATCAACCTGATCGACACCCCAGGGCACGTGGACTTCACTATCGAGGTCGAGCGGTCGCTTCGCGTTCTGGACGGCGCGGTCATGATCCTGTGCGCCGTCGGAGGCGTCCAGAGCCAGTCGTTCACTGTCGATCAGCAGATGAAGCGATACCGCGTACCCCGCATCGCGTTCATCAACAAGATGGACCGGACCGGCGCCGATCCCGACCGGGTCCGCCGGGATATTCGAGAGAAACTGGGTCTCAACGTCGTGCCGATCCAAATCCCCATGGGCCTGGGCGAGGATTTCCAGGGCGTGATCGACTTGATCGCCATGGAGGCTCTGACCTTCGAAGGCGACGACGGCGAAGACGTCGTCCGAAACCCGATCCCCGCGGGCTATGAAACAGCCGCCCAGAAGGCTCGGCACGAGATGCTCGAAGCCCTGAGCATGTTCAACGATGAAATGATGGAACTGCTCCTGGACGAAAAGCCTGTCAGCGTGGAGATGATCCGCCAGACGATCCGCGAGGCGACGATCAACCGCGACATCGTGCCGTTGATGATGGGCTCGGCCTTCAAGAACAAGGGCGTTCAGCCGTTGCTGGACGCGGTCTGCGACTACCTGCCCAGCCCGTTGGACCGCTCCTACTTCGCCCGCGACCACAACAACGCAGGCACCGAGACACCTCTGGAGTCCAACCCCGATGCGCCGCTGACCGCGATGGTCTTCAAGATCACCGACGAACCCTTCGGCCAGTTGAGCTACATCCGCGTCTACCAGGGCCGGCTCTGCAAAGGCGGGCAATACACCAATGCTCGCACCGGTCGGACGCTCCGCGTAGGCCGGATCGTTCGCATGCATGCCAACGAGCGTGAGGATATCACCGATGCCGGGCCGGGCGACATCGTCGCCCTGCTGGCGGTGGATTGCGCCAACGGGGACACAATCTGCGGCGAAGGTGTCAACTACTCGCTCGAAAGCATCTTCGTCGCCGATCCGGTGATCAGCCTGTCCGTCATCCCGGCCAGCAACGCCGACCAGGAACGTATGGGCAAGGCACTGAGCCGATTCATGAAGGAAGACCCGACGTTCCGTGTTTCGACCGATCCGGAGACCGGTGAAACCGTCATCGCGGGAATGGGCGAGTTGCACCTGGACGTATACGTCGAACGAATGCGGCGGGAGTACAAAGCCAATATCACCGTCGGCGCCCCGAGCGTCAGCTACCGCGAGGCCCCGACGGTCGAGGCCAAATACGATTACCGCCACAAGAAACAAACCGGCGGTTCCGGCCAGTTCGCTCACGTCGTCGGCCGATTGATCCCCCTGCCCCCCGGCAGCGAGAGCCCCTATGAATTCGAAGACAACATCGTCGGCGGCCGCATCCCCGCCGAGTACATCCCCGCAGTCAACAAGGGTTTCCAGGCGGCCATGAAGAAAGGCCCCATCGCCGGCTACGAAGTCGTCGGCTGTAAAATGTGCCTTGACGACGGCTCGTTCCACGCCGTAGACTCCAGCGAGATGGCCTTTCGCATCGCGGCCCGGGACGCCTTCAACGAGGCCTTTCGCAAGTCGAAACCCTGCCTGATGGAGCCCATCATGAAGGTCGAGGTCGAAATGCCGCGGGAGTACCAGGGCGCTATCGTCGGCGATCTGAACAGCCGACGAGGCATTATCGTCGAGACCGAGGCGAGGGACACCTGCGCCGTCGTCCGTGCGGAAGTGCCGTTGGCCAGCATGTTCGGTTACGCCACGATCGTCCGCGGCCTGAGCAAGGGCATGGCGACCTTCTCGATGGAGATGTCGCATTACGCCCGCGTCCCGACCCGACTGGCGGAGGAAATCATCAATCAACGCCGCGAAAAACAGGCGGCAAAGAAGTAAATCCGAACATCGAAACTCGAAATCCGAAACAAGCACGAATGACCAAAATCCAAAGGCACCCAGCGGATCGTCCGACGGTGCGTCAGCGTTTCTATCCTTTGTATTTGGGTCATTTGGATTTGTTTCGGGTTTCGAATTTCGTGCTTCGAGCTTTGCGGCCCTGTCTCTGCGGTTTCACCTTTTGTAAGGATATTGAATGCCATTCACGAAATTCGGACTCTCCGACCCGCTGGTGCAGGGAATTCTTGCGACCGGCTACACGGCCCCGACGGAAATTCAGTCGAAGGCCATCCCCGCCGCGATCAGCGGCAAAGACATCATTGGCTGTGCCCAGACGGGGACAGGCAAGACGGCTGCCTTCGTACTGCCGATCCTCAACCGGCTCAGCCACGAACCCCCTACCGACGTGGATGCTCCTGAGCGGCACGGCAAATCGAAGGACAACAAACGGCCGATCCGCTGCCTGATCCTCACTCCGACACGGGAACTGGCCGTGCAGGTCGAGCGGTCAATCCGCGAGTACGGCCGCTTCACACCGCTGCGGGCCGCAGCCATTTACGGCGGCGTGAACATCAAGGGACAGCTCACCGCCCTGCGCCGCGGTGTCGACATCGTCGTGGCCACCCCCGGTCGATTGATGGATCACATGCGACAACACACCATCGACCTGACGCACGTCGAGGTGCTCGTCCTGGACGAGGCCGACCGCATGCTGGACATGGGGTTCATTCTGGACGTGCGGAAGATCATCGGCGCGTTGCCCACGCATCGCCAGACGATGCTCTTTTCCGCCACGATCTCGCCGGAGGTCAAGGCGCTGTCCGCCGGGATCATGAAAGAGCCGGAGATGATCCAGATCGGCGTCCCGCGAAACCCGATCGAGACGATCACGCAGCATTTCTATCCGGTCTACAAGACCGCCAAGATGGATCTGCTGCTCCACATGCTCAAGAACCGCCAAATGACCTGCGTCCTGGTCTTCTCGCGAACCAAGCACGGTGCCGACAAGATTCACCGCAAACTCGAAAAAGCCGGGATCTCCTCCATTGCGATGCACTCCGGCCGAAGCCAAGGCCAGCGGGAACGCGCCATGGACGGCTTCCGACGCGGCAAGTACCAAGTCATGGTCGCCACGGACATCGCCGCCCGCGGTATCGACATCGACGGCATCTCGCACGTGATCAATTTCGACGTGCCCGCGTATGCGGAAGACTACATCCATCGCATCGGCCGGACCGGACGGGCCGCCGCCACAGGCGACGCCATCACGTTCGTCGCGCCTGATGAGCAGGAGAACTTCCGCAAGATCGAGAAGTTCATCGGTCGGGAGTTTGAATTCGAGGCCTGCGAAGGCTTTGACTGGGCGGCCCCAGCCATGCCCCGTCCCAAACCGGTCGAGAAGAAGTCGCTCGCATCGCACCGACCCCGAAGAGGTGGCGGCAGACGACGAACCGGCATCCGCCGACGATAGACCTCACGATAGCAGGTGTGCCCGCCGCCCCGACTTGGGATGGTCTCTCTTGAGGCTCATCCGGTTTTCGCATACTCTTGTGGTTCCGGCACGCCCCAAGCGGCGTGCGGAGGAGATTTTCCGCTTTGAGCCAATCGCATGGAAAGGTGATCCGAGACACCGGCCGCGGGTCACCCGCCAGGCGCCCGTCCTGACCAGGGTCACGTCTCAACTATTAACTATTTGCGTGCGAGTTCTGTGCGGATCTGCGTCACGGCTTCCGTCAAAGCAGGGTCTTTGGCCATCCGCTGTGCGAGGCGATCATGTTGCAGAGTGATGGCGGCACCGGAGATGCCGCCGAAGCGGCGACCGAGCTCCCGGCAAGGCAGTCCACTCATCTCCCGGCACACATAGATGGCGACGTCGCGTGCGTGGTTGCGTTTGCGGCCCGGCGTCAGGATCTGCTCCGCGTCGACCTGCCAGGCCTTGGCGACCGCGGAGATAATCGCCGCCACGGACGGACCAGGCCGGATCCTTTTGAGCTCGGGGATCTCCGGATCCGCCGGACGCGCAGACAGGAACGTGTCTTTGACCCAGTGGAGAAAAGCCTGGTTCCCAAGAACCGAACTCGCGACCGCTTCGGCCAGAGGATCGCTCACGTCGGCTTCGGACAGATAGGCCGCGTAGCGTCGCTGGGCCGCCTTCTTCCTGGCGCTGAAGCCGCCCAGAATGCGACCGACCTCCAGCCACGGGGGGACCGGCTCGTGGCCGACGAAGCACCGACAACTGCTCCACTCATAGTCCCACGCACGGGACACCAGGCCCGCCCGCACGGGATTGAGGTGAAGATAGCGGGAGAGAGCCTCCAGATACGTGGTGGCATCCACCAAAAGGGACTTGAAGCGCCCCTAGAACACATGTCCGCTGCACTGGTGCCGACGGTTGTAATACGCGGCGTAGGCGACGTTCAACCACTGTACCGCTCGGCTGAGATTGCCCTCGGGGGTCTCCAGAATGAGGTGGTAGTGATTCGCCATCAGGCAGTAGCCGTGAATCAACACGTGAAACCGGCCGCTCAGTCTCCCCAGATCCGACACAAAATGCTCCCGGTCCCGGCGGTCCAGGACGATCGGCTCCTGCCGCTGCCCGCGATTCATCACGTGATAGAAGGCTCCCGGATACTCGATACGTAAGGGTCTGGCCATGGCCCCAGTGTAGCCGAACCCCGCACCCCTGTCAATAAGAACAGTTAACAGTTAAGACGTGACCCCGGTCTTTACCCAGTTAACAGTTAAGACGTGACCCTGGTTTTTACACGTTTGCACATTCGACCGCAGCGGATGCGGCGATTCGAAGACGAAGGGGATCAGAGGGCGATGAGATCCCAGACCCGGCCCAGGGATTCGGCGGTCTTCTGCACGGCGGCGTCGGGTTCGAGCTTCCGCAGTTCCTGGTCGAAGGGCTCGACCTCCACCGGGCCGTCGTAGCCGATCTTCACGAGGGCGTTGATGAACCCCTTCATGTCGATCACGCCGGTCGTCACGGGCAGCGTTCGCCGGCTGTCGATCTGTTCATCGACCTTCACCCCAGCCGGAGCGTCGTTGACGTGCACGTGCACGATGTCCTTGTTCGAGAGCTGCATGAGTTCCTCGACCGTCCCGTGCGAGGTGTACCAATGCCAACTGTCCACGAGCAGGCCGACGTTGCCGGTACCGATCGCGGTGACGAGCTCCATCATGTCCCGCTGGGCGCAGGCGAAGGGGAATCGAAATCGCGATCGCGAAGTCCTCGGGCCCACGAACTCCAGGCCCAGGCGGATGCCGTTGTCGCCGAGCACCTTGGCGACCTCGCGAAGGCGGGTCTCGTGCTGCTTGAAGTTCTCCAGGTACGTCAGCTCGTTGCTGCCCGGCAGGATCCAGGTCGCGACGCGCGTGACGCCCAGTTGCTTCAGGAGGGCCGCACGCTTAGGGTACTGGGCGAAGTCGCTGCGGAACTTCTCGTCGCTGCCGCGAAAGTCGACCGACAGGCCGGCAGCGCCGTATCGGATGCCTTTGTCCTTCATCGTCGCCAGCCACTGGCTGATCTCGGCGGCAGACTTGTTCGCGAACTCGCCTTCGCTCGGCGCGATGCCGCCGAACCCGTACTTGACCGCGTAGTCGAGCGTCTGCTGCGAATTGGCCCGCACACCGAGATGACCGGGCGAGAGGTTCTTGAAGAACTTGACGGCACTCTTCGATTCCGCGGCCTGGACCGGCCCCACCGCGCCAGCCACAACGCCTGCCGCAATCGCCGACCCGCAGAACGCACGTCTTGTCATTTCATGAGCCATCGTCGTCTCTCCAAATCCAATTCAGGTTCAGGGTAATCGCCATTATACGACAGGACCGTATCGAGGACCAAGAGTCGCGGCGAGTTGTTTGCCGAAGGCCAGCAGTTCCTGGCGTTCGGTCTGGGTCAACGGTTTGTACCGCCTGGCCAGCTCGACGTTCTGAATCGCCTGCTCCATCGTGAACGGTCCCACGTTGGCCACGCTGACGCCTTCGAGATCCAGGGCGTAGGCCAGTGCCTTGCCCAGCATCTCCGGCGGCGTATTGCAGCCGACTCCGCCGTTACGATGATTCGGGAACCCACCCTTGATCCCGGCGTAGACCTTCATCGCGACGACGCCTACGTTGCGCTTGCGGCACTCGGGCAACACCTTGCCCTCGAAGTCGTAGATGTTGCGATCGGCGTAGTTCATCACCGACATCACGACATCGATCTGATCGGTTTCGAGCATCTTGAGAAACACCGGCGGCCTCTCGTGGCCTGAGAGCCCGATGAAGCGGGTCTTGCCGGCCTCTTTCTGCCTGAGCAGGTATTCGAGGATGCCGTCCTTGGCCAGGACCTTGTCGAGGTTCTTGTTGCCCACGTTGTGGATGTGCACGAGGTCCACGTGGTCGGTCTTGAGCGTCCGCAGAGACTCTTCGAACATCTGCTGGGCCCGCGCTGCCGAGTCGGTCCAGCACTTCGTGACGAGGAAGACCTTGTCCCGCCGGGTGGCGAGCACCTGCCCGAGGGCCTCCTCCGCAATGCCATAGATGCGAGCGGTATCGACGAAGTTGACGCCGCGATCGATCACCTCGCTGAAGATCCTCACCGCCTCTGCCATATCGCCGCGAGCCTCACCAATCGGCGCAGTCCCCAACCCCAAAATAGTGACCTTGGCCCCGGTCCGCCCGAGCACGCGAGTCGGCAGTTCCGCCCCGCCGCTCTCGCCCGCCCGAACCCCCGCCGCGAGGCCCGCCCCAACCATCGCCGTCCGCTGCAAAAATTCCCGACGACTCAACCTTTGAACTCGGATCTGACGCTTGCTCATTTGTGCTACCTCCGTCTATTCAGCGGTTTCTCGTTCGCGGTCCTTCCAGCTCCACCACTTCAGCAACTCCGGGTCCGGATCGTTGCTGGAGACATAATACACTGCGTAGCGGAGGACGTACAGCATGCACCGATCGTCGGGCGACAGGCAGACCGCAAGGCCGTATTGGCCGATTCGGATGAGATGACCTCGGTTGGACTGCTCGTCATCCTTTCCGCTGCGCGAGCCGCTCACGGAGCTTCTTCGCGGCGGCCACCATATTCGCCAGAGCCGGCTTGACCTCTTCCCATCGTCGGGTCTTGAGGCCGCAGTCCGGATTCACCCACAGTTGCGAGGCGTCCAGGACCGTCATCTGCCGGGCGATGGCCTCCTCCATCTCCTCGACCGACGGCACGCGCGGGCTGTGGATGTCGTACACTCCCGGCCCGATCTGATTGGGGTACTTGAACTCGCGGAAGGCCCCGAGCAGCTCCACGCCGGACCTCGCCGCCTCGATCGAGATCACGTCCGCGTCCAGCGCCGCGATCGCTTCGATGATGTCGTTGAAGTCGCCGTAGCACATGTGCGTGTGGATCTGCGTGGCGTCCGAGACCCCGCTGGTGGCCAGTCGAAACGCATTGACCGCCCACTGCAGGTATTCCCGCCAGTGGCTCCTTCGCAAGGGCAGTCCCTCCCGCAGCGCGGGCTCGTCGATCTGAATGACCTTCACGCCCGCGGCCTCCAGATCCGCGACCTCGTCGCGAATGGCCAAAGCGATCTGGAATGCGACGTCCCGCCGGGGACAATCCTCGCGAACGAACGACCACTCCAGAATGGTGATCGGCCCAGTCAGCATCCCTTTGACGGGCTTGCTTGTGACCGACTGGGCGTACTGAATCCAGCGAACCGTCATCGGGTTGGGTCGGCTGACGTCGCCGAAAATGATGGGCGGCTTGACACAGCGGGAGCCATAACTCTGGACCCACCCGTTTCGGGTGAAGGCAAAACCATCCAGCATCTCCCCGAAGTACTCGACCATGTCGTTGCGCTCCGGCTCGCCGTGTACCAGGACGTCCAGGCCCACCTGTTCCTGGACCTGGATCGCCTGCTTGATCTGTAGAACCATCTGGGTCTCGTATTGTTTGTGATCGATCGTCCCCCGCTTGAACGCCGAGCGGACCTGTCGGATCTCCGGCGTCTGCGGAAACGATCCGATGGTAGTCGTCGGCAGCGGAGGCAAGTTCAGATTCTCCTGCTGTCGCGGCAATCGCTGAGCGAATGGACTCTTGCGGACAAACATCTCCGGCGAAAGGCCCTTCATGCGGGCCTGCACTCTCGGGTTGTGAATGGTCCGCGACTTGGCGATCCGCTCGAACAGGGCCTGGTTCTCCGCGAGGGCCGGGGCGACAGTGTCCCGGCCCGATTCCAGGGCCTTTTTCAGAATCGACAACTCTTCCAGCTTCTGCAGGGCGAAGGCCAACCGCTCGCGGACCTCCTCCGACAGATCCGTCTCGGGCTTCAGATCCACCGGGCAATGCAGAAGAGAGCAGGAAGGCGCCAGAACAATCCGCTCGGGCCCCAGAATCCGCACCGCCTCCTCCAGTTGCGGTAGGATATCGGAGAACTTGCTTCTCCAGATGTTCCGCCCATTCACGACGCCCAGGGACAGCGACTTGTCGGCGGGCACCCGGGCCAGCGCGTCCTTCAACTGCTCAGGTCCTCTCACAAGGTCCAAATGGACGCACGCAACAGGCAGTCGCAGGGCCAGATCGAGATTCTCTCCCAAAGAACCGAAGTACGTCGCCAGGCAGATCGACATCCCGCCGGCCGCTCGGGCCAGGGCACTATACGCCTGCTCGAAGGCATGGGCCGCCGCCTGGCTCAAGTCCAGAGCCAGGACCGGCTCATCGATCTGGACCGACGTGGCGCCCGCGGTCACCAGACGCTCCAGCACCGACGCATAGATAGGCAGAACCCGGTCCAGCAGCGACAGCGGTTCCAAGCCAGGAGTCTGAGCCTTGCCTAGCAGGAGAAACGACACCGGCCCCAGCAGCACAGGACGGGTCGCAATGCCCAGGGCCTTGGCTTCGACGAACTCATCGATGACCTTCGTCGAGCCCAGACTGAACTGCTGGTCGGCCTCCAGTTCCGGGACAATGAAGTGATAGTTCGTGTCGAACCACTTGGTCATCTCCATGGCCGTGACGGTCTTGGCGCCGCGAGCCATGGCGAAGTAGGTGTCCAGGCTCACCAGATCGCCGGCATGGCCAAACCGAGCGGGCACCGCCCCCACCATGACCGCGGTATCGAGGACATGGTCGTAGAGCGAGAAGTCGTTGCTCGGGATGATGTCCACGCCCAGATCCCGCTGGAATTCCCAATTCTGCCTGCGGATCGCGCGGGCGGCGTCGTTCAGGGCCTTGGCGGTCAGCTCGCCCGACCAGTACGACTCCAGGGCCTTCTTCAACTGGCGATGCGTCCCCATCCGGGGAAATCCGAGGTTGGCTGTCCTGACGGTCATGTTCTATCCTCCAGAAACTGTATGTGCAACGGCGTCCATGTCTGCTCCGACTCCGGCGGCAAGGCCTCGAACGGCAACCGTTCGGGTCCCGCCGGCTTGGGCAACCGCGTCGGCCCGGCGCCTACCGGCCTCTCGGACGACGGATCGCAGAACCTATACTCTCCAGAAGCCTCATCCGTTCTGTTTCCCATCGAATCCTCCGCAACACGGATCGTTGAAGCGACCTGTTCACATCTTCGGCAAAGTGATCCCCGATTGATTCTGATACTTTCCGTGGCGATCCGCATACGACACGCGACACGGTGTATCCGATTCGAAGAACAGGACCTGAGCCAAGCCCTCATTGGCGTAGATCCGGGCCGGCAGCGGGGTCGTGTTCGAGATCTCCAGGACCGCGCGGCCCTCCCAGCCCGGCTCGAACGGCGTGACGTTGACCACGATCCCGCAGCGAGCGTAGGTCGACTTGCCCACGCAGATCGTCATGACGTTGGTCGGGATGCGGAACCGCTCGACCGATAACGCCAGCGCGAAGCTGTTCGGCGGAATCAGGCACACGTCGTCCTCGATCTCGACCATTCCCTGCGGATCGAACGCCTTCGGATCGACCACGGCGCCATAGACGTTGGTGAAAACGCGGAATGTGCGATCCACCCGAACATCGTAGCCATAGGACGAAGTCCCATAAGAAATGACGGGCACTCCCTCGCGAACGCGAATCTGCTGTTCTTCGAACGGATCGATCATCCCGTGCTCGCGGGCCATGCGGATGATCCAGGTGTCAGGGCGAATGGACATATTCGATCCTCCTTGCGGTCTTGATTTCAGTGACTGCGACCCTCCGCAGCAAAGGGTCGCGAGCCAGATTCCGGCGAAACGCCTGGCGGACAAGCCTGTCGCCCGGGGGCAGGAGACGGGCGATTTCTTCGAGATCTTCATCACTCAGAAATGGCTCGACGACCGTCGTACGAAACTGATGCGGAACATCCGAGGCGGCCAGAATGCTCATGCTTTCGCGGATAGCGTCCCACTCGACCGCCACCCCCGCCAGCGTCGCGTAGAGACGAGGCGGCGCCTTGACATCCATGGCCACGTAATCGACCAGACGCTGCGTGAGCAGGTCCCGCAACACCGAGGGCCGACTGCCGTTGGTGTCGAGCTTCACCGCCAGGCCGAGGGCCTTCAAGGCCCCACAGAAGGCGGCGAGATCCGATTGCAGGCATGGCTCGCCTCCGCTGACGACCACGCCTTGCAGCAGACCCCGCCGCCGGGCCAGGCGATCCAGGACCTCACCTTCGGGAATCGAACCGGCTTTGATCGCCAGCAGACTCCCATTGTGGCAGAACGGGCACCTGAAGTTACATCCCTGCGTGAACACCACAGCCGCCGGACGGGACGGGAAATCGCACAGGGAAAACGGCTCGAATCCCCCTATTTGCACGAGCGAGCCTCCAGAGAAAAGGTTTTTCGCATCTTGAACTCGGCCTGTTTGCCGTCGTTCCACTGAACGATCGGCCGCAGATAGCCGACGACCCGCGAGTAGACCTCGGTTGGACGTCCGCAGCTTGGGCAGGCGGTCCGTTCCCCTCGCAGGTATCCGTGCTCAGGGCAGATAGAAAACGTGGGCGTCAGCGAGAAATATGGCAGCTTGTACTTCTCGCACACCGTCCGGACAAACGACTTGACCGCTTCCGGATCGGTCACCGCCTCGCCCAGGTAGAAGTGCAGAACCGTCCCCCCGGTATAGCGGCACTGGAGCTCGTCCTGCAGGTCCAGCACTTCGAACGGATCGCTGCTGAAGTTGACCGGAAGCTGCGAGGAGTTGGTATAGAAGGGCTTCGCCCCCTCGGCGACCTCGGCCTCGTTGGCGACCTCGACATCCGGATACCGGCGCTTGTCGGAACTGGCGAGACGATACGAAGTCCCCTCGGCCGGCGTGGCTTCGAGATTGTACTGATGGCCGGTTTCTTTCTGAAACTGCTCCAGGCGGTCCCGCATGAAGTCCAGGACCCGCAGTGCGAAGCTGCGTCCCGTCGGGTCGCCTACGCCGCAGCCCAGGAGATTTCGGCACGCTTCGTTCATCCCCACCAAGCCGATGGTCGAGAAGTGATTGTCCCAATATCGACCGCGGGCCTGCTTGACCGAACGCAGATAGTGCTTGGTATACGGATACAGACCCTTGTCGGTGAACGACTCGAGCACCTTGCGTTTGGCTTCGAGGCTGGTCTTGGCCAGGGTCATCAGGTGGTCGAGACGCGAGAGGAAGTCGGCCTCGTCGCTCGCCAAATGGCCCAGTCGTGGAAGGTTCATCGTGACGACGCCGACCGAACCGGTGAGCGGATTGGCGCCGAAGAGCCCCCCGCCGCGACGACGCAGTTCCGTCACGTCCAGACGCAGCCGGCAGCACATCGAGCGGGCGTCGTCGGGCGACAGATCCGAGTTGACGAAGTTGGCGAAGTACGGAATGCCATAGCGGGCGGTCGCCTCCCACAGCGACTGCATCTGCGGATCGTTCCAGTCGAAGTCCTTCGTAATGTTGATCGTCGGAATCGGGAATGTGAAGACCCGGCCCTTGGCGTCGCCCTCGGCCAGCACCTCCATGAACGCACGATTGAACCAACCCATCTCCTCGCGAAAATCACCATAGCACTTGTCGATCGGGACTCCGCCGATCACCGCGGGCTGGCGAGCCAAAGTCGAGGGCGGGGTCAGATCGAGCGTCACGTTCGTGAACGGTGTCTGGAACCCCACTCGCGTCGCGACGTTCAGATTGAAGACGAACTCTTGCAGGGCCTGCTTGACCTCGTCGTATGTGAGACGGTCGTGCCGAATGAACGGTGCCAGCAGCGTATCGAGACTGGAGAACGCCTGCGCCCCGGCGGCCTCGCCCTGGAGGGTGTAGAAGAAGTTGGCGATCTGGCCCAGCGCCGTGCGGAAGTGTCGGGCCGGACGACTTTCCACCTTGCCCGGCGCGCCGCAGAAGCCGGTCGCCAGCAGGTCCTGCAGGTCCCAGCCCACGCAGTACACCGAGAGCAGGCCCAGGTCGTGGATGTGGAAATCACCGTTGACGTGGGCCTCGCGAACCTCCGGCGAATACAGGCGGTTGAGCCAGTAGATGCGACTGACCTCGCTGGAAATGTAGTTGTTCAGGCCTTGCAGAGAGTAGTTCATGTTGCTGTTCTCGCGCACCTGCCAATCGAGCCCGTCGAGGTACTGATCCACCAGATCCACGTCGGCCTTCTCGACCATTTCGCGAATCCTCGCGTGCTGTTCGCGATAGAGAATATAGGCCTTGGCCGTCCGCTTGAAGGGCGAGATCAACAGGGCTTCCTCGACGATGTCCTGAAGCTGCTCGACGGTCGGCACATCCTGAGCCAGAGATAGGTGCGCCATGGCCAGAACGCGCAGCGTCAGTTTGCGCGCGATCGGCTCGTCGAATTCTCCCGTCGCCTGTCCCGCCTTGAGGATCGCAGCGGTGATCTTGTTCGCATCGAAGGGAACCTGCTGTCCGTTGCGCTTGCGAATCGCCAGGAAATGTGTGGTAGAACGCTCCCTCGTGACCGGCATAGTGTCCATCCTTTCATTGTTGTCAGGAACGAGGACCGGCCGCCGGAGCGAACACATGAGGACCCGAAGTGCAAAGTGCAGGACACGAACCGCCGAGGGCGGGCGACCCCACGTCACAAACAAAAGGCCCCGACATGCTTTTCATGCCGGGGCCCGCGCTTTGTGCCTCAGAACGTAGGGCGTCCCACGATCAGCCCAGTCCGCGACGATGAATCGCCGGGACGGACCTGCACCGAGGTCTTCTGCGTCCGAAACCGTCTTCTGGCTTCCGGATCATCCCACCGCCTCGTCTTCCCATCCCGCGGATCCAGGACAGTGACTTCGTGAAGCGGCAGTCCCCGGTTACAGCGGCGGGCCCGCCAGGGATTTACACCCTGTTCCGTTGTTTCAGAACTTTCGTATGTATAACACCGCCCCCCCCCCGCGGCGTCAAGAACCATTCACAGAAAAAACACAGGCCCGCTGCGTCCAGACGGCGCGGCGGGCCTGTGACAAGGCTCAGCGATCGCCGGCGAGGTAGCGAACCTCACCGACCGACAAAGCGCGGTTGTAGATGCGGAAGTCGTCGATCATGCCGCCGAAATAGGCGTCCGCCTCGTATTGCGATCTGCCCAGCCAGTTCTGGGTGGTGACGCCGAGGTCCCTGGGCAGGACCCTTGTGGTCCCGCTGGCTACGACGGTTCCATCCACCTGGAGCCGCATGGTCATGGTCGCACTGTCGATCACAATCGCGACATGGCGCCAGCCCGTCGGGAGCGGGGCCGAACCGTTGAGCCGGGACTCGTTGTTGCCGCCGTTGGTCGTGATGGCGAACCGCATCGGGCTGGTCACGCCGCCGCCACCGCTCGGACAGAAGAACATGTACGAGGTCGTATTGGAACCGAAGTCAAAAACCCGTTGCCAACCGCCGCCGACGCCGGAGAAATTGACGTACATCGAGATCGTCATATCGCTCAGCGAGCTGATAATCGAACCGATCGGCAGTTCGACGTAGCTGTTTGTCCCGTTCAGAACGAGCGCCTGGCCGCGACCGGGTAGCGAATTGGTGTAGGTGATGGTCGCCATAGCCTTGCCGTGGTTGTTTCGGCCGGAACTGTCCTGCAGGTCGCCGTCCATCGCGTAGTTGGCCACAATACCGGCGGCGCCGGGGTCGGTCGGCACGACGACCTGCGGAGCGACGCCGTACAAACGGATGTCGTCGACGTAGATCGTGCCGGTCCCGCCGGAGGCGCCGTTGCCGACACCGATCGTCAGACTCTTGACGCTCTTGAGATTGGCGCCGGTGGAGGCCAGGTCGATGTTCCACTGCTTCCACACCGGCAGCGCGGTGGCCGCAGCGCCGGCATTGTAGAGCACCTTGGTGTCGTTGATCTTCACATACAGCGTCGCGGCGGTGTTCGTCGCGTCACCGCGGAAGTGGACGACGAGCGTCTTGACGCCGTGCTTGGTCCAGTCCTGAGCGGACTCGAACGTGCGCTTGGCCTCGGAGTAGACCGCCCCCTTGGTGTTGTCGTAAGCCAGAGGCATGGACTGGGCGCCGCTGTTGACGATCGTCCGCTCGGCGAACGGCGCCTGACTGTATCCGACGATCGAACCATTGGTGGACGGGGTGTCATAGCCGTCAATCCAGGTCTGGAAGATGGCTTTGTTGGCCTCCATATCGTCCTTGTAGCTCTCGAAATCATCGACGACGATATAGTCGGCGGTCTGGAACGTCCAAACGTCGCTTTCCCAAGCCGACGGCGTCTCGGCGTTGTTGACCTCGACGACCTTCCAGTAGTAGCTCTGGCCCAGATCGACCGAGGCCTCGTACTGCGGCTTGACGACCGTCGCGGTCGGTGCCGTACCGTCGATCACCGCCTGCGGGTCGGTGCTCAGAAACACCTGGTGGGAAGTGGCCTGGCGTCCGGCCCGCCAGCTCAGTGTCACCTGCGGGTGCACGCCGGTAGCGCCGGAAGCGGGTTGGGGCTCGCGCGCGGTGACCGGAACGTAGAAGAATCGCACCTCACCCAGGCCGTACTGCGGCAGGATGCCGCCCCAGTTGCTCAAAATCGTCAACTTGACGTACTTGGCCATGACACCACCGAGATCGAGCGTCTCGGACGGCAGCGCCTCACCCGTCCCCTGGGCCAACTCGAAATCGCCGACCGCATCCCACGTGATTCCGTCGGGGGAGTATTCGATTGTCACGTCCTTGACACCCAACCCCAGAACCGGCTCCATCGCCTGGTTGGAGTTCCACACCATCATCCGATCGATTTTGTAGACCTGGTCGAACTCGTACTGGATCCAGGTGGGCTGCGGACCGGTCTTGAGGCTCAGCCACATCGTCTTGGCGTCGACGCCGTGCAGATCGTCGGCGTCCAGGCCGGAACCATCGACGGTTTTCTCAGGGCCCATGTCCTTGTTGTTTTGACTGGAGGCTTTGGCGGCGACGTTCTTGATCGGGTAGGAATAGGGCTCCACCGTGAACGACCAGAGGTCACCGCGACCGATGCTTCCGTCGGCTCTGACGTCATCGACGCGCCAGAAATAGGTTCGGCCGAACGCCAGACGGCCGACGTCGAAAGAGTTGGCGTCCTGGGCGGCGGCCACCCCCTCGAGACTGTCGGCCGAGTCCCCGAAGAACACGTTATGGGAAACGGCCTCGGCACTGGGCGTCCAACTCAGGAGAACCTCGGCCGGCACTTCGACGGCCTTGTCCCCCGGCGAGGGAGCGTAAGATTTCTGTCCTGGCACCACCAACGGCCCCTCGAGCTTGAACTCGTCGAACGCGCCGAATCCCGAGGTGGTGTTGTAGGTGCCCTGGAACAAACCGACCTGCAAAGGGACATCCGCCAGATCGGCTCGCGTCAACGGCGACTGGGCCATTGCGGTCCACGTAATACCGTCGGCGCTGATCCGAAAATGGAACGTACTGCCCCGCCGCTCGATCTGGAGCCAGGGACGGAGGTTCCACGCCAGACCGTTGTGACCGTTCTCGGTGCGAACGTTGTCGTTGGCGCTGCGGACGAAATTACCACAGTTCCAGATCGGGAAGTAGTCCAAGGAAACCCAGTCTTCACCGTTGCCGGCATCCTCGGGAAACGCCCGGGCCATCAGGCCAATCGTATTGTGATAAACCGGGCTGGCCGCAGTGCCCGCATACTCGGTGACTTTTACCGTCGCAACGAAGTCCCCTCTCACGATCTTGTAGAGGAACGGACCCAACGGAGTCCACGGCTCGTGCCAGTACGCACCGGTCGATTCCAGGAACAACTGACCGGGACGGGCCGTCGAGATGTTCAGGGCGGACGCCGTCTCGCCCGGTCCGGCGCCGAGGAAACCGTCCCACGAGGTTCCCGCAACACCGTTGGCGAGAAAATCGTGAGGAGTGTCGAAATTGTCGCTGAACACCGCAGCTTGAGCCGCAACAGCCACGATCAGGACCCACGGAACGCAGAACAAATAGGGCAACCGCTTACACATGCTTGTCCTCCTTCCAGAAAACTCGATAATGTATGTAGTCCTCAGGGTAGAGTGCGATGCGTCAGGTGTGCCGGCTGACCATCGCATACCTCCTTCCTTCCCACTTGAAACGCCGCGGACTGCGTGCACGGTCTACATCCACGCCAGCTATTATAGTCCTTTCGACAAGCAAGAGCAAGAACACGGACAATAGAAATACGGAGAAGAAAATACCTTCAACAACGTTTAAAAGTTGTTGTTGAAATCAAAAGAGCCGGGACGGAGGCCCCAAGAGATTTCCCTCCAAACAGAGCTGGTTGCGGCCCAGATTTCGATGGGGCGGAAAACATGTTCCAGTCCCCAGATAATCACAACCGTTCACTTCGCGTCTAGACGGAGGGCTTCCGCAAAAACCGAGGGGAACTTTGCGGCCGAAGCCAGAACGTTTATACGGTCTCGGTCTTGCGGGCGTGGTGCTCCTGCGGATCGGCCTGCAGCACGTCAGCTTCGAGACGATGCCGCTGGTTGACGCCAGGAACGAGGTGGCATTGACCTACGCTGCGAGACGACCTTGCCTCCTCCTGAACGCTTTGGCGGGCCCCCTTCCCCACTCGATCTCCCCCCATACGCCCACTCTGCCCCACTCTATATCACTCCACAACGCAAACGACCCTGAATGCGACCTGAGTCAACCAGAGAAGAAAGGGCAAGATCCGTCAGACGTACGACGCCATAGTCCCACGGCCGCAAACCACTTCTGGGCACTTCGTGGAAATACAGAGGCGCTTGCGAGTTCAGCCCAAGGCTCGACGCTGACGCAGACCGCCTACGACGAATACACCCAGAACGGCCAGCGTTGCGGAAGCCGGATCCGGGATGCAATGGAGATCGTAGCCCCACCGGAAACCTTCGTGGATGAAGACATGATGGCCGTCCCCGCCTACATCGGTAATGCTTCCGTCGGCGTTGAAGTAGTCGTCCCACCAAGTCGCGTAGGTTTCGAACCGCAGTGACGTTATCGTCCCGGGAGTGGGGCATGGGTCGCCGGGTTTATCGTAGAAATAGTCGTATTGGTAGCTGCTCTGCCAGCGAGGTGCGTCCTCGTCCTCATCTTGGTAAGGATAGAAAGGGCCGGGCAGGGCCCCGGGCCGCGTTCTCTGATTCCTGTCATCCACCGCACTGGCGTCGTGTCCCGGCCACGTCTCTCGATATGTCTGAATCCAGAGCACGTCGTCAATCAGGGAACCACCGGGATCAGGCACGAATGAGACCTCGATCTCGGCGCCCATGAAATCTGGACAGTCGTTGTATGCCCGGTAATACTCGACGTGGAAAGTCCCGTTCATGTTGTCGTTACCGCCGAGGTAATGAAAATTCCAGTCGTCGCCCTGGTACTCAGCCCCGAGTGTGGTCTTGAACCAATCCGTCGGATCGGCAATTAGGGTCACCTCGATGGGCACGAGCTGCGACCAACATCCGACCGTGCCATGTCGCGGACAAGGTACTTTGAGGACGAGGGAAGGAATACCGATCTTGTTCCCGGTGATGCCGGTGATTCCCGCCAAGCTCAAGTCAGGCAGGAACAACAGAAGTCCGACGACGACTGAAAATTCTCGCGTGGACATCGAAAATTTTCCGCGACGACCCCCTGTTTTCGAACACACGGCGTGAAGAGAATACATGAGCTGTTTCATCATTTCACCTCCTCCACCGCCGGATCGCCCACAACCACATCCAACGGCGTGTGATGTGCATAGGCTTGCAGTTTTAACCTCTGCGGTACCCAATAAAAGCGCGGCAGGTAAGGGTCCATCCTCCTCAGAACAACTATTTGAAAACGTACACCATGCGAGTCGGTCTGTCAAGACATTTTTCAGAACCTGAGCCGGTTGTGGTATGGGGAAGTTGTTGAAATCAAGAGGGTTGGAACAGACCTAAAGAAATTCACCCTGCAAACAGAACCGGTTCTACGGGGCGGAAAACAGATTCCACCCCCCAGACAATCACAACCGCTCGCTTCGCGTCCCAACGGACAGCTGCTCCTGCAAAAATTGCGATGAGTCCCGGCGCCGGGACGACTATCCGGCTTCGATCTTGTGAACGTGGTGCACCTGCAAGCCGTCCGGCCGCAGATCAACTCTGCGTCCAGAAGCCTTTTTTTCGCTCGTTCATCCGGTTCTCCGTCTCCCCCATGTTCTGGCGGGGCCCCCCCCATCGAACTCCGCGTGCCCGGTCTATTTCGTCAGAATCACCTCACCATAGGGAAGGCTCTTTCGTCGGAAGAACTTCAAAAAGAATCGGGGCCCGTATCGAAGGAATACGAGCCCCGAAAACCTTGGCAACAGATGGATCCGACGCGATTACCGTTACCGCTGACCTGCCAGGTACATGATCTCGCCCTTGGACAACGCCTTGTTATAGATGCGGAAGTCGTCCACCACGCCTTTGAAGTAGGCGTCAGCCGCATACTGAGACTTGGCGATCCAGTTCTGGGTGGTCACGCCCATGTCCTTCGGTAACAGACTCGTTGCGCCGCTGCCGGCCAGTTCGCCGTCCAGGTACAGCTTCATGGTCTTCGTCGCGCTGTCGATCGTAACTGCGACATGGTGCCAACCGGTGGGCAGAGCCCTTGGGCCGTTGACGATCTGCTCGCCGACGGTGGCCGTACGCAAGGCCACCCGCATCTGGCTGCCTCCGCCATTGGGCGAGAGGAACAGGTAGGCCGATGTGCCGGAACCGAAATCGAACAGCCGTTGCCAGCTGCCGCCGGTGCCGGCGTAGTTCGCCCACGTCGCGACGGTGATGTCCGACAGCGTGCTCATCAGCTCGCCGATCGGCAGGGTCGCATAGTCATCGGTGCCGTCAAAGGACAGCGCCTTGCCCATGCCGGCCATGCTATCGACAAAAGTGGGGCCATTGGTCAGCGTTCCATTGAGGCCATTGCCCGAGCTGTCGTCGATGTTGTCTTCCATGGCGTAAAGGGCCGCCAGCGCCATGACGCCGGGGTCCTTGGGCAGTTCTTTGGTCTTGAACATCCAAACCGGGCTCGCCCAGCGGGCAGTTGCCGCGTCCTCATTGACTTCGACAACCTGCCAATAGTAGGTCTTGTCCAGTTCGACTTCGGCCACGTAGGTGGGTGCGTCGACCGTCGCCACGAGAGTCAGATCGGCCGGATCGGTCCCCATGAACACCTCGTGCGAAACCACTTCCCGACCGGGGCGCCAACTCAGCGTCACCGGCCCGGTCAGCTCAACCGTTCCGGAGGCGGGGCTGGGAGCAGTGGCTGTCACAGGGATGTAAGTGAAACGGACCTCGCTCAGGCCGTACTGCGGCAGGAAACCGCCCCAGTTGCTGTTGACGACGAGCTTGACGAACTTGGCCGGCGCTCCGCCGAAATCGACGGTCGTGTTGGCTTTGTAGCCGGGCTCGCCGGGGGCTTGGGCGAAATCGAGTGTATCCAGGGTGACCCAAGTCTGGCCGTCCTGGGAATACTGAACCTCGACGTTCATCAGGCCGTAGCCGACAACCGGTTCCATCGCCTGGTTGGAGTTCCACACGAGCATTTCGTTGAGGGAGTAGACCTTGTCGAATTCGTACTGAATCCAGACGGGCTCCGGACCGCCCTTGGCGCTGAGCCACATGTCGGTCTCGACGGTGGAGTGCTCATCCGCGGGATTGAGGCCCGAACCATCGATAGTCTTCTCGGGACCCATGGTGCTGTTGTTCACACTCGATGCGGTGGCCTTGATTGCAGCTTTGCCGAGCGTGTATGCATAGGGTTCGACCGTGAACGACCAGACATTGCCCTTGTAAACCTCGAAGGCCGGTTCGGCGCCGATGCCGTCGACACGCCAATAATATGTGGTGCCGAACGCAAGCCGGCCGACATCAAAAGTCAGCTCATCTTGGCCTGCGCTGACCAGCACGCCCATCGGATTGGCGGTCGTTGCGGCCAACACCACGTCGCGGTTGGTCCCGAAGTACACGTCGTACGTTTTGCTTTCCTGTCCGGGTTTCCAGCTCAAGACCACGTTGGGCAGCAGGTTCGTCGCCATGTTGGCGGGAACAGGCGTGTTGGCGATGCCATAGCCGAGTCCGCCATCCATTGCGTTGACGATCTCGTCGGTGGTCAGCACGCGGTCATAGATACGCATGTCGTCCAGGGAACCCTTGTAAAGGGCGTCCGGCCACTGCGACTTTCCGAGCCAGTTCTGGGTGGTCACGCCCAGGTCCTTTGGCAGCACCAGGGTCGCGCCGCTGGCGACCATGACGCCATCCATGTAGACGCTGCTGCGCATGGTTTGGCTGTTGATCGAGACGGCCACATTGTGCCAGCCCGAGGCGAGCCTGTCGGGGGTGTTCACGACCTGCTCGCCGATCGTGGCGGTCCGAATGGCGAACCGGACGACGCCACTGGTGCCCACGCGGGCACACAGGAACATGTAGGGATTGTTGCCGGACCCGGAGCCGAAGTCCCAGATCCGCTGCCAGGCGCCGCCGGAGTTGGAAAAGTCGGCCCAAGTCGTGATCGTCACGTCGCTCAGCGTGCTGATGAGCTCACCGATGGGCAAGGTGACGAAATCATCGTCCCCGTCGAAAGAAAGGGCTCCATCAATCTTACCGGGGATCCAGACCGGATCGCCGGAGAGAATCCCTTGCCCACCGCCGACGGCGTCGACGGTGACCGTGCCGGACATCTCATCCAGTTTCCACCAACTCACAGGACCCGGACTGGCCGCGCTGGCCAGCGTTGCGCCCGCCAACGAAAGGGCCGCCATTAAACACACCAGTTTCTTGTTCATAGTGGTCTTGCCTTTCAATCACAAACCTCGTTGCGTTTTCACACACTCTCTCTGATACGACTTGCCGCCTATGACCCTTCGAAGAACCAAGACAGCGATTCAGGCCTGCTCGGGACTCCGGAGGCGCCGGGCGCGTCCGGAGTCCCAGGCCCATGTCCATTATCGATCGCCCGCGAGGTAACGCACCTCGGCAGCGGAAAGGACTCGGTTGTAAATCCGGAATTCATCCAGAAGGCCGGAGAAATAAGCGTCTGCTGTGTACTGGGAGCGACCCAGCCAGTTCTGGGTGGTGTTGCCCAGATCTTTGGGCAGCAGGGTCGTCGGGGCTTCGCCCACCTGATCGCCGTCAAGGTAAAGCGTCATTCTCATCGTCGCGCTGTCGATCGAAATCGCGACATGATGCCACCCTAACGGCAGGGCAGCCGGGGCGTTGACGATTTGTTCGCCCACCGTCGCAGTGCGGATGGCAAAACGCATCGCGCCGGTGGTGCCTTGACGCGGCGTCAAGAACATGTAGTTGGTGGTCCCGGTGCCGAAGTCGAAGATCCGCTGCCAGGAACCGCTGCCGCCCCTGAAGTTCACGTGCGTGGCAACGGTCATGCTGCTGAGCGTGGGCATCAAGGGGCCGATGGGCAGATCCACGTACGTGCTGCTGCCGTTGAAACCGAGGGCCTTGCCCAAATATCCCGTCTCATAGCCTGCAGGTGCGTTGAGCGTGCCGTGGTAGTTTCGGCCCGAGCTGTCCTGCACGTTGTCGTCCATCGTGTACAGGGCGACCAATCCGGTCGTGCCGGGGTCGGTCGCGCCGACGATCTCGGGGGCCGTCGCATACAGGCGAATGTCGTCGACAAAAATGGTGCCGGTGCCTGTTCCTTCCACGCCGATCGTCAGGCTCTTGACGCTCTTGAAGTTAACCCCGGCGGTGGTCAGCGGGAGGTTCCACTGCTTCCAGAGAGGCAGGGCAGTCGCGGCCGCGCCGTTGTTGTAGGAGATCTTGGTGTCGTTGATCTTCAGATAGACCGAGGCGGCGCTGTTGGTTGCCTGGCCACGGAAGAAGACAACCAGAGTCTTAACCCCGTGCTTGGTCCAATCCTGCGCCGTCGCGAAGGTCAGTTTGGCCTCGGAGTACGCCGTGCCGCCTTTGTTCTCATAGAACAAGGGCATCGACTGCTTGCCGCCGTGAATGAGAACTTGTTCGGCGAACGGCGCTTGATTGTAGCCGACGAGCGAACCGTTGGCGGGATTGTCGTAGCCGTCGATCCAAAACTCGTAAATCCGACCGCCCTCGTTGTCGGTGTACGCTTCGAAGTCGTCGACCGTGATGAAACCGGCCGTGGAGAAAGTCCACACCGGACCTTCCCATTCGCTGACGGCCTCGGCGTTGTTGACCTCGACGACCTTCCAGAAGTAGGTCTTGTCGAGGGTCAGGGCGGCATCGTACTGCGAGGCGGAAACCATCACCGGAGGCACGGTCCCATCGACCACCGCCTGCTGGTCCTCACTGACGAAGACCTTGTGCGACGCGGCTTCGCGACCGGCCCGCCAACTGAACGCCACCTGCGGATGAACGTCGGTCGCACCCGAGGCGGGCTTGGGCTCGCGCGCGACAACCGGGATCGAGTAGAATCGGACCTCGCTCAATCCATATTGCGGCATCAGGCCGCCCCAGTTGCTGTTGATCGTCATTTTGACGAATTGGGCTGCGACACCAGCGAAATCGACGGTTGTGTTGGCCGTGTAATCCGGAGACGCGGTCCCCTGGGCGAACTCAAAATCACCCAGGAGGTTCCAGGTGGTGCCGTCGCTGGAGTACTCAACCGTCACGTCTTTGGCGCCGAAGCCGAGGATGTTCTCGAGAGCCTGGTTGGAGTTCCACACCAGGGCTTTGTCGAGTTTGCGGATGCTGTCGAACTCGAACTGAATCCAGGCGGGACCGGACGCGCCCTTGGCGGTAAGCCAGCTATCGGACGAAACGGTTGAGTGTTGATCGTTCACAAGCCCTGAACCGTTGACGGCCTTCTCGGCACCCATGTCCTTGCTGGCGCTGGAAGCGGTGGCGACGACCCCTGTGATGGGATAGGAGAAGGGTTCAACGCTGAAAGACCAGACGATGCCCTTGCTGACCTTGAAAGAGGCGTCCACTTCGTCGACGCGCCAGTAATAGGTTTGTCCGTACTGGAGTCGGCCGGGATCGAAGCTGTTGGCATCCTGACCGACGGCGACCCGCACCGCGCTGGCACCGGTGGCGTCGCTGACTTCTGCGAAAGAGGTCCCCAGATAGACGTCATGAGTCCTGGCGGCTTCGCCGGGGACCCAGCTCAGACGGATGTCTCGCGGCACATCCACGGCACGGTTGGCCGGGAAGGGCTTGGAGGCAATGCTGGCGTCAATGGTATCGGGGCCCTGGTCGTGGAGCTTCTCTCGTTCTTCTTCCGTCAGAACGCCTTTCCACAGGCGGAACTCATTGAAGCTGGCACTGGCGGTGTTGTCGCCCCACTGGGAGCGTCCGATCCAGGCGTTGGTGTCCTGCAGACTCGAAAGGAGGTTGCTCGTTTGGAGAGTGCCTTTCGCAGGGCCCAGATCCACGGCGTTGGAGGGGGCGGAGTACCAGGTGATCGAGCCGGGCTGGAAGACGAAGACGACGTGGAATTCGGTGCCCAGCGTATAGGGGGCGTTGCTGCCGTCCCGGGTCACAGTGCCGTTGGGACCGACCCACTCGACGCGGTCGTTGGTCAACGTCGTGGCCACGGTCCAGCTCATGAAGACGTTATGGGTCGTGCTGCTGCCGAAATCCCAGATGCGCGACCAGTTCTGGATCGCGTTCTGGGTGGCCCAGACTTCGATGGTGGCGAAGTCCCCCAGGGCGCTTAGGATGCCATCGGGCAGATCGATGTAGTCCGAGGTGTCCTTGGCCCCGCCGGCCATAGTGGCCTGCGTCTCGGATAGCGTCACGTTGCTGGCCCCGAGGTCCACAATGACCGCGTCTTTCCCCCCGACACTGTCTTTGAGGTCACCGTTGAAACTCCACCGGTGGGCCAGTTCGGCTGCATTCGCGGCAGCCATCGAGCCTACAACTACGAGAGCCAAAGTCAGAATCGCCAACTTCTTGCCCATAGCCATTCTCCTTCAAACGAACCAGTCAAGTTGTCGGTTGTTCCGTTGAACGGAAACTGTTCTATCGTGCCTATGTTCCTTTCCATCACGTCATCCCGTGTCCGGGTTGGCGTGAAAATCACCTTGCCTTCCCAGGCCCTCCATGTTGCCATGCAAGGCCACGCAACTCCAAATCCGACCCGTCCGCAGGACCGGCCAATTCAGTATTCTGGGGTTGCAGGAAGAGCCGAGGGAGAACCGTCGGAGTTCTCCCGGAAATCCACTCGTGTACGGACCCGGCGCGCCGTCCAAGAAACGCCGAAGGGTACATAGGGCTGGAGCCGTCGCTCGTGGAGCGGCCAGCTCATCGCGATTCTGCCACACAGGCTCACACCCATCTTACCCTGTCCTCCAAATCGGTGACACCCAGCATGCCTTTTCGCTTCCCATTCCATTTGGCAGGCAGGTGTTTGTCCGATAAAAGCCAATCCTCCGATCCTGAGCGGGATGAGATCCCTTACACGCCGATCACCACCAATGAGTGGGCGGACCGTTTCGTCGCACTTGCATTTCACTGAAAGGACGTCTTTCCTGATGCCCGTCCACAAACGCGATGTTGGCGCCGTCGGGCTTGTTGCCGTTGGTGACGTGATTCGTTCGGTCGTAGATCTGATGCCGACTGTACAAACCGCCGACCACGTCGACGAAAGACGCCGTATCGGGATTAGTTCCGGTGCTCAGCGTCGCGTCGAGAACCAATTCGGTCCCAGACGGGTTCTTGACCGTGAGAGTCCGCGGCCACTTCCAGTTGTCGGGCATCCCCAACAGCTTCTCCGTTCGGGGATTCTTGGTGTCCATGAGCCAGAAGTAGCTGGTGACACGATAATAGCTGTCGCGGTTCGTCGTCGGTTCCGCCACATCTTCGGGTCGGGCACCCAGAGGAGGAGGAGAGGGGTTGCCGAACTGCCAGAGGATCGCCATGTCGCCGTTCTTGCTCGTGTCGCAAGGACAGTAGAATGTGTCTCGCGTGGCACCGGACTTGAGCATGAAGTCCGTCGTGCTGTAAGCGATATCCCACAGCCAGGCGCCGCCGGCGTTCAAGGGCAGCTTGCCGTCGTAGTCGTTGGCATAGATGTGCAGGCAGGTGACGAGTTGCTTGACGTTGTTGGCACAGGTGACGCGTCGGGCTTGGTTGCGGGCCCGCGACAGGGCCGGCATGAGGATAGCCATGAGAATCGCGATGACGGCGATGACCACCAGCAACTCAATCAGTGTAAATCCGTTTGCCTTTTTCGCCTTCATGATCATGACTCCAAAACCTTTCTCATCATGGGCATGTCGTGATCTCTTGATTGTTGAGGGCCGGCGGGTCCCTGGTCTCTCATGACGCAAGCAACACGCCGAGCCGGCCTCAGGTGCGCGCAATTCGGAAGAACCCACGTGCACCAGTTTCGATTATCGTCTTGACGAATTTCAGAAACAATACATAGTTGCGTTTTTCTTTCACCACTTTGCGAACCAACTCACAGGTAGGAAATCTGCCAGGTGATAAGAGAGGATATGTAGGAGGAGAGTCGACCCTTTCGAGAGTGGCGAGGGTTTGGCAGAATCACGCGATGAGAAATGGTTGCGAGAACGACCTGCGGGATGCCCCAACCTCGTGTCTTCGGTTGATTCGGTTTTTCGACTTTTCCGTTCGCGGCAGGTCCCACCCATCTCGGGCAGATTCGAAACCGCTGACCCCGAATGGAACTTCAATCACTGCGAAGGTCGTCTGCCGGCCAGTTCCTTCTCTCTACAGCCTTTCTACAGTCTTTAGTTTTCGTTTATATTTTCGCATTTTGGCTAAAAGAAAACGCAAAATGATGTTTGCTTTCGTCAGTGTGGCGAGTATTTAAGGTTCTGTTCGGATTCTGGCGGATGGAGTTGCGTCCGCAGACTGGGCTCGAGAACTGCATGAACAAGCGGGCTGCCGGGGAGGTTGCAGAAATGAGGTGGCGCCGCAACGTTGGGATCCGTGTTGCCCAGGCAGTATTTCGGGTGTTGCGGAATCGGCTCGCAACATCTTCGTTGGATAACCGGCGTGAACGAGGCTAAGTCTTTTCAGGGGAGTAACTTATGTATTTGACGCAACTGGTGGCAGCGCAGGTGTTAGGGAGGGCCGACTGGCTGGTGATCGCGGCATACTTCGGCATTCTGCTGGGCTTGGCCTGGTGGGTGATCCTCAAGAGCAAGAACACTACCGACGACTACTTCTTGGCCGGACGCAATCTCGGCTGGTTCATCGTCGGCGCGTCGGTCTTCGCCAGCAACATCGGCAGTGAGCACCTGGTCGGACTGGCCGGGTCGGGTTGCACCGACGGCGTGGCCATGGCGCACTACGAGCTGCACGCCTGGTGCCTGCTGGTCTTGGCTTGGGTGTTTGTGCCATTCTACATGCGGTCGCGCGTGTTCACGATGCCCGAGTTCCTCGAGCGGCGATTCAGCGAATCCAGCCGCTGGGTGCTCTCCCTGATCTCGCTGGTCGCGTATGTCCTGACCAAAATCGCTGTGGGCATCTTCGCCGGCGGTGTGGTCTTCGGGGCCCTGCTGCCTGAGTTGCATTTGGATCTCGGGCCGCTGCACCTCGACAGCTTTTGGGTGGGTTCGATTCTGGTCATCGTCTTCACCGGTCTGTATACCGTACTGGGCGGTCTGCGGGCAGTTGCCTACACGGAAGCTCTGCAGACCATCATCCTGGTTCTGGGCTCGATCCTGGTGACCATCTTCGGCCTCAAGGCCCTCGGCGGTTGGTCGGAACTCCGTGCGATCGCGGGTTCCGAAATGTTCAATCTCTGGAAACCGATGGTTCCGGCGGGCGTTGAAAGCACTTGGGCCCCGGTCAAAGAAACCGGCCGTATGGCTTGGTATTTCAACGACAACTACCCTTGGTTGGGCATGCTCTTCTGTGCCCCGATCGTGGGCTTGTGGTACTGGTGCACCGATCAGTACATCGTCCAACGCGTGCTGGGCGCCCCCAATGAGACCCAGGCCCGTCGCGGCTCAATCGCGGCGGCCTTTTTCAAGCTGTTGCCGGTGTTCATCTTCATCATCCCCGGCATGATCGCCTTCGCGCTGGCCAAGAGCGGCCGGATTGAAGCCATGCAGGCGACCCTCTTGAACCCCGATGGAACGCTCGCTCGCGACGAGTGCCAGAAGGCCTTCCCCATGCTGGTCGCCACGGTCCTGCCGGTCGGCATCCGAGGCATCGTGGTCGCCGGCCTGCTGGCGGCGCTGATGAGTTCCTTGGCGGGCGTCTTCAACGCCTCGGCGACCCTCTTCACGATGGACTTCTACGACAAGCTTCGTCCCGGCGCCACGCAGGGCCAGTTGGTCTGGATCGGCCGCGTGGCCACGACGGTGATGGTCCTGATCGGCCTTCTGTGGATCCCGGTGATCCGCGGCGGGCGAGGTCTGTACGACTACCTCCAGGGCGTCCAGGCGTACCTGGCGCCGCCCATCTTCACGGTCTTTTTCCTGGGTGTCTTCCTCAAACGGCTCAACGGCAAAGGCTGTCTGGCGGCGCTGTTGGTGGGCTTTGCGATGGGTCTGTTCCGCCTGGCGGTGGACACGCCAATCAAGCTCAAGCTTGCGGGCTGGCAATACGCCGAGGGTTCGTTCCTGTGGATCGTGAACAATCTGTACTTTCAGTACTACAGCGTTTTGATCTTCCTGACGTGTTCGATCGTGATGATCGTGGTCAGTTACCTCACGGCGGCGCCGGATTACGAGAAGATCCGGGGCCTGACCTTTGCGACGCAGACTGCGGAGGATCGTCGTCAGAGTCGCATGAGTTGGACCAAGGCCGACGTGATCTTTACGTTGGTGGTTCTGGCTCTGATTCTGGCTGCCTATATCTACTTCAGTGGCTGACCCTGCGTGAAGCACGCCACGCGACGCGAGGGGTACGGACATGATACGGACAATGGACAAAGAGGTGTGATATGAAGTGCGCGATTGGCTTGGATTACGGCACGAACAGCGTGCGATGCGTGATTGTCGATACCGCCAATGGGCGAGAACTGGGCACGTGCGTCTACGAGTACGAAAGCGGCCAGGCGGGCATCCTGCTCGATCCGACCGACCACAACGTCGCCCGCCAGAACCCGGCGGACTATCTCAAAGGGGCCGAGGTCACGGTGGCCGGCGCAATCGCGCAAGCCCGGCAGGCTGAACCCAGCTTTGATCCCAAGGACATCGTCGGCATCGGTGTGGACACCACCGGTTCGACACCTCTTCCCGTGGACCGAAACGGCACGCCCTTGGCGATGATCGAGGAGTTCAAAGGCAATCTCAACGCACAGGCATGGCTTTGGAAGGACCACACCGGGTACGCTGAGGCTGCCGAAATTACCCAACTGGCCAAACGCGATCGACCGCAGTATCTCGCCAAATGCGGCGGGACCTACTCTTCCGAGTGGTTCTTCAGCAAGATTCTCCACTGCTTGCGTGTGGATCCGGCCATCTTCGACGCGGCGTACACGTGGGTCGAGCATGCCGACTGGCTGCCTGCGGTCCTGACCGGAACCGATCATCCAGACCAGATCCGTCGTTGCCGCTGCGCCGCTGGACATAAAGCTATGTTCAATGATTCCTGGGGCGGATATCCCGATGCGGAGTTCCTCTCCGACCTTGATCCCAAGCTCGGGCAATTGCGAAAAACGCTGGGCGACCGGACCTACACCGTGGACCGGGCGGCAGGCAAGTTGACGCCCGCTTGGGCTGCCAAACTCGGCCTTCCGGCGGGGATTCCCGTCGCCATGGGCGCGTTCGACGCGCACCTGGGCGCGGTGGGTTCGGGAATCAAAACCGGCGTTCTGGTCAAGATCATCGGCACCAGCACGTGCGACATGGTCGTCTCTCCCAGCAATGTCACCCTGCCCGACATCCCCGGCATCTGCGGCATCGTCGACGGCTCGATCCTGCCCCACTACTACGGCCTGGAGGCCGGCCAGTCGGCAGTGGGCGACATCTTCAACTGGTTCGTCAACTCCATCCAGCCCGGCGGCAAAGAGAACGGTTCGCACGCCAGTCTGACCGAGCGGGCTGCCAAACTCAAACCCGGCCAATCCGGCCTGCTGGCCCTGGACTGGAACAACGGTAACCGCACAATCCTCGTCGATCAACGACTCACCGGTCTGCTCGTGGGGCAGACCCTCCATACGAAGCCCGAAGAAATCTACCGGGCGTTGATCGAGGCGACCGCATTCGGCGCCCTGACCATCATCAATCGATTCGAGGAGTTTAACGTAAAGATCTCCGAGGTCGTCAACTGCGGCGGCATCGCGGAGAAAAATGCCTTGCTGATGCAAATCTACGCGGACGTGACAGGGCGGGAAATGAAGATCAGCCGCTCGGCGCAGACCTGCGCCCTGGGTTCGGCGATTGCGGCGGCCGTCGTCGGGGGGGCGCACCCCTCGTTTGAAAAGGCACAAGCCGCTATGTGCGGGATCAAAGAGCAGACTTTCAAGCCCATCGCCGCCAACCACAAAGTTTACCAGAAGTTGTACAAGCTCTATAAGCGACTGCATGACGGTTTCGGCATCAAGGGCAAGACCTTATCGATGGGCGACGTGATGAAGGAACTCCTGGCGATCAAGGAAAAAGCTAACGCGTAGGAACTTCGCCCTAGAGGCACAGAGATTCCAGAGAAGAAGGTCAGAAGTGAAACAGGTCGGTGGGTTGGGCGTTCTTCCCCCCAGGTTTCATCTTCTCTGCTTCTTACCTTCATTCTTCTGTGTGCCTCTGTGGTGAATATCGGGACAGTTATGTACGAGCAGCTCAAACAACGTGTGTACGACACGAATTTGGACTTACAGCGGCAGGGGTTGGTCGTGTTGACCTGGGGCAATGTCAGCGCGATCGACCGCGAGGCCGGAATCATCGCGATCAAGCCCAGCGGCGTGCGGTACGAGGATCTCAATCCCCAATCCATCGTGATCGTGGACCTGGAGGGCCGGGTAGTGGAGGGGAATCTCAAGCCTTCCTCCGACACCGCGACGCACCTGGAATTGTATAAGAGCTTCGCTGCGGTCGGCGGCGTCTGTCACACGCACTCGAGGTACGCAACGATGTGGTCGCAGGCCCGTCGCCCGATCCCGTGCTTCGGCACAACGCACGCGGACAATTTCTATGGACCAATCCCAGTGACCGACGCGATGACCGACGAGGAGATCGGCGGCCCCTATGAGGAAAACACCGGCAAAGTGATCGTCCGACGATTCGCGGGGATCGACCCGATGCAGATTCCCGCGGTCCTGGTCGCCAATCATGGTCCGTTCACGTGGGGTCCGAGCCCCGAGAAAGCCGTGGAGAACGCGGTGGTCCTGGAGCAGGTGGCGAAGATGGCGTTCGGCACCATCCAGGTGAATCCGCAGCAGCCTCCGATCGCACGGTCGCTGTTGGACCGCCATTATCTGCGGAAACACGGTCGGGGCGCCTATTACGGACAAGGGTGAACTATGGTCGACGAGATCGCAGGCAAGAAGGCGGAATTGTCCCACAACGTGGAGTCGCCCTCCGTGCTGTTGTTTGTGGAGACGTCACGCGAGTTCGGGCGAGGGTTGTTGCACGGGATCGCCAAGTACTCCCGTCTGCACGGTCCCTGGCGGGTGTACCGGTGGACCGGGGCACTGGATTCGTCGCTTCCGGAATGGAAACACCTGAAACTCAACGGCGCGATCGTGCGTGACGTCGGCGTGGTGGAGGGCATCGCCCATTCGGGGATCCCGGTGATCTATGCCCAGCACAACCGCGAAAGTTATTCCCCCTTCCCCGCCATCATCACCGAAAGCCATGCGATCGGAGTTATGGCCGCCGAGCACTTCCTGGATCGTGGGTTTCAGCACTTCGCGTATTGCGGGCTCGACGAGTTCGCCTGGTCTCGGGGTCGGTGCCAGCATTTCTCGCAGCATCTGGCGCAGGCGGGCTTCGAGGTAAACGCGTATCGCTTCCCTGTCTCTGCGGGAGTGAGGGGACCTCGGAACGACCGTAATGAACAGAGTCTGATCGTCGAATGGTTGCGGTCGCTGCCCAAACCGGTGGCGGTGATGTGCTGCAACGACGATCGGGCCCTCCAGGTGGTCGAGGCCTGCAAGCAGGCCAACTACGACGTGCCCGACCGCGTGGCGGTCCTGGGTGTCGACAACGACGTCCTGGTTTGCGACCTGGCGGATCCGCCGATATCGAGCATCGCGTTGAACACCGAGAGCGCCGGATATGAAGCCGCGCGTCTGCTGGATCGGTTGATGAAAGGCGAGCCCATGGTGGGCCAGACCATCGGGGTGAGCCCGACCCACATCGCGACGCGGATGTCGACGGACGTGCTGGCGGTGAGCGATCCGGAGGTTTCCGCCGCGTTGCAGTTCATCCGCCGAAATCCCACCAGGCTGATCCAGGTCAACGATGTGGTCGAGGCGACGAATGTCTCCCGACGCGTGCTGGAGAAGCGATTCAAGGCCATCCTGAGACGGTCCGTGCACCAGGAGATTCGTCGTGTCCGCGTGGGGCATATCATCCAGCTCCTGATCGGCACGGACATGAGCATTACCGAGATCGCGATGCACGGCGGATTCGACGGCGTCGAGCACATCGCGAGGTACTTCCGCAAGGAGACGGGGATGAGCCTGCGCGATTATCGAAAGAAACATGCACCCAGATAAGAAAGCACGAAATTCGAAGCACGAAATCCGAAACAAGCACGAATGACCAAAGCTCGAAATTCGAAACGGAGCGTCCCGCATCGCGACATCGTTTCGGTCATTTGGGTTTTGGTCCTTTGGATTTGTTTCGGATTTCGATATTCGGATTTCGGATTTTGTTCCCGTGAAGGAGGTCTGACCCTATGAAGAACATGATCATGTTGGCTGCGGTGCTTGCGATCCTGTCGAACACAGTCTCCGCTCAGCAGAAGGTTTCGCTTTCGATCGATCCCGCGACTGTACTCAATCGTGTCGACGAGAAGATCTACGGACATTTCCTCGAACACATCTATCATTCCTGTCACGGCGGTCTCTGGGGCGACCTGGTCTGGAACCGCAGCTTCGAGCAGAACCCGTTCGGTCAGTGGGCGATCCAGGACGGACAGATCGTGCAGGAAGGCATGGGAACGAACGTCCGCTTGACGTTCGGCGACGAAGGCTGGCGAGACTACGAGTACACGCTGGAAGCGAAGAAGACCGGGGGACAGGAGGGCTTTCTGATCCTGTTCCGCGTCAAAAACGACAAGGAATTCTACTGGTGCAACCTAGGCGGCTGGAACAACGAGCGTCACGCCATCGAGCGAGGCTTGGCCGACGGAAACCGCTGGGGAATCGTCGGGCCGCAATCTCGCGGACGGATCGAGACCGACAAGTGGTACCGGATCAAGGTCCGTTGCGAGGGGGTGCGATTCCAGGTCTGGCTGGACGAGGACCGGATCATCGACTTCACCGACGATCAGCGGGCGCACCTGTCGGGCAAGGTCGGTATCGGAACGTGGGCGACACAGGCGGTGTTCCGCAACCTGAGGGTGACTTCTCTCGACGGCAAACTGCTCTATGAAGGGCTTCCGCAGGGCCTGACAACCCAGAGCGCCGCGATGTTCTGGTCGCCGGTCGGTTCCGCCAAGGTATACATTGACCGAGTCAATCCTCTCAACAGCAACGTTTCGCAACGGATTGCCACCGATTCCCAAGGCGGTGGAGTGGAGCAGGGGAAACTCTGTGTCCGGGCCGGCGAAACCTATGAAGGCTCGATGTGGGTTCGAGGCGACGCTCCCAAAGGGCTGGCGGTGCAACTGATCGGAAACGACGGACAGAAGGTCAGCCAGTGGATCAAGGCCCCGTCGTCGCAATGGCAAGAGTATGAGTTTTCGCTCAAGTCCGACTGGTCCAATGCGGATACGAAGCTGCGCATTTCCGTGCAAGGCGCCGGTGAGATCTGGCTCGATCAAGTGAGCCTGATGCCCAGGAGCTGGGCACAGAAAGGCGGCTTCCGCCCCGACCTGTTGCAGGCAATCGCCGATCTTCGGCCCCCTATCATTCGCTGGCCCGGCGGGTGTTTCGCATCGTCGTACCAGTGGAAGCAAGGGATCGGACCGCAGCACAAGCGATTACCCCATCCTCGCGAGATCTGGGACGACCTCGATGTCTACAATTTCGGGACGGACGAGTTTATCGAGATGTGCCGGCGAGTGGGGGCCGAGCCATTGATCGTCGTCAACCTCGGTTTCCCGGCCTGGAACAACGATTCTGAAACGCACGACTACACGCAGGACGTCCTCGACTGGATCGAGTACTGCAATGGTCCGGCCGACTCCACGTGGGGCAAGGTCCGCGCCGCCAACGGGCATCCTGAGCCGTACAACGTGAAGTACTGGGAGATCGACAACGAGACTTGGCACACGCCGGCGGATCAGTACGCCCAGCGCGTGCTGAAGATCGCGCCGCTGATGAGGAAGGCGGACCCCTCGATCAAGCTGGCTGCCTGCGGCAGCGGCGGGCTGGGTCGCGACGGCAGCGGCATGGCGTACAATCGGACGGTGATCGAGAAGGCCGCCCAGGCAATCGACTACATCAGCATCCATCACTACGAAGATCCGCAGCGGTTTGCCCGCGGGCCGGAGAATTATGAGCGATTCTTCCGCGAGGTCGGCGAGTTGATCTCCAAGTCGGCCAACCCCAACCTGAAGATCTACGTCTCCGAATGGAACGCGCAGAGCACCGACTGGCGGACGGGCTTGTATTGCGGCGGCCTGCTCAACGCCTTCGAACGCTGCGGCGACATCCTGGAGATCGGCGGGCCCGCGCTGTTCCTGCGCCACGTCTCGGCCACCGACTGGGACAATGCCTTCATCAACTTCGACCAATGCTCGTGGTTCGCGGCGCCGAATTATGTCGTGATGAAACTCTGGCGCGATCACTATGCCCCCGAGCGAGTGGCGGTCGAAGGCCAATCCGGCTCGCTCAACGTGTCGGCAACCCGACGGCCCGGGGACGGTACTGTGATCGTGAAGGTGGTCAATCCCAGCCGCGAGGCGGCTTCGCTGGAATTGTCTCTGCCCGACGCGGTATCCGCAGCGAAAGCCCGGATGGTCGCGCCCGGCGCGCTCGACGCCAGAAACACGCTGGCCGAGCCCGACCGTGTGAAGGTGCAGGATCTGGCGGTGAAAACCGAAGGCGGGAAGGCCACGGTCGAACTGCCGGCGTTGTCGGCTGCGGTGGTCACGATCGCCACCGGGAAATGAAAGGGAGCTATCATCTCAGGACTGCCGCACAACGGTGACTCAGATTTCCGGTAGCAGCGGCAAACGACGAATTCGTTGGGAGGTCGGCTATGAAGCTTGTACATGCCTGGCTCGGGTGTCTGGTTGTCACAATGGGTGTATCGCCGTTCACGGTCGGGGCCGCGGATCCGGCGGCGGCGCGGCTCAAGGCCAAGGCGTTCCCCCTGCAGGATGTGCGTCTGCTCGACGGGCCGTTCGCTCAAGCGATGGGCCGCGACCGCGAGTACATCCTATCCCTTGAACCGGACCGCCTGCTACACATGTTCCGCGTTACGGCGGGACTCCCCGCGCCGGCCAAGGCCTACGGCGGATGGGAGAGTTCCGAGCTTCGCGGCCATACGATGGGCCACTACCTCTCGGCCTGCGCCCTGATGTACGCCAGCACGGGCGACGAGCGGCTCAAGGCCCGCGTCGATATGCTCGTGACCGAACTGGACAAGTGCCAGAAGGCCCTTGGATCCAGCGGGTATCTGAGCGCGTACCCTGAGTCGTTCATCGACCGCGTCGAGGCCCGTAAGCAGGTCTGGGCGCCGTACTATACCCTTCACAAGATCATGGCCGGGCTGTTGGATTCGTACACCTATTGCGGCAATCGCCAGGCACTGGAGGTGCTCGAAGGCATGGCTCGCTGGTGCAAGGGCCGCTGCGACAAGCTCTCGGACGAGCAGATGCAGCAGATGCTCAATGCCACCGAGCAGGGTGGCATGAACGACGTCCTGGCGAGTCTCTATGCAGTCACCGGCAATGCAGACCACCTGGCTCTGTCCCGTCGGTTCGTACAGCGGTCGTACGTCGAGCCGTTGGCGGCCGGACGCGACCAGCTCAAGGGCCAGCACGTCAACTCGTTCATTCCCAACATCATCGGGACCGCGAGGCAATACGAAGTGACCGGCAACGAGCAGGACCGCAGGATCGCGGAATTCTTCTGGCGTCAGGTCGTAGGCCACCGCTGCTACTGCACCGGCGGCACCAGCAACGAGGAGCACTGGCGGACGGACCCCGACCAACTGGCGAACGAATTGGGCGACCACACGCAGGAGACCTGCTGCACCTATAACCTGCTCAAGCTCACTCGCCACCTGTACTCGTGGGACCCCAAGCCCGAGTATATGGATTATTATGAAAAGGCTCTCTTCAACAGCATCCTGAGCACGCAGGACCCGCGGACCGGCATGATGATGTACTTCGTGCCGCTCGCTCCCGGGCGGTGGAAGGTATTCAACCTGCCAACGGAGTGCTTCTGGTGCTGCACCGGCAGCGGCCTGGAGAACCACGCCAAGTACGGCGACACGATCTATTATTATGACCAAGACGGCGTCTTCGTGAATCTCTTCATCGCCTCGGAGCTGAACTGGTCGGCCAAGGGCGTTCGCCTCAGACAAGAGACGCGTTGGCCGAACGAACCAAGCACTTCTTTGGTCATTCGCACAGAGCAGCCGAAGGAGTTTTCGCTTCGCGTCCGCGTCCCCGGCTGGGCGATCAACGGCGTCGTCGTGAAGCTCAACGACAAACCGTTGGCGGTCGACTCGAAACCTGCGAGCTACGCGACGATTCGGCGGACGTGGGCCGATGGCGATCGCATCGACATTCAAATGCCCATGAGCCTGCGCGCCGAGCCGATGCCGGACGACAAGAACCTTGTCGCCTTCCTGTACGGTCCGCTCGTCTTGGCCGGCAAGCTGGGCGGCGAGGGATTGACCGACAACCTGGTCTACCTCAAGGATCAGTGGTCGCGGTTCCCGCGGAATCAGATTGCCGAGGCGCCGGTCCTGCTGGCGGCTGGGGACGATCTGACAAAGTGTCTCGAAAGGGTCTCCGAGGACCCGCCGGTGTTCCGTACGATTGGCCTGGAGAAGAACATCACGCTCGTGCCGTACCATCAGCTCTTCGGGGAACGGTACGCGGTCTACTGGCGGGCCTTCCGCAAGGGCAGCCCGGCGCACGCAGCCTACGTCGCCGAGGAGAACCTCCGGGCCGATCTGAAATCGCGAACGGTCGACGAGGTCGAGATCGGCGATCCTCTCTCGGAGCGGACCCACGGCATGAGGGGCGAGCGAACGGCCAAAGGACTCCATTTCGGTCGTTCCTGGCGGCATGCCAGCGACGGCGGCTGGTTCTCCTATGACCTCAAGGTCCTGCCGGAGACACAGCAGGAGCTTCGCATCGGTTTCTGGGGCAGCGACGCGGGCGGGCGCGAGTTCGACATCCTCGTGGACGGCGTCAAACTCGCCTCGCTCAAGCTGGAGAACAATCGACCTGGCGAGTTCTACGACGAGACCTATCCGCTGCCGAAGGAGCTCCTGGCGGACAAGAAGGCCGTGACGGTGAAGTTCCAGGCTCATCCCGGGAAGACCGCCGGCGGCATCTTCGGCTGCGCAGTCCTGAAATCGGCCAAGAAATGAGGGGGCCGTGGCTCATCACCTTTCTATCGCAGTATTGGGCATCCTCGTTTCGACGACAGCGGCAGGGTGGGCTCAGCCCAATTCTTCCCGACTGAATCGGCCTCCTGAACTGCCGGCCGATCCGAACGTCACTGCCTTCCTGCTGAAAATGGGTGATCGCGGCATCCGCGTCCATGATCCATCCACCATCGTCCGGTGCAAGGACCGCTACTGGATCTTCTGCACCGGACGGGGCACACCCAGCTTTCATTCGAAAGATTTGGTGACGTGGGAGCGCGGGCCACAGACGTTCAGCAAGTCACCCGAGTGGGTGGCCCAGGCGGTGCCTGGCAATCGCAGCGGGCTGGACTTCTGGGCACCCGACGTGATTCACTGGAAAGACAAATACCTGCTCTATTTCTCGGTCTCGACCTTCGGCAAGAACACCTCCGCGATCGGCTTGGCGACCAACGCCACACTGGACCCGTGCGATCCGGCCTACGAATGGAAGGATTGCGGCATCGTCGTGCAGTCGAGCCCCCGTGACGATTTCAACGCCATTGACCCCGCGGTCACCGCAGACGAGGCGGGCAATCTGTGGATGTCCTTCGGCTCCTTCTGGAGCGGCATCAAGTTGATCCAGCTCGACCCCGCGACCGGCAAGCGGATCGCCCCCGATTCCCCGATGCATGCGCTGGCGCACTACGACTCCATCGAAGCCCCCTTCATCTATCACCACAAGGGCGCGTACTACCTGTTCCTCAACTGGGGCATGTGCTGTCGGGGCTTGAACAGCACCTACAACATCCGGGTCGGCCGCAGTCCGACGATCACGGGACCCTACCTCGACAAAGAGGACAAGGACATGCTCCAAGGCGGCGGCACGCTCCTGCTCGACACCGATGGCCCGTTCATCGGCCCCGGCCACGCCGGGATTCTGAAGGAGGGCGACAAGTATTGGCTTGGCATGCACTTCTACGATGGCACCGCGCGTCGTGGTGACTCGAAATATGCGATCCGACCGTTGACCTGGAGCGACGACGGCTGGCCTGTGGTCGGGACCGCTGAATCGGCGAGGTGAGTTATGAGGGTCCATTACTTGCAGCACGTGTCGTTCGAAGATGCGGCCAACATCGCGGTCTGGGCCGCGAAACGCGGCCATGTCGTGACTCGAACACGGCTCCATGAGGACGAACCGTTGCCCGACGTCTTCGATATGGGTCTGCTCGCGGTCATGGGAGGGCCGATGAATGTTCACCAGCATCGGGATTATCCCTGGCTCCAGCAGGAGAAGGCATTCATCCTGCGGGCCTTGGAGGCAGGGGTGCCAACCCTCGGGGTCTGCCTGGGAGCGCAGCTTCTGGCCGACGTCCTCGGAGCGAAGGTGGTGCAGAACCCTCATGTGGAGATCGGGTGGTTTCCGGTCCGATGCAGGCCACAGGCTTGCGATTCGGATCTCTTCCACGACATGCCGGCGGAATTCACCGCTTTTCATTGGCACGGAGACACCTTCGGCATTCCGCCCGGTGCGAAATGGCTGGCCGAGAGCGACGCATGTCCCCACCAGGCATTCGTGTACGAGGGACTTGCTCTTGGCCTACAATTCCATCTGGAGTACTCGGGCGACAGCATCCGCAACATGCTCACCCACTGTGCCCATGAGTTGACAGGCGGGCCGTTCATCCAGGACCGGGATCGGATCCTGGCCGGATGTAATCACGTCGAACGGACTAAAGAATTGCTCTTTGGACTGCTTGATTCCCTGTCGCGCCGAGGTGGACGAACGCCATGAACCGAAACCGTCATGAAGAGTGGGTTCAACTTGTTCGGTCGCAGTTTGCGAACCGCCGGGGCTTTCTGCAATCGGCGGCGGCCATCGCCGCCGGGCCGACCCTCGTTTCGCTCTCTTGCGTCGCCGGCAATCGGTCGATTCAGGATCGCCGCGCCGTGTGTTTCGGCATCGTTACCGATTGTCACTATGCCGACGCGAATCCGGCCGGCACGCGGTTTTACCGTGAGTCGCGGGAAAAGCTCTCCGAATGCGTCGAGCGGATGAACGCGGAACGCATCGATTTTCTGATTGAACTGGGAGACTTCAAGGATCAGGACACACCGGCGGTCGAGAGCCGAACGCTGACCTATCTTCGCGAGGTTGAGGCCGTGTTCCGCCGATTTCAGGGACGGCGCTATCATGTGCTCGGCAACCACGATATGGACAGTCTGTCGAAAAAACAGTTCCTCGACCATGTCGAGAACACAGGCATCGAGGCCGGACGCAGCTACTACTCGTTCGACGTCCAAGGTCTGCATTGCGTCGTGCTCGACGCGAACTATCGATCCGACGGACGCGATTACGACCACGGCAACTTCGACTGGACGGATGCGAATGTCCCGGTCCATGAACTCGATTGGTTGCAGCAGGATTTGGCGGCGTGTGAAGGGCCGGCCGTCGTTTTCATTCACCAATTGCTCGATGGCAAAGGCGCGGTCTATGTGAAGAACGCCCCTGAGGTCCGGCGAGTCCTGCAAGAATCGGACAGGGTTCTTGCGGTCTTTCAGGGCCACCATCACGAGGGAGCCTACAGCCGGATCGAGGGAATCCACTACTATACCCTCACAGGGGTCGTGGAGGGTTCAGGCCTGGAGAACAACTCGTACGCGATCGTCGAACTCAAGCGGGATCACGATCTGATCGTCACCGGCTGTCGCAAGGCGGTGAGCAGAAACCTCTGCGGCGCGATCGACGGATGTTCTTGAGAGGATGTACCATGATTCTCACAACGATTGTCCTGGTAGGATGGCTCTCGGCCCATGCGGCCGATTACCAGGGGATCGACCGTCACGCTTTGGTGACGAGGCACAATGTCACGCTATTCAAGCCCGACCCCTTGACCCCGCTGAGCGTCGGCAACGGCGAGTTCGCTTTCACCGCGGACATCACCGGTCTTCAGACGTTTCCCGAGTATCACCAGAAGGGCATGTCGCTGGGCACACTGTCCCAGTGGGGCTGGCACAGCGAGCCCAATCCGAAGGGCTACACGCTGTCGGACACCTTGAGCGAGTACACGGTAGCGGGACGCAAGGTGCCGTACGCGGCCGGCAGCGCTCCCTCGGGCGGTTACTCGCCCGCCGCGAGCTGGCTGCGGGCCAATCCGCATCGGTTGCATCTGGGCCGGATCGGGCTGCACCTCGCCAAGGCGGATGGTTCGTCCGCCGGGATCGACGATCTGGCCGAGACCGCCCAAACCTTGGATCTGTGGGCGGGCATGCTCTCCAGTCGCTTCAAGGTGGACGGACAGCCGGTGAATGTCGGTACAGTCTGCCACCCAACCCGCGATCTGCTGGCGGTTCGCATCGAGTCGCCTCTGCTGGAGAACGAGCAGTTGTCGATCCGCCTGGCGTTTCCCTATGGCAGCACGGAATGGGGACAAGACGCCCAGTGGGGTTTGAATGATCGGCACGAGACGGTCTGCCACCTCGTCGGCCGGCAGGCGGACTGGACGCGGACTCTGGATGCAGACCGCTACTACGTTCGTGCGACCTGGTCGGTCGGTGGACAGATGAACACGATCTCCCCGCACGAGTACGAAATCCGCCGGCAAAGCGGGGCCACGCTGGAATTTGTCGTCGCGTTTTCGCCGAAGGAGATCGCCGAGCCGATGCCTGCCTTCGACGAGGTTCGCGCCGCGTCGGCCGATCATTGGCGTCGCTTCTGGCTCTCCGGCGGAGCGATCGACTTCTCCCTCTGCACCGATCCCCGCGCGAACGAACTGGAGCGGCGGGTTGTGCTCTCGCAATACCTCATGGCGATCCAATGCGCCGGCTCGCGTCCGCCCCAGGAGACAGGCCTGACCTGCAACAGTTGGCATGGCAAGTCGCACCTGGAGATGCACTGGTGGCACGGCGTGCACTTCGCTCTCTGGAATCGGCTGGAGCTTCTGGAGCGGAGCCTAGCTTGGTACGAATCGATCCTCCCGCTGGCCCAGGGCACCGCCAAGTTGCAGGGTTATGAGGGCGCCCGCTGGCCCAAGATGGTCGGGCCGGACGGTCGCGAGAGCCCCAGCAGCGTGGGCGTGTTCCTGATCTGGCAGCAGCCTCATCCGATTTACTATGCCCAGTTGTGCTACCGCGCCCGACCCACCCGCGAGACGCTGGACCGCTATCAACGGATTGTCTTCGAAACCGCCCAGTTCATGGCGTCCTACGCGACGTGGGATGAAGCGAACCGTCGTTATGTGCTGGGGCCTGCAATGATCCCCGCCCAGGAGAGTTATGGCTCCGACCGGGCCCGCAATCTCAATCCCACGTTCGAGCTGGCCTACTGGCGATGGGCCCTCGACGTCGCTCAGAGCTGGCGGCAGCACCTCGGCATGGAGCGACATCCCAAGTGGGACGACGTCATCAATCGCCTCTCACGACCCACGATCCGCGACGGAATCTACACGGGGATCGAGACCCCGCCGTACACGATTCGTCGCGATCATCCGACGATGGTCGCGGCCTTGGGATTCGTACCCGATCTGCCTTTTTCCAAGCCGTTCATCGATCCGGAGGTCATGAAACGAACCTACGACAGCATTCTGGCGGAGTGGGACTGGTCGAGCACGTGGGGTTGGGACTATCCTATGCTCGCCATGACCGCGGCCCGACTGGGCGAGCCCGCCAAGGCGGTGGATGCCCTGTTCCTCGAATCACCGAAGAACCGCTACCTGGCAAACGGGCACAACTATCAGGCGGCCCGCCTGCCTCTGTACCTGCCCGGCAACGGCGGCCTGCTGACCGCAGTGGCGATGATGGCCGCCGGCTGGGACGGCTGTCCCGAGGGGCCCGCGCCGGGATTCCCGAAAGACGGGACGTGGAACGTGCGATTCGAAGGCCTGTGCCGGATGCCTTGAAGTCAGGCGAGATAACTGTGTTGTTGGACAGGCGTAAGGAGTGACTGGATGGTGGCAGAGTATCGATCGTTGGGCACGACGCAATTTCGCAGGTTCATCGCGACGGGGATCTTCTTGAGCACGCTGGCCGGTTCGGTTGGCGGGGCCGAGACGCATCTGGCCTGGTTCACCGATGCCACCGTGGCCGGCGCCGCCAAGAGCCCGGCTCCTTCCGATGTTCTGCCTGCGGTCGAGGGCGCATGTGGCCAGGGCGTCTCCCTGACCGGCGCGGCGCCGATGGAATGGCCCACGTTACAGCAGCGACAGGGCTACATCAGCTTCTGGGTCCGGCCCAAATGGAATGGCGACGACGGCCAGACACACCGCCTGCTTCGCATCGGCGACCCCGCCTCCAACGGTCTGCTCGTGGAGAAATCCGCCGCCGGGATGCTGCGGTTCGTGATGGCCAGCCCCGAGAAGGTCACGGTCTCGCGAAGCAGTGTCGCCGCCTGGCGGGCCGGACAGTGGCATCACGTCGTCGTCGCCTGGTTCCACAACGGCGAGCACCCGGTCGGTCTTCCCCTGTGGATCGATCACGTGGCGGTGGATGGTCCCATCGCCGGCGGCTGTCGATTCCTCAATCCCTTGACGATGGCCGACAAGCGTCTCTGGATCGGTGACCCTTCGTCGCAAGCCGATTTCGACGAGCTGATCTGTCGCGACCGGCTCGACGCCGAGAACTCCTGGGGACTCATGGCCACGGTGTACCGCGATTTCTTTCGAACCGCTCCCTATGACGCGATTCGAATCGACCCCAGGCCGCAGCGGGTCCCGGCGGATCTTCGCGTCGTTGTGGGCTTCGAGAAGCAGTTCGGTCTCCAGGCCCGACGCGAGGGCCGATGGGAGCCGGTCACGGAGTTCGCGGCACGCTATGGGCAGTGGGGATACTTCGACGCCAAGCCCTTCATCAATTGGTCGAGTGGGGACACGTCCATCGCCACCGTCGATGAGAACGGCCGCGTGAAGGGGCTCAAACCCGGCCGCTGTGAAATCCGCGCCAGGTTCAGGGGTCGTGAAGCCGCTTATTTTCTGGACGTGATCTCGTCCGACAAGCCGGACTTCGATCTGATCTGTGTCGAATTGCACCCGCGGTACCGCAATGACGCGGTCAAAGACCGTCCGGCCGCCGGGGAGAACATGACCGCCCGCGTGCGAGTCGGCAACTTCGGACCGGCGACGTTGCCCGCCGGGGCGGAGGTCCGACTGGAGCTTGTGCCGGTTGCTCAGACGAACAGCTATCGATTCGATCCGTCCCTTTCGCCTGAGAAGACGTTCACCGCAACGGTCGATCGCGATCTGGCATCGGGCGAGGAGACCGCGGTGGAATTCAAGTTCGCATATCCCGCCAAACCCCAATGGATGCGGGTGCGGCTCGACCCCGACCAGCGGATCGACGAGTTCTGCGAGGCCAACAACGAATCGATCGAGCGGACCGACGCCAGACCGATTCAACTCGGCTATCGGCCCGCCGTGCTGAAATCGTGCCTGGCCGAGAAGAAGATCAATCATGTCGGCTCGCTGAGCTACTACGATTGGCTCCTTGCGGAGAAGCTGCGCATGGACGTCATGCTCCCCGAGGCCGTCTGGCCGACGACCGGGCCTTATGGTGTCGAGGAGGCGTACCGCGTGGACGCGGTGACCGCGCTCGAAGACTGCGCGTGGGACGACCAGCCCTACAATCGCGACGCGGTCTACTACGACGGAGGGTTCCCCGTCGATGAGCCGGTGGATTTCACGACGGTGGACGCCGCGATCCTCCACGAGTTCGGACACACGATCCTCAGCCAGCCCGATCTCTACGGCTACGGCGTGAAAGCCTCCAACATCTTCCTGACCGATGCCCAAGGCAAGCCGTACGCGGGTTCGCCTCTGCTGCCTGTGATCGAGGGCGACGAACTGATGCCGTTCTCCCCGGGCGTCAACATCCCCTGCGGCGGGGCGTATCCTTCGCTGATGGACAGTTGCCAGCAATGGCTGCACTCCTCGCAGGCGGGCCACATCAAGCACTACAAAGGCTACCGCCAGGATCGGTTTTGGGGCACGCAGGGACGCCTGATCCCCACGCGGGCCAACTGGCTGCTCATCTATGACCGCGACGACCAGCCGCTCAAGGGAGCCGCGGTGTATGTCTACCACGTCGCCCAGGCCCCTGTGCAGGACAGCGGCGCCAAGTATTTCATGGATCGGCCCAAGTTCCTCGGCCAGACCGACGCCGAGGGCCGCTTCGTATTCCCGAACGAGACCGACAGCGAGTGGGACGACCCTGAGACCGATGAAGTTGACGGATCGATCCCCGTCTGGAATCCGTTCGGCGGCGCCAAGACCGACACCGCGTTCACACCCAACGTCTGGACGGTCGAGGGTCTGCTCCTGCTGAAGATCGTCACGGGTCAACACGAAGAAATCCAGTTCATGGACCTGATGGCGTTCAACGATGCGTTCCTCGCGGGCAACCAGGTGCTCGGCAAGTATCCCATTCGCACGAACCTGCCGGCTTCGTCTGAGCCCACGCCTGTGGTTCGAAAGCCGATTCCCGAGGCGATTCGCGAGATCAACAAGCGGCCCGTCGCGGTCGCTGCGGCCGAGATGACGGTTCGCTGCGGCCAGGAGTTCGAGATCGACGGCTCCAAGAGCTACGATCCCGAGGGCCAGCCGCTGCACTACCGCTGGGGCGAGCAAGGACAGTGGCTGCAGAGAGACCGGCATCAGGGCCCCGTGGCTCGCCTCAAAGCCCCCGACAAACCCGGCACGATCGAGTACAAGTTCTGGGTCCTCGACGGCGTCCGTTGCAGCGAAGCCGCAATTATCAAGGTAGAGGTGACCCCATAATCTCCCAAAGAATTGAAATGGACGGGAGAACGATCGGAGCGATTCCACACATCGGTGAACGTCCGGCGAACCCATTCTGGCACCAAGAATCCGCCGCGATCCTGTGCCTCCGTAAAAGGTGAAACATGGCGGATGATTTCCAATTCGATGTCTTCCTGAGCCACAGCACAAAGGACAAAGCCATGGTTTGCCCCATCGCCGATTCCATGCTCTCTCAGACCCTCATCTTCTTAGGCTCGACTCAACGTGTGCCGGCGGATTGCACCATGTGGGCTGATGCCGGCGATCATCGGCAGTGGTCGTTCAGCAGTCGCAAGAGCGCATTCTGATCGATCAACCGCAATCTCGCGTTTTGTTCAGCGAAACGAATCGCATCGGCGGAGAAAGTAGAGGTAGTGATCAGAACTCCCGCCGAAAACGAAGGGTCTGAGCTAACGACTCCCAGCAGTTTCTGAAGCTCGGGACGGCCCACGGGTTTCGATTGGTGTTTGCACTGAATAGCCAGCTTGTCTCTCCCGAGTGGCAGGTCCCGAACTGCAATCACATCGATTCCTCCGTCTCGTGATTGCCTCGTTCGCTGCGCCGCAAAACCCATTGCCCTATACAGACTCGCCGTTAGCTCCTCGAAATCCTGCGGTGAGACATGTGTCAGATTCGTCGGAGTCCACTCGCCGTCATCTGCCCGTCGCGACGATCCTCCGTGCCGGGAAGCAGAGGTTGTCGGCGATGATGCCCTTCTGGGAGGCGGGGTAAGACCGAATACCTCGAACAGTTCATCCTCAGTCAGGCCTGTGCCATCGACGCTTCTTTGCGAATCGATCACTCGCTCAAACAAACTGCGTTTCCGAGCAAGAATGGATTGGATACGCCCCTCGATACTGTTTTCCACCCACAAATGGACGATAATTGCCTCTTTCTGTTGCCCATATCCCAGGATACGGCCATTGGCCTGATCAATGATGGCCGGATTCCACCAGTGGTCGAAGTGAAACACGTAATTTGCCTTCTTAAGGTCCGGCATGCCGACCCCTGCATTCATGGGGTTAGCCAAGAACACTTGCTTAGCCGGATCCTTGGTGAAATTCTCTACCGCCCGTTGCTGCTGTTTCGGTGTCTTTGCCTTGCCGTAGTTCACGCAGCCGAATCGACCCAGGCGACCTTCGAGAAAATCATAGCCGCAGGAGTCATATTGCGTGAAGACCAGTGCGTTGTCGCCGGTGGACGTAACCTCTTCCAGCTTGTCGACAAGCCAGTCTGCCTTTGCACTTTGGCCACTGGCCGGGTGGACGTTGCACAGTTGCTTAAGTGCTTGGAGCTTTGCCAACGCGTGTGTGAGGGTCACCTTCTCCCCCATGCGGTTGAGTTCAGCCACAGATTCAGAAAAGGCAGCCTCATAAGCTCTGAGTTGTAACCCTTCCATCTCTACGAAGGCATGGTCATGACGCGGTTCCTTGAAGTCCTTGATCACGTCCGCTGTCCGGCGACGCAAGAAGTAGGGTGTGATCTTTCGCGTGATCGACTCCTCGCTTTCTCGTTTTCGACGGAGCACTCCAGGCTTCAGAAACTCGAAAATGGACACCACGTCCTCAGGGTGGTTCTCGATTGGGGTAGCAGAAAGCCCCCAGCGGTATTTGGCTAGCTTTGCAAGCTCCTTGAGGGCCTTGGCGACTTCGGTCCCCGGGTTCTTTATGCGTTGGACTTCGTCAGCGACAATCAGGTCGAAACACTTCTGGCTTCGCTCATTCCTAATTGTTTCCAAGTCGCTTACCATAGTCTCATAGTTGGTGGCATACACGTGTGCCGGCATCCGCCACATAACATGGCGATGTTCTTTGCTCGTGCCCCGTACAACAGTCAAGCCTTGCCAGAGTTCCGGGGCCCATTTTTCCAGTTGCTTCTGCCAATGGATCAGCAGGGGTATGGGACAAACAATAAGCGCCGAATGTATCCGACCAGTCTGAAACAGAAGTTTCATGGCGACGACTGACTGAATCGTCTTGCCGGTTTGAACGCCGTCCCCGAGCAATGCGGCTTCATGCGAAGCCAAAAAGCGAACACCTTCTGGCTGGTGGGGCAGGAGTTCCGCAGGAAGGAATATCTGTTGCTGGTTCTCGATGTCGAAAGGAGGTGGCTGAAGCAGGGGAAACAACAGATCCCAAACGGTCATGAATTGACGGAGGGCTCCGTTTCCGCGACTCTTGCGCTCGGCGTAACTCTTCTTGTATCCTCCGTCTTTTTGACACTGGTCACAATCGACTCTTGCCTTGGGTAAATTCTGAGTTCCGTAATTCTTGCCGTCAGAGCGCGTTTTCCCGAGAGGACGAAAGAGATTCTCTGAAACCTGTGTCAGTTCTGCGAGCACGTACGATCCATCCACAACGGCGGGGACCGCAAAGGTGAATGGCAAAGGACAATCAGCAGGTGGAGAAAGCGGCTTAACGGACAGGGAAGGTTCTAACACCCCTGCTTCGTCAGCAACGAACGATTCTACCATAATCTCATGGACGTCTGGACCATCGAGGGGCTGGAAGACGTCTTGTACGAAAGCTGGAAAGAAACGAAACTCTGAATGCTTGATGCGTCCTGTTTGCACGACTGGCCATGCCAGACACTCACCTATTCTAGGACGTGGCAGCAGAGCAATCTCGCTATTCAGGAATTCCTGATGACTCCCAAGGAGTCGCAGAGACACCAAGCGGAGGTTTCGAAAGTGTACTTGCGACGCTGCAACTTCGTGAGCGTCCGGCGAACCCATCTTTGCAGCGAGGATGTGCGGCGATACTGTACCTCCGGTAAAGGAGGTGCATATGGCACAGAAGACATCCAAGTCGTTGAGTCCGCGGGGCCGGTTCT
>Ga0208461_1000190_pt1 | contig 61105 bp, 28 predicted proteins | sample AD_JPNTR4_MetaG_FD_184448 | JGI IMG/M metagenome (GOLD analysis project Ga0208461, IMG submission 184448) | Active sludge microbial communities of municipal wastewater-treating anaerobic digesters from Japan - AD_JPNTR4_MetaG (SPAdes) (version 2) | ecosystem: Engineered > Bioreactor > Anaerobic...
CTTCGGAAGCTCACGAAGTCTCGCGATACGCTCTGCTGCCTTTCTATTCAAGACATGCCAACTTAAAAGTTGGCGTTCCCAAGGCGTTCCAAGAACCTTCCCAGAGAGACAGGCTGACTGGAAGTCGGCCCTACGAGCTTTCTTCAGTCTTGTCTCGGTGTTCTCTGTGCCCTCTGTGCGAACCCTGTTTTATTTTTCAGACACGCCAACTTAAAAGATGACGGGCCCAGAAAACATGCCGAACTGAAGTTCGGCGTTCCCAGGCGCTCCCAGGGCCTTCCCAGAGAGACAAGCCGACCGGAAGTCGGCCCCACGAGCTTTCTTCAGCCTTTTCTCTGTGTTCTCTGCGCCCTCCGTGTGAACCCTGCTTTATTTTTAAGACATGCCAACTAAAAAGCTGGCGTGCCCAGACGTATCGCGTCGTCGCGGAAAGAAGGGGCGCTTACGCCGCGATGCTCGTGTGTGTTATCGCGGGGTAAGTGGTTTTTACGGCCCCGCGATCCGCCCTTTGCCTTTTTACGCCGCGATGAATACAAAGACTAAAAATCGTGCGCGCGATTTTGGCCTTGTTTCTTGATTACAGCGCATAACTTGGCACACATCAATCACTCACGCGCTTCCTTCGACAAACGTCTATTCTCTTCTGGAAATGATCCGACGCCAGTTTCATCTTCGTCTGGGCAAACTCCTCTATGAGTGCAGATCGGACAAAATCGTATCGTCGACACTTTCGAAATACACGTGGGCGTATCTTTCTTCCCCCATTTCCTGGCTCAGTTTACGAAAGCAGCATCGCTCTCAACGGAAAAGCGAGGGAGTGTTTTAGTCCCTCGCTCACGGTTCCTCCCGCTTCATCCAATATCCGTTCCAAGAAACTATCGGTTAGTTTTGCGGCATGTAGTGCACAGTGCAGCCCCGCGAAGTCAAGAACTGGATGTTAAAGAAGTCTATTGACCAGGGATTAAGATCGAGGTAGTTGTATCGCATATCGACGGTATCACCGTCTCCGATTCCGGCGTTGTTCACCAATGGGGTGATGTCGCTTACATGGTTGTGTTCGAAGTACAGCCACTTCAGGTTCGTCAGGTTTTGCAGCGGCGTGAGGCTGCTCACCTGGTTGTAACCGAAGTTCAAAACTTGTAGACTCGTCAGGTTTTGTAATGGTGTGAGGCTGTTCACCTGGTTGTGAACGAAGTCCAGAGACTGCAGGTTCGCCAGGTTTTGTAACGGTGTGAGGTTGCTCACCTGGTTGTCTGAGAAGTATAGAAGCTGCAGGTTTGTCAGGTTTTGTAATGGCGTGAGGCTGCTCACCTGGTTGTTTGAGACGTCCAGAGACTGCAGGTTCGTCAGGTTTTGTAACGGCGTGAGGCTGCTCACCTGGTTGTTTGCGAAGTACAGCCGCTGCAGGTTCGTCAGGTATTGTAACGGTGTGAGGCTGCTCACTTGGTTGTAATTGAAGCCCAAATACTGTAGGTTCGTCAGGTTTTGTAAGGGCGTGAGGCTGCTCACCGGGTTGCCATTGAAGTTCAAATACTTCAGGCTCGTCAGGTTTTGTAAGGGCGTGAGGTTGCTCACAAGGTTGTTCCAGAAAGATAGGTCCAGCAGGTTTGTGAGGTTTTGCAACGGCGTGAGGTCGCTCACTCGGTTGTTATCGAAGGACAGGACCTGTAGGTTCGTTAAGTGCTGGATGCCCTCCAACGATACGAGTCCCCCCGCGCCTCTTGTTAAGGGCTCGTTGCCGGCTTCCCGCTCACCTAACCGTCGATGTCTTTCTTCTTCTTTCAACAGTAACCGGTGTTCCAATCTTTCCCAACTCGATCCAGAGTCCCCATCCTCCTGACCATCTCGACCCGCTTGGATACTAGGACCGTTAAAGTTCAGAACCGTTATCCCCAGTACATCCGCAGGATAGATCGGGCCGGTAGGCTGCCCCGTATAACCCGCCGCGTTTCGTACCGCCGCTTCCAATATTGGGTCGGCGAAATTGATCGCTGCCACCGGGGGTTGTACCGCGCCCCCGCCGCATCCGCCGACTAACAACGATAACGCCACTATCATCAAAATTATGAGCAAAAACGGTTTCCTTCTCATTTGAATCTTTTTCATCTTAACCCTCCTTCCCGTAAGATCGGTTGACGGTTGTCGACTTCATTGATAGCTATCATTAAAATGGTGATTCATCGTTTTATTATACCACTCATCCCGCGCGCGGGTGTAGCGGGTGTGGGTCAAGTTATGGGGTGATATAACAAAGAGGTTCATCGCGGGGTAACCAGCGGGCTGACTTCGGAAGCTCACGAAGTTTTGTGATACGCTCTTCTTATTTTCTTTATTCAAGATATGCCGAACTAAAGTTCGGCGTTCCCAGGGCGTTCACAAGAGTCTTTTCTCTGTGTTCTCTGTGCCCTCCGTGCGAACTCTGTTTTATTATTTAGACATGCCAACTTAAAAGTTGGCGTTCCCAGGTGTATCGCGCCGTCGCGAAAAGAAAGGGCGCTTACACCGCGATGATCGTGTGGGGTTATCGCGGGGTAAGTGGTTTTTACGACCCCGCGATCCGTCCTTTGCTTTTTTACTGTTCCTGGTAAACATACCGAACAAAAATTCCCAGGGCGTTCAAAAGAATCTTTTCTCTGTGCCCTCCGTGCGAACGCTGTTTTATTTTTATGACATGCCAAATAAAAGTTAGCGTTCCTAAGCGGCATGCCGAAATAAAATAGGGAATACTCGAGCGACAGGACCCATTGGCCACGGATAGGTTTGCCCTCTGGAACGAGACAAAAGATATGAGACATTTAGTTAGTGAGACGAACGAATTTGGATGGATAAAAATACTTAATAGAAAAAACAATACATATTCTTTACGGAAGCGAAAATGACTCCCGTTGCTGAGATTCGCCGAAAATTCGGTCTCTAGTTTTCTATCTTTTACCGTTGGCAGAAACAATATTCGAACGGAAGCGCTTATTCTCCTGATCAGGCGAAGACGCTCATCGAGTGCTCGAATGGTAGCGATTTACCGGTACCCTACAATCGTATTGGCGTGATTACCCTGTTCCGGTTTGGTATAGTTATTCACGTCCCAAAGATCTTCGTCAGATAGATTTTTATATTGAAACGCGTCCACACTGACGCTGATCAAAATTCCCAAATCTAAAAGGGCTTGGAGGGCTTGTATATCCGTATCGTTCTTCACCTGAAGATACCATGCGACCTCTTGAGCCGGCGCGGGTGAGTCCATCCGATATAAAGGGGCTTGTCTCCAAGCTTCTTCTCCAGGCCACCCTTGATACTCAGATAAATTCGTGGGGTAGCTTCCTAAATAGGGAAGCTGTAGCCAGCTACTGATCCCGATACGTGATAGCGCAACGATATTGTCCACGTAATAGCTACCCCAATCGGGAGCTTCTGTGAAAGCATCGTATTCATAGAGCTGTAAGAACAAGAAATCCGGGCTCATAATGCGGTTTCGGTAAGCGGCCGAAGGCGCGCCCGGCCACGCGCCGCTCCAGGTTGCCCCAGAAAGGTCCCATCCAAATTCTCGCGCTAAGTAGAATGTGGCAATATAATACCCCGTCGAAAAACAAACGCAAGAGCCTTTATTACCCTGGTTTCCGATAGGTGGGAAGTGTGGGGAGAGCGAATGGTCCACGCCGCCTCTTAGTTGGTCTCTACCGACCAGTTCGACCAAACGATCGGAATCGACGATACGCACTAAACCTCGATCCACGATATCCTGCCATTGCTCCTCAGTAGGATGTAGTAGTCCTGTTCCCATCTCATCAACAGTCCGGTTAAGTTCCCCGGGCTTCCGAACCATCGAAGGAGAGATATTCTCCATCGTTAGGGGATCGCTGGCTTGGTATAACATTTCCCGTATCCGGTCTGTCTGTCGCGACGCAATAGGTGAAAAGGAGATCGCCGGTGTCGAAACGGAAACAGAGCCTCCATTGCTAGTGGGCTTAGGAGTTTGCGTGGAAGTATACCGAGACAACAAGGTATTGGGGTAGCTGACATAGGTTTCGACGGAGAAATAGAGGATGGTACCTGTTTGAGTAGAGCCGTTGGAATCGAATACGCGTAAATATACGCTTTCCCCGTTAAGAGGGAGGAACTCTGTGATATCCACAACGATTCGATTGTCGGGATAGGGGTATGGGCCGCCGGCGGAATAAAACGGACCACCGAAGCTACGAAGACCGTAGACTTCCTTCTCGATCCGTGGACTCGATGGATTACCTACACCTAAAAAAACAGCTGTGTCATTACGAACGGGATGCGTCATACCGATAACGGCTACCGCCAGCGGATGATAACCGGATCGGGGGCGGTAGAACCACGCTTCAAGATTTACCGCTTTGGCCGCTTCGAAGGTCATATACAAAAACCCGTCAGGAACATTCTCCCAACGATTTTCATCGTCAACCTCCGCAATTCCCCAGGAATTGGCGAGCTTGAAGTGGCTGGTTTGCACGACCGCCTGAACGATCAACTCGGCATTTTCGCTAGTTACGCTTTTCTGTGGGGATGAACTGTCTTTGATAACGACCGAGTATTGTCCGGCATCGGATGCAGCGAGATTATTCTTCGTGTAGCTCTGACCCGTCGCTCCGTTGATATTCGACCCGTTCTTCCGCCATTGATAAGAGTAAGGGGGTGTCCCACCGCTTGCAGCTACATCGAAGGTGACGCTGTCGCCTTCGGTTTTGGTCTGCGATTGCGGTTGTTGAGTGATAGCTAAGGCAACCCCTGCATTCTGCGGGTTGTAGTCTACCTCGCAACCCCGTGAGATTAGGGTATCGATATTCGCCATATCTTGTGACCCGGCGGTAAGATCGAGGTTGTTGTATTTCATATTGACGTAATCACCGTCTCCGATTCCGAGGTTGTTCACTAATGGGGTGATGTCACTCGCTTGGTTGTCAGCGAAGGACAGCCATTCCAGGTTCGTCAGGTTTTGTAACGGCGTAAGGTTGCTTACTTGGTTGCTATCGAAGAGGAGCCGCTTCAGGTTCGTCAGATTTTGCAGCGGCGTGAGGTTGCTCACCTGGTTGTTACCGAAGTATAGCTCCCGTAGGTTCGTCAGGTTCTGTAACGGCGTGAGGCTGCTCACATGGTTGTTAGAGAAGTCCAGACACTGCAGGTTCGTCAGGTTTTGTAATGGCGTGAGGTTGCTCACCTGGTTGTTAACGAACCCCAGTCCCTGCAGGTTCGTCAGGTTTTGCAACGGCGTGAGGTTGCTCACCTGATTGCTCCAGAAGTATAGCTCCCGTAGGTTCGTCAGGTTTTGTAACGGCGCGAGGCTGCTCACCTGGTTGTTACTGAAGTATAGCTCCCGTAGGTTCGTCAGGTTCTGTAATGGTGTGAGGCTGCTCACCTGGTTGTCTGAGAAGTCCAGATACTGCAAGTTCGTTAGATTCTGTAACGGTATGAGGCTGCTCGCCTGGTTATTATCGAAAGACAGCCACTCCAGGTTCGTCAGGTTCTGCAACGGCGTGAGGTTGCTCACCTGGTTGTTATCGAAGTACAGCCATTCCAGGTTAGTCATGTTTTGCAACGGCGTGAGGTTGCTCACCTGGTTGTTCCTAAAAGACAGCCTCTCCAAGTTCGTTAAGCGCTGGATGCCCTCCAACGATACGAGTCCCCCTGCGCCTCTCGTTGAGGGCTCGCTGTCTGCGCCCCGCTCACCAAACCGCCGGTGTCTTTCTTCGTTTTTCACCAGTATCTGGTATTCTAATCTTTCCCATCCCGATCCGGAGTTCCCATCCTCTTGACCATCTCGACTCGCTTGCGTATTAGGACCGTCTACGTTAAGAACCGTTATCCCCAGTACATCCGCGGGATAGATCGGGCCGGTAGGCTGCCCAGTGTAACCTTCGGCATTTCGCACCGCCGCTTCCAATATTGGGTCAGCGAAATTGATCGCTCCTACCGGGGGTTGTACCGCGCCCCCGCCACATCCGCCGACTAACAACGATAACGCCGCAATCATCAAAATTATGAGCAAAACCGGTTTCCTTCTCCTTTGAGTCTTTTTCATCTTAACCCTCCTCCCCGTAAGATCGGTTGACGGTTGTCGACTTCATTGATAGCTATCAATTAAAATGGTGATTCATCGTTTTATTATACCACTCATCCCGCGCGAGGGTATAGCGGGTGTGGGTCAAGTTATGGGGTGATATAACAAAGAGGTTCATCGCGGGGTAACCAGCGGGCTGACTTCGGAAGCTCACGAAGTCTCGCGATACGCTCTGCTGCCTTTCTATTCAAGACATGCCAACTTAAAAGTTGGCGTTCCCAAGGCGTTCCAAGAACCTTCCCAGAGAGACAAGCCGACTGGAGGTCGGCCCCACGAGCTTTCTTCAGTCTTTTCTCTGTGTTCTCTGTGCCCTCTGTGCGAACCCTGTTTTTTTAAGACTTGCCAACTAAAAAAGTTGGCGTTTCCAGAGACAGGCTGACTGGAAGTCGGCCCTACGAGCTTTCTTCAGTCTTGTCTCCGTGTTCTCTGTACCCTCTGTGCGAACTCTGTTCTTTCTTTAACACATACCAACTTAAAAGTTGGCGTTCCCAGGCGTTCCCAAGGCGTTCTCGTAGCGTTCCCAGGCGTTCCCAAGGCGTTCTCGTAGCGTTCCCGGGGCCTTCCCAGAGAGGCAGGCCGACTGGAAGTCGGCCCCACGAAATGAAGTGGCGCTTACGCCGCGATGACCAGTTGCAGTGAATCAAGTTTTGTTCTTGCGCTTGTAGCGACTTCAATAGATCATTGAAAATCCGATACTATTCTGGTCGACACGTAATACGAGTTGGAGTACCGATTTTCCTCATCCCTGACCTTCGCGTTTTTCTCAAAGGCCGGTTCTCTTGCTTTTCGCTTACCTGATTTTTCCTATTGACCACGCACTTGTTGAGTCAAAAAAGGGGAAACACCTAAATCCCCCTATTCCGTTTGAACGCGCCAGACGTGGACGAGGGTTCGTTCTTCTTCGCCACGGCCGCTTTCGAAAACGTACAGCAGATGGTTTTCGCTATCGTAACAGCAAGCGCCGACGTGGTATTTTTGTTGGGTGGATGTTATATAAAAAAGGTGTTCGTCGATATTAAGGTGCGCGTAGGGTTGCGGTTCCCAGGGTTGGAGTGTCCCTTGGGCAACTTTCGCCAGGTCGGCAGGGTCGTAGAAGAGGAACCAACCTTCAAACGCGTCGCTCCACCACCCTCTATTCTCGCAGTCCATACACGGACCATCGGGATTTCCGTACCAGGTATTCCCTATCCCTTTCGTCCCGACGAAGACCACCGCTTCTTTCGACCCTGCCCGAACCCAAACGCCGCCAGACCATTCGTCCGAATGTGCGTATCCGTCCATCTCGTGCCAGGGATCCGGTTCTCCTTCATAGTAATCCGAATACTTCAGCAATATGACGGAGGGTAAAACCGTTCTCGCGAGCGGTAGGTTTCCATTCCGCCAGGGATTGATCGCGGCAATAGTCGGCCCGAATCCGGACCATCCGCCATCGCGGTATCGTCCGGTCGCAAATCGTAAGCCTTGGACGTACTCGTCTGCCCAATCCTCAGGAATCGAAAACAGATAGTCGTTGCCATTATAAGGATTCAATCCCTCGACAAACCAGGGGCCTTGCGGGTTCGGATTGTTCAAGTCCGAATTGAACACCATATGGGTGGGGTATTCGTGTTCGTCCTGAAGGTGCACGCCCCAGCACGCCACCAGTTGACCCGGTGTTCGCGAAGGTCCCGATGGGAATAGCTCTATGTCCATCCGCGGCATCTCTTCAACCCAGGGAAACAGGTTCCCGCGTATGTCGGTAAAGGGCTGGAGGAATCTGGACAAGGGCAGGTCGTTGATATTTTTCCTCCTCGAAAGGACCGGGGTAGGGATATCGAATTCGGAGATCAGGTTCCAAACATCGTGCCCCGCGCCAAAGATCGATCCCGGGAAACCATCCGAGGGCGATTCAGCGTCTCCGTTAGGGTTGTAGGTCATTCCCATCCCACCCCATTCCCAGGTTTCTGCATCTGGGGCCCATGGTAAGGGCTCAGGCGTCAGAAATGCTCCGATATAGACCAAATCTTCAGGCTCCACACGAGTTCGTAAGGAAGGGTCAGGCGCTTTGGTTACGAAGAAAGCTCGAAGGGTTCGATTGGCATTTGCGTTGAACGCATACGGGTTCGCTCCGCTTACTTTCGTCATCCCCTCATACCATCCTGCAAATGTGTACCCCTCGTTTTTGGCCGCTTCCAGCGTTACCTGCGTCCCGCTGTTCACCGTCACGATCTTGTTGTCTCCCCACGCCCCTCCGTTGATCCGAACATCCCCGCCTTCCGCGGGGCTTGCCTGCGCCGTGATCGTGCACTGAGTCACGTTCTGCGAGAAGTTCGCTTTGTACGTTTTGTTCGCGGCTGCTATAAACTGATAGGTTGTGTTCGAGCTGACTTTGACGCTTCCGTCATACCAGCCGTCGAAGGTATATCCGTTTGAGGTTCTGGCTTCCAAGGTGACTTGCGTTCCGTTGGTCACCGTCACGTTCTTGCTGTCTCCCCACGCCCCTCCGTTGATCCGAACATCCCCGCCTTCCGCGGGGACTGCCTGCGCCAGGATGGTCAGATCATCATTGTGGATGGGTGGGACCGCCCCCCCATCACATCCGGTTATAAAAACCGTCAGCGGCATAAACACGAAAACAATAAGAAAAAGAACTTTCTGTCCTCTTCGTGACTTTTTCATCGCAAACCTCCATCCTTTTAAGCTTGATGTTTGAGTTTTCACGATTCCGGGGAGCTCGTTCCTCCCGCACTCTTTAGATACCCTCGTTCAAGCCATTAAAGGCTATCCTTCCGCTTTATTCGGTGAAATTGCCGGTCGCGTAATCCGAGGTGATGTGGTTACCTTGGACAACCTGCGAGGAGGTTATCGGTGATACTTTGTTTCGATCGTACTGATGCCACTTCCGAAAGGTTATGGTTTTAAAGTAGGGTTGCCGATTGCGATAAAATCCGTGACCGTATGACTACCGTTTTCTATTACGCCAGCTGGAAAGCGCCGTTTTGAACCTCTGCTCTTGCGGCAACAGCTCGATCGCGTTTTTATAAGCGGACTCGATTTCGCTATCCGGGGCATTCAACCAGGATTTAACTCTTGCCAAGTCCCGCCACGCCCACGCTTTTCGGGTTCTGTCCGTGTCCATCTGTAATACTCTTTCCAATAACTCGCGCGCTTCCTTCAGCAAACGCCTATTCGTTTCCTGAGCGACCTCATCGTTTTTCTTCCTGTAATGGTCCGACGCCAGCTTCATCTTCGTCTGAGCAAACTCTTGTAACGCGCGCGGATCGGACATAATCGCGTCGCCAGCTCTTTCGAAAAACACGTGAGCGTATCTTTCTTCACCCATCCGGCGCGAGATGATCGCGGTATGCAACGCGTCAGAACTAGAAACGAGAGGTGGAAAATCCTTGAGTAGGTCTTTCGCTTCCGAGGGATAACCCGCAGAATAATACGTATCGATCATCGTATTGACGACTTTCGGAAGTAAGACGGGACTACCCAGAGCCGCATAGGCGTCGAGTACCTTTCGCGCGTTTTCTATTTTGCCTTCCTGCGCGTACATACCGATAAGTTCCATAGCGAGCGTCGCCGAATGCATATGGCTTTCCCACGCGCTTTTAATCAGAGCCAGGGCTTCCTGGTTTTTTCCCGTCGCCTTTAAATACGCTGCGCTACGTAACGCCGATACAGATACGTATTCCGGATGCGCGGGCAAGGTCACGCGAAAGTACGTTCGGCTTTCGTCGAAATCGAACCGCGGTTTCGGGGATCCGTTTTCTTCCATTGACTTGTAGATTTTCGGCACGCCGGTGCCCCTTCCTTCCGCAAGTTTCAGTTCTTTCAGGAACTCGCCGATCCTTCTGTTTCTCGCGGGCAAGGGCGGCAAAGGATTTCCTCGTTCTAAATCTTCTTTGAGAATGCCAGGAAAAGGGCCAGGATAGCTGATTATTTCTATACGATCCGGGTGCAAATAGACTTTTATCGGTTCCGGTTCGCTTTCGTAGCTTCTATGGTAAACCGCGTTCACAAGGGCCTCTCGTAACGCCGGAATCGGGTAGTTGACCCAACCAGTTGTCCGTATCGAATGATCGGTCTTGACGAACTGCTCTGTCGAAAACGATTGTAGAAAGCTTAGCGCCGCTTTCAACTGTTCGTGTAACCCTCCTCGAAATGTTTTTTCTTCTATCACATTTCCAGCGTTACCCCCGGAAAACTGCGCGACTTCCGTTTTGGCTCCCGAAAACCAAACCTCGGGATCATCGGTGAAGAAGAGCAGCCCAACGTTTTTCGGGACATCGTATCCGTTAACCGGTACCGCAATCCTCATTTTGCGATAAACATCCCTCGTATCGACGTTTTCAGACAAGCCGCTCCTTATATCTCTAAGGAATTCCCTGACTTTTATCTCCCGAAAGTCGCTTATTTTTGCGTTTTGAGCGCGTCTATCGTCGAAAGGGACTTTCGCGGTTAGGGATAGGAGCTGGGCAAGCAGCCCGTTCTTTTCGGCGTCCACCGTTTCGCTGCCGATACGGACATAGTACCGTAAAGGTCCCCTCTCGTGTTCCGGGGCCCTATGAGGGCGTATATCGCTTCCGGGGACCCAGATGACGAGGATATGCCGTCGGTCGATCACCTCGGGCGAAAAAATCGGTTGATAAGGCGGGTCTATTCGATTGCAATGCCCACGTATCCATTTTTGTATTCGGTCGATTTGTTCGTGAGGGATGCCCTCCGGGGGATATACGATGCGCCCGTTTCTCTCTTCCATCCCGATCACGATATAACCCCCGTTCAGGTTCTGAATATCATTGGCAAAGGCCGCTATCGTCCTGATAACCTGATACCCGGTCGTGCGCTCGTCCCAGCTTCGCTTGCATTCCATCCGAAAGAGTTCGACCACATTACTATTCGATAGGTCTTCGAGGTTGATGGGGATTACGCGGCTCATCGAGTTCCTACCTCTCTTCCGCTCTGGTTCAGATGATTATACCATACGTCCTATTTCGTGCAGCCGAGCGTGTGGGTCAAGCTATGGGGTGTAATCGAGGAACAAGACCAAAATCGCTCGCACAATTTTTAGCCCACGTAGTCATCGCGGCGTAAGCGCCCCTTCTTTTCGCGACGGCGCGATACGCTTTTAAGGAGGAGGAAAGACGGATCGCGGGGTCGTAAAAACCACTTACCCCGCGATAACCCCACAGGCGCATCGTGAAAAAAAGCAAAGGGCGTATCGCGAGACTTCGTGGGCTTCCGAAGTCAGCCCGTTGGTTACCCCGCGATGACCGTCGCGGAGCCGGCGGGTGCAGCCGTACGGGGATAACCGCGCTATCTGCCTTTGCTCAACGCTTTCGAGATCTCCTGCATATAGTACGCGACGATATCGGGGTCTTCCAGGTCTTGGGCTTCGATGCGAAAGACCGTGTAGCCGCTATGGACGAGGAGGACTTCCTGGCGCTTGTCCAATTTTCTTCTGTCGGCGTGGTATGCGGCGCCGTCTATGTAGATCAGTATTTTCCCGGTTGGATAGGCGAAGTCGGCGCGGGTTCGGACTCCCACAGCGACCACTTCGTATTGACGTGTCGGTCGCGGCAGATGATGCTCCAAAAGCAAGCGTTCGAAGTGGTCTTCGGCGTAGGATTCGGTTTCCTTAACCACGGAAGCGTCGTCGTAACTGCGTTTCGGCGGTATTTCGACAACTGCGCCGTAACCGGAGTCGCGTATGTGGCCCAAGATGGCGATGGCGGCGTTTCGGTCCAGCTCGGCGTGAGCGCCTTGATTCCAATACGTCCGCAGGCACCGGTAGCAGGAAGCTTGGCAGGCGCAGGTTTCGAGCTGTTCGAGCGCGCGGGCGGTGATCGTTTCGAAAACCTCGAAGGCCAATTCCAGCACGCCCGTCCCGCCCGGCGTCGTCTCGAAGAACGTGGGCTCATACAGTTCCCCGTTCGTCCGGATGAAGCCGTCCCAGGCGTCTTTTCCGCTTTCGAGCGCGAACGCCATACCCATGCGGAAGGCTTCCATCCAGTTGAGCGCTTCCTGTCGAGTTCCGAAGGGCCCGAACGATAACCAGTCTGAAACGAAGTGGGCGTGCAACAGCTGCCGGTGAAGCCGTACCTCTTCATTCGAAAGCACTTTCCGGTGTACGTGTCGCATATGCCTGATAAATCCCTCTTCCTCCGCCGGCGTTTCCAGGAAGATCGCGCCGTCTTCGGGACAGATGAGGAAGCCGTACCCTTTTTTGGACATATGCTTTCGGCTCCCGGAGTTCACCAGCGTGATCCGGTCTTTTCGGCAGAACAACAGCTTTTGTTCCCCGATACTCCGTTGTTTTCCGCCTATGTGTTCCTCTTTCACCATCCCGCGTATGTCGTAAGAAGCGATGATCCGTTGATTTTCATCGTCACCGATGCTCCCGGAACGTTTCAGAAGTCCGTTGCGGATATGAACGGACTGAAACGCTTTTTCTTCGGGACGGTCGTACCCGATCGGCCCTTCCCTAACCGGTGACAGGCTGTGTTCTCCCACCAAGAACCGTTCATACTGCCCTTCGTGGCTTTTCGTGGAATCCAGATAGTATTTTTGAGGGGCAAAACGCCTCCCGAGCGCATATACGGAAGAGTGCGGCGCGAACTCTCGCAGCGCGAGCGCATACGGGCGTTCGATCTCTATGATATCCTGCTGCTCGAGATTGATCATTTCGGCGCCGCCCTTTTGAAGCGCGTAGCCCGGGAAGAATCCGTAGTTCGATAGCACCGATAAGGTATAGAAATCGGCGGAGTCAGAGCTCAACGTTTGCTCCTGGAGCGCCCGTAGGATTGTTGAGATTTTCGAATACTCCGTATGCCGATCTGCTTCTCTGAAGATCTTGCGACGTTCTTGCCTCAAAGAAAGGTACTTCGTTCTCAGATGGTTAACGATGCGCGCCAGCTCCAGCGGCATCTCGCGGAAGAAAAACGCCTCCGGATCGGATATGCCCGAGGTCAGGCCGCGGTAGTCCGCTTCGCTGAATTGGGCCAAAAACCGTTTCAGCGTTCTGGAAAGCTCCGGGCGGTAGCGTTCCAGGAGCGTCTTTAGGGCTAGGGCTCCCTCTTCCGTGGCATCGGATGGGTCGGGTTGGTCCGGGCTCAACCAGTCGATCCCGGTGAAATACTTGCCGATATGGTCCGGGAGGTAGGATTCGAAGAGCGGCCGGTCTTCTTCCTTCAGACACTGTTGGAGCGCGGTCGTCCACAACGAATGCAGATGCTTCTGTACGAGCGGCAAGTTGCGCAGGCTGAACGTGGGCGCGCGTATTTCCCCGCGGATCATCTCTTGAGGATTGTCGTAATAGTACAAGTCGTGGGCGCTTCTTCCGCAATAGGCCATCACGACGGCGATTCGGTGACGCCTACCCGCTCTGCCCGCCCGTTGGTCGTAGTTCGCCGGTGTGGGCGGAACGTTCGCCATCGTCACCATGTCGAGCTTCCCGATATCCACACCCAGCTCCAGCGTCGGCGTCGCGACAATGCAGTTGAACGCGCCGTCGGGATTCTTGAACTCCTTTTCGATATACTCCCTCTGCGCGCTGTTGACCTGCCCCGTGTGCTCGCTTGCCCGTATCGGACGTTTCTTCTGATACACCGTGTAGTTTTTCACCGCGTAGTCGTTCTCGCGCACCGGCGTCGCCTCCAGCGTCCCTTTGCAATTCCATCCCGGACAGACCGTTGTGGGCGGGGGATGATGGATGACGTTGCCGCACAGCGAACATCGGTAATGCGCAGCGCTTTCCGACTTCGTCCCGATTCCGGTTTTGGCTAAGACCAACGCTTCAGTCGGGATCCCGTACCCGCTCTGACGATGAACCCGCGTTTCCTTGAGCGCCTCGATGCGTTTGAGGAACTCCCACAGGGTTTCGAGGAACGGATCGACTTTCCCCGCGGGGAACCAAGCGCTCAGCCAGCTCTGGATAGCGGATTTTCTGGTCCTCCCCAACCACCCCTTAACGTTTTTGCTCAGTTGAGTCCCCGGAGATTCGAGGGCGTAGGCGAACGCGTAAAAATGTCGCGGCTTCTTGATGATCCCGTTGAAAATCAGCGAATGGTGAGGTGTCAATAGCAACAAGTCCGATTGGATCGCCGTGTTGCGTCTCATCACATCGAGGATGATCCGGGTGGCATTTTGCAGATCGACCCTGTCGATACCGGTCTCTTCTTCGGTGTCCTCCCAAAAACTGTCTGCCTTTCCGATACCCGCGTAATCGACCCGCACCAATCCCAGCGTTTCCAGCGAGTTACGCAGAAACGTTCGAGAGCAGAACTCTTCGATCAGGAACCATTCGTACCGTTTCGACAGGTCTTTCGCCACTATCTTTCCGTTTTCCGTCTCTTCTTTCCGCTCTTTGTCTGTGAGGATATCAACCCACTTCGAAACGAGCTCGCGCCAGGAGATAGTTTCGTCCTCGGGAAGGAGGTCGAACAGTCTTTTCCGATAACGGAACCGTTTCGACCGCTCGTTGATGAAACCGGAAAGAAAAGCCGCTTCCTGTCGGTTGTCCGAAAACACCAACAATTTGGCGTGGTCTTCCGGCGCTTCGTTTAACGCGTGTTCGGAAAGGACCATCAGATCGACCGCTTGGCTAGAGGACAACTGTCGGAGTCCGGTCAGCTCCAACGGCTCATCCTCCGCCACCAGCGGTTTTTGGCAGGCGAGACAGCGGAAGCGGTTTCTCTCGGGAGTCACTCGTCGCATCGGGATCAGCAAGGATGCCCGGCACATCGGGTTTTCACACCGCGCCGGTTTCGAACGGTGCGCGGTTCCGCATTTGACGCACACCCAAACCGTTTGCGCGCTCTCCTCGAAGTCTTCGGCGCTGTCGGTCATCACGACCGGGCCGCTCAATTCCCCCGCCTCCGTTTCTTCATCGCCGGACGGAATCCATAACTCCGCCTCTCCGTCGCTGTCCCGGCGTATCGCCGTTTGTTCGGCGATATAATAGTGCTGCCCGCAATGGTTGCAGTTGTAGGCGTCCCAAACGAAGATATAGGGATCGACATCGCGATCGTCGAGGATGATCTTTCGTTTGCCGTTAGGAAACTGCGCGCGTAGCTCTCGGATGCCTTTCAGGAAAAAATGGAGCTTAGGCCGCAGCAGGGGTTGGTTTTCGAGGGTCAGAGAAGACCCCTTAAGGAGGTAAAGGACGATTTCCGCCAGTAGCTCCTCGTCGCTGCGCCGTGAACGTCCCGGAAACTCCCGAAGCCTGTTTAAAAACGGCGTGATGAGTTCGGGCTTTCTGAAATGCGTTTGCAGCGCGTGGAATATCGGGTCAGCCGTTAACCGGGCGATTTCGTCGCGAGCCGGTCGGGATCCGCCGGAGTCCGCGTCGTCGGACAGGGCGTCTTTCAGCGCCGAAATCGGATCGTCAAGTGGAGGCGGGCATATCGCGCCTTCCGGGAGCGGCGGGATCGGTTCATACGCCTCCAACACCACGTTGACCGTTTCGGGGGGAACTGAAAACAAGCGTGATGCGAAGCGCTTAATGGCGTCGATGGAGCCCGGGTTCTCCGATGCGACGGTCGCCGACGTGCCGATGAAGGTGAGCGCGGACGATTCCGGGACGAGCGCGCGTAGACGCCGCAACAGGCAGGCCACCTCCGAACCGAGGTCTCCCGTGTAGGTGTGGACCTCGTCCAGCACGATAGCGTTCAGATCGGCGCTTCGAAAGAACGCGAGGTCTTTGTTTCGCACCAGCAGGTATTCGAGCTGTTTGTAGTTGGTGAGCAGGATATTCGGCGGTTTGGCGCGTATCTCTTCGCGGGAAAGCCGCTCCTCGTATGGAAAAAGCGTACCGCTCTCCACTTCCGCGCGTTCCGACTCGGTGAACCGTCTGGAAAGGGATAACCGATTGATGCTGGAAGGCGCCGTTTCGGGCGTATCCCCCGTGTACCGCGCGAAGGAGATGCCGGTGCCGGCGAGCAGTCTGCGCAGCCTCATGAGTTGGTCGTTCACCAACGCGTTCATCGGGTAGAGCAGGAGCGCTTGGAGTTGGGCGGCGGGATGGCGCTTCGCGTAATGGAAGATGGGGATGAGAAAGGCCTCGGTCTTCCCCGACCCCGTACCCGTGGAGACGAGCGTGGGTGACCCGGAAAGCGCGCTGCGCACCGCCTCTTCCTGATGCCGGAACAGGTGCGCGAAGTCGAATATTCCGGTGAGGGATGGGTGAAGATCGAGCGACCGCGCGAGCGTGTCCAAGGACGCGCCTTCCTGAAAAGGGCGGTTGAGCGAGAGATAGGGCCCGCGAATCAGCCGCGAACCGTGAATCACGTCGTAGCGAATCAGCTCTTTGAGTTGAGCCTCGAAATGCGTATCTCGCAGGTTGAACAGGTCTGAGAGGAACTCCGTGTACCCTTCGAAGGTGTGTTTGGCGAACAGGATCGGATTCATCGCCATCGCTATCCCTCCCTTTTATATGTGTTATAGGAGCCCGATTACGCCGATCGAGCGAACCGCTCTAACTCCCAAACTGATGGAACGCCTCGAGGGCGAGGTCGCGGCAGAGATAGGCCCCGTAACGCGCCTCTATGCGCTTTTTTTCGATAGGAAAGGTCGTAAACAGGTATTCGAGGTCGTCGGCGTTCAACCCGTACAGATGGGCGATCACGGCGTCGATCCTCGCCATCGCCGCTATACGTTCGCGTTCGTCCCAGCCGCCGACCGGCCCAGCGTACCCCAGCGAGCGCAAGAGGGGCTCGAAGGCAGCGTTGTCTTTCAGGCAGGTGATGAGCTGCGCGGTCAGGTACTCCCGAACCGTCGCGTACCCGTCGGGCCCCCTTTGCTCGAATCGCTCCGGCGGGATGACCGGGAGCTGGTAGAGGATGTAATACCCCATGCTCACTCCCTGCATTTTATTCCTAGCGAAATAATCCAGAGGATGAGAAACTAAAATGGGGAGAAGCAGCCATCCGTACTCTCCTTTAAAATGGATAATTGGGGCTTTGTGCCCAAAAGCGACTCTCGGCACAAGCGTCGCGATCATCGTGCGTTCATTCGTCGCGTTCGTAACATCTCGAAACCCGATCAGGAGCGGCGTTTCTATTTCTCTTTTCGCGTAGTCCGCTTCCACCGTCTCCGCCGCGACGTAATAACGCGATTCGGGAAAGAAATCCGGCGATTGTTTTTCATCTTCTGCGCAGGATATCCCCTTGCCTTCCGGGGTGACGTGGTTGAACCGCGCGTCCAGAATCGAGAAGCTCTTTCCCTCCATCAACGGCGCGTACCGTTTCGATCGGCCGGACGCATCGCCCACGTAATGTCCGCCGACCCTCCTGTACCCCGCTTTTTCCAGCTCCTGCGCGCGAACGAAATGTTTCGAGTCGTTCGACATATGAAATTGTGTGAATACTTGAATCCCATAAGGGTTTTCGAGGATGCTATTCCCTTCACGACGCTGCAGGACCGGGTTGCGACGATACACCTTCAGGAGCAACTCGACGTCGCGGCCGCTGTGGAATACCGGCAGGGTTCCCGTGTTGGGGTTGAGCATACTCAAGTCCGCCTGAGAAAAAGAAACCGGGTCCTTTGAGAACAGTTCCTGCGGGTCTCGTAACAGGAACCGCGTCCGCACACGCTCCGATTTCCCAAAGACCAGCAGGCTGAACCGATAGCGCGAATCTACTTGTTCGAAGATGCGGCCATTCACGAAATCCGAGAGGGATTCGAGCTCCCCGCGCTCGACGACCCCCTTGAAAAAACCGGCATAACTGTCGTCAGTGGCAATCCCCGTCGGGCATAGGATTCCAGCCCGTCCTGAGGGCTTTTTCAGAATCAGAAACAGCCCGGCAAAGAAGGCGTAGGTGTTGGGCGTCCCTTGCGCGACGGACTCGAAGCGTTTTCGATCGTACAGGTAGGCGTTCGTTTGCTCGATCGTCCGCAACCGATCACGGTATTGCGCCCACAGCGCGGGGTCGGATTCTTTGAGCGCGCGGATCTTGCGCTCGCGCTCATCGGTTTTCGTCGTTTCGTGAATGTCTGCGGATTTATCCGCGAAGAACTCCCGTTCGTTGAGCAGCATCATGTCCCACGGCGGATTGCCCAACACAGCGTCGAATCCGCCCGTCTCGAAGACCTCCGGGAACTCGATCTCCCAATGGAAGAACCGGTTTTCCACCGCCCGTCGTTTCGCCGCCTCGAGGTGCTTTTCCTGCAAAGGCTCTCGTTCCGCCGAAGGCTTGCGGATCCTTTCATAGAGTTGTTGCAACGTGTCGTTCGTCAACGGCGGTAATTCATCCTCTTCTTTCAGAAACCAACGAGACAACCAGAGATCGCGGCGCATTTTCTGCAACCGGTAGTCGTCAGAGCCCAGCACCTCTTCGGCGTAGACGCGTTCTTTCGCGAAGTAGTCTTCGGTCTGCTCGCCGCTGATCTCGATCTTTCGCAGGGTTCGCGCCAATGCGCTGATGCTTTTCTGGGTTTCAGAAATCAGGTTTTGAGAAAACCCGAACATCCCCTTCTGTACCCCATCCGCTGTTTTTCCAAAGAATTTGCGATTCTGGGCGTTGGCGGATTTCAGCAGGGCCTTCCATTCCGCCGAGTCCTCGCGGACGGGCTTCATTGCCTTGTCCGGGATCACGGAGAGATCGTACTCGTCGTATCCCGTTCCGACCAGCGAATTGCCGCATTTCAACCGGTGATTCAAAAAAGAAAAGGGTTTGTCTTTAGAAAAGGTGGACAGCCAGAGCGACATCTTTGCGAGCTCGACCGCCATCGGATTCAGGTCCACGCCGTAGAGGCAGTGTTCGGCAATCTGTCGGCGCGCGAGATTGGCGCGGGTTTCCTCTTCGACCTCGGTGTATCGGCCCGCCTTATCCCAACTCTCGAGGAGCGCTTGCGAAAGGAAGTCCATCGCTTCAACCAGAAAGGCGCCCGACCCCATGGCGGGATCGACGACTTTCAACGACAACAGCTCTTCCGGAGAGCGTACCCGCCGCTGGTCATCTTCGCCATCGGCGTAACACAACGGCGCCAAGGTGTTTTCGACCAACCACTCCGTGAGCGCTTTCGGGGTGTAGTAAGTGCCGGACGATTTTCGCAGCTTCGACTCGCTGAACGCATACCGTCCGTCTTGGAAAACGAGAGAGTGTTCGAGCAGTCCTTCGTAGACGTAACCGATCTGTTGTATGCGTATCGACGCGTAGCTCAGGCGGTAGGCGCCCTTCGACGTTCGGATGTAGAGCAAACGCCGCAATATCTGCCGGATACGAACGGAATCGACCATCAAAACGCGTTCCACGTCTTCGGTTTTTTTCGGGTCGAAGAGGTCGCCGCCGTGCGCCACCATCACCAAACGGGGATGCGCGCTGCCTGCGTAGATCAGATAGAACAGACTGCGCAGCTGCGCCCAGGCATCGTAACGATAGGCGTAGTCTTGGGCGAACTGTTCTTCGCCAAGCTCGCGGGCGCAGCGGTCGAGAAAGTTCGCCAGATGGATGAGTCCGTAGGCGTTGTCATACTCCGGGATCCCGTGTGGGAGCAGCCGGTTCTCCTCGGCAAACAGGACGAAGACGATCCGCATCGCGATTTTTACGAGGACTTCGTACATCCGCTCGTTGTAAACCGGTTGCGGGTTCTCGTTCACCGCATCCAGCAAGAGCCCAACCACTTCGAAAACCTGGTTCGCCAGTTCGGAGGTCAGCTCCGCTTGGGATTCCTGGCTATCCCGTATCCATTTGAAAAGCCCTTTTTCTTTATCCGGTAGAAGCGCGCGCGGGGACAGGAGGTTTCGGAAGGCCTCGAAGCTCGCCGGCTCCTCGAACCACGTTTCACGGTCCCAGGTGATGGAAGCCGGCGCATTGCCCACTTGGCGAAAGAACAGCCGATAGGATCGCCCGTCGGTTAACAGTCCCAGCGGGCAGCGAAGCCGTTCGAGAAGCGTTTCGAACTGGTGTTGGGGCGACGCCTTCCATCTCCCCTTTTTATCGGGGATGGCGTCCAACCCCTTTTCGGAGTCCGTGGACCACACGAGAAAAAGGGGGGCGCGAGTGTTTTCGCCGAGGAAGGCCAAATCGGGGCACAGGGAGGTCTCGTATTCGGGGAGCTCGACGGAAAATCGTTTGGCTTCGTTGCCCCAAGCCCAGTATTTCGAACGGCCGTCGTGTCCGAGCGCCTCGAAAAACAGCGCCTGTAAGGTCTGCCGCAGCGAAAACCTCCCGTTCAGAAAACCGGTCTTCAACTGCGTCAGGTCCCGCATTTCCGTGGCCGATGGCGGCTTGCTACCCGAAAACTCGCGATGATAGACCACTTTCGAAATCAGCAAACCCGAAAGCTCGACCATACCGAACCAAGATAGAATCCCGGCGTCCCTCTCCAAAGCCACTACCCCCGTTATCGTTTGGTGAAGATTATATCACGTAACGGAAGAAACATGCGCGCCACGTGTGGATCAAAGTATGAGGTGTAATCCGTGTCGTTATCGCGGCGTAAGCGTCCTTTCTTTTCGCGACGGCGCGATACGCTTTTGCACCTGTTTTGAAAAACAGGGTTCGCACAGAGGACACGGAGAACACAGAGGGAAGACTTTTGTGAACGCCTCGGGAACGCCGAACTTTAGTTTGGTATGGTTTGTGAAAATAGAAATGTAGCAGCGCGTATCGCGAAGGTATGAAAGTATCGCGGGGTCCCGTTGGTTACCCCGCGATAACACACACGGGCATCACTGCGCCTTAAAAACAAAATGCGTATCTCGAGACTTCGTGGGTTTCCGAAGTCAGCCCGCTGGTTACCCCGCGATAACTCCGTATGGGCATCTCGGCGTAAGCGCCCCTTCTTTTCGCGACGGCGCGATACCACGTATTCGTCGCACTAAAAAAGACGAAAGGCTCATACACTTTCCCTTTTCGGGAATCCCGCCTTTACGGTATAACACCGATGAGACTGTTTATTGGAGGGATATCCTTGGATAAGATTAATAAACCGCACGACAAATTGTTTAAAGAAGTTATGGGAGATATCGAAACGGCGAAGTCCTTCATCCAGCACTATCTGCCTCCGAAGATCGTCAGGTTAATCGATCCCGAATCGATAGCGATAGAAACAGACAGTTACCTTGAGAAAGACCTCTCGGAATACTTTTTCGACCTGCTCTTTCGGGTGAAGATGCAACAGGAAGAGGCGTATGTCTATCTACTGTTCAAACACAAAAGCAGGGTAGACAAACACGTGAACCTTCAACTCCTGGGGTATATGACCTCCATATGGAAGAAGAGCGTACCGCGTCCTCTACCCGTGATTCTACCCGTGGTCTTCTACCAGGGGAGAGAGAAATGGGAAGCGCCGCAATGGTTTTCGAATCGCTTTTCGAACTACGACCGTATGGGCGAGGACTTGAAAGACTACATCCCAGACTACAAATATGAACTATTTGAAATTTCGTCATTGAGAGACGAAGAGGTCAAAGGGGCGAAACGGCTTCGAATCTATTTGGACGTACTCAGGCTGAGAGCGCTCAGGGGAAAAGCAGCGATTCGAGAAGTGATGCTTCGAGTCGCAGTGACGATTTCGGAATTGCCGCGGACAGAAGCGAACGAACGGTTTTTCCAGGTCTGTACGATCTACCTATTTGAAACGATGGGCGGGGAGTATTTCCAACAAATGTCAGAACTGATGGAAACGGTATCGGAAGAAAGGAGCGAAAAGATGCAAACAATCGCGGATATGCTCAGACAAGAAGGAATGGAAAAGGGAATGGAAAAAGGCTTAGAAATGGGGATTATAAAAGGCAGAGAAGAAGGTAGAGAAGAAGGGTTAGAAAAAGGAATGGAAAAGGGAAGAGAAGAATTGCTTTGGAAACTAATATCCAAAAAGTTCCCTAAGGCTTCGAAAAAGTATTTCGAAAAGCTGAAGACCCTTACAATAGAGAAACTTGACGCTCTGGGCCTAGAGCTAATCGATATGAAAAACGAGGAAGAGTTAAAGAAGTATTTAATGTAGAGAGTCCGGCAAAGGGCTTGAACACGATTTGATGGGTCGTGTGTGTGAAGCAATGGAGTGCGCTCAAGAAACAAGACCAGAATCGGTCGCACGATTTCTAGTCCCCGATGACTGCAAGACCAAAAAATCATACTGACGATTCTAACATCGTTTCTTGAGTACACCCCATAACTTGTTCCATCCGCGCACCACGTTTGGGCCAGTGAGCGCGCTCCCACAAGTTCCCAAGCGCTCTCGCAGGCTACATCGGCAGGACGAAACAGTACGCGATGGGCTGCAGCCTCGGCGCCCCTTTAACCCTGTACTTTTTCGAAATGCGGGTCGGTATATCCTTCAACTCGGCTTCGAGGTGCTCTTTCCTCAACAGAAGCCGTTGGGCATCCTCCCAAGCTTGGGAGCGCTCTTCCTGAAACAGAAGGGTTTGCGCGAGCTTTTGGAGAGGTTTGATCGCGGCGTTGATTTCGCGTATACGTTCTTTTATCAAAGACTCCAGGTCGCGCGTTTCGCGTTTCACGTATTCTTGGAATTGGCTTAGATACTCGCTCGTCCACGTTTTTTCCTTCTCGCCGACGGTGTGGCGAAGCGTTTCGAGGTTCTCTTGGAGAAGGCGTTTCATCGTGAGACCCATTTTAGGATCGGGTTTGTACTTTATGAACGCATGTTCTATCCCCGCTAAAAAAGAAGGGTCTACAGGGACGATCAATCCCTCGGAGAAGGTGAACCCCATCGAGACGATCTCTTCGATCAACACCTGAGAGAATTCGTTCTGGATCGCGCCTTTAAGATACAGAATGACCAAGGGGTTTGACGTAATGGTCGAGGGAACCGCTTTCAGGGTGACCCGGTTAAGGCGCTGTGACTGGTTCCGATTGGTGTCGATGCGTTTAGACCATAGATTCGCCCGGAAAAAGGCCATCGCCCGTTTCAGGAGAGGATGGCTCGGGTGTAGGAACACGGCGTCTTCATCCCGACGGTCGCGCGAGGCCTCGTCGAAGGCTACGGTTATGGGTAAGCGGTTGTTCGGGAAAAACCTCGTCAAGTCCGCCCATCGCTCTGGAAGTTTGGTGATCCGGTCGTAACCGGTATTTTCTATCTTCCGCAGCCCTTCGCCCTGAAGTAAAATCAACGCGTTATCGAGCACGAGCCGTATGTGTTCCGGAGTCAGTGAGAGTTTTCTTCTGGTTTCCTCAATCCGCTGCCGATAAACGGATACTTCGATTTTCGCGCGGATACGCTCTTTGATTAGGGTTTCATTGACGAATAGCGGCAGTTCCGACGCCGTTCTGTACCCCAGCATCCGTTTCCCGATCTCCTCCGAGAGGACCGGGTTGAGGTTTTGAAGGTCTTCCTGGATTTGATTCGTTTTTTCGACGATCGTCCGTAAAAACCGGGAGTCTTCGCGATTCTGGTAAACGAAGTGGTAAATATGAACGTCTCGGGATTGTCCGTACCGGTCGATCCTTCCCATCCGTTGTTCCAACCGTATCGGGTTCCAAGGGATTTCGATATGCACCAGGTACCGGCAGTACCGTTGGAGATTGATCCCTTCCGAAGCCGCATCGGTCGCCAGCAGTATCCGCGCTGGATGATGCATAGGATTGGTTTCGAAAGAACGCTTCACCGCTTCTCGCTCTTCATCCGCCATCCCGCCGTACAACAGGATGATACGGTTTTCTTCTATTCCATGGGACAAGAATTGTTGCCGCAGATAGTGCAGTGTGTCCAGGAACTCGGTGAAGATCACGACCCGTTCTGTGTTCCACTGCTCCCCTTGGCGCAGCGTTTGATTCATCCATTCCAGGAGGGCGGCAGTTTTTGAATCGGCGCTGTCCTTTTGAAGCGCCGTCAGGTGATATAGGCGAGAGAGTTCCGATCCCCTATCGCCTGTTGAAAGCGTTTCGACCAAAGCGTCTTCTAAATCCTGCTTTTGCGTATCATCTTCCTGGTCTTCTTGATAACGCGCGTTCAACCGATTCAGGTATTGGGGCCCGATGTTCTGAGGAAGTCCGCCAGTCCGGAGGTGCACTTCTAAAGATCGGAAAAAAGCGAGGGGAGAAGACAACGCGCGCTTTTTCAAGATGGTTAACGCGAATTCAAGGGACTGGAACTCTGGTGCGCTGGGGGAATGCGACCCAACGCGCTGAGAATACAACCTCTTATGCAAGTAGCCGTTTAGAAGCGTGTACATCTCTTCCTCTTCTTCCCTGGAAACGATTTCGATAGCGTGTATGGCGCGCTCCGGAAATAGGGGGCGCCCGAAGGGGTCTTTAACGGCGTCGGGGCCCCGCTTCATCCGACGTATCATCACCGCGTCCAGCTTCTTCCGGAAAGCTTCGGAATCGAGGTATGGCTCTCCTCGATTGAACCGATAGGGGTCCAGCAGCTCCAGAAACGCGATGAACGCTTCGCGTTTCCCGTTGTGCGGCGTGGCGGTCAAAAAAAGGCGGTGTTCGAACATTGGCGAGATCTCGCGGATCAGACGGGTTCTATCCGAGTCCTGGCAGTAGTGTTTGGTAGGTTTCGGCAGGCAATTGTGCGCTTCGTCGAGAAGCAGCACATCCCACTGTTTAAACGGGGAGACGAAGCCGGATTGCGATGCGGGAGGGGCGACGGGTTGCGTCAATTTGAACCATTGCAGCGGCTGCTCCATTTTCAAGAAATCATAAGAAGTGATGAGCCGCGGGAAAGAAAGCCACGGGTTGACGTTGATTCCATACTCCTTCCTGAGTTCGACAATCGCTTTTCGATCGATAATCCGAAAATCGATACCGAATTTTTCTTCCATCTCCCATTTCCACTGCCAGCGCAAGGACGCGGGGCAGAGGATAAGGATACGGCGGGCTTTACCCGAAAGCAGGAGTTCCTGGAGGATCATTCCCGATTCGATCGTTTTCCCCAGCCCCACATCGTCGGCTAACAGGAAATGGATACGGGGAGAAGCCAACGCTTTGATCACCGGTTCCAGCTGATATTCCCGAATGGACACGGAACCGAAATACGGGGCGCGAATCGTCTCTTGCGGAAGGAGCGACTGCGTTTGCCACTGAAGGGAATAGAGAAAACTATCGAACGCCTCGGGTGAATCCAGGCTGTCGAAATCGTGTAACCATTCTTCCGGAAGGATTTCGAAGTGGGTCTCCCGCTCTCTCAGGATTTCCAGGGTTTCCCCGAGGTTATCGTCGTGCAGCGACTCTAGAGTAACCCACGTCGTATCGCTATCGGAAACATCCACACCCGTAACCATCCAGTAACGCTCGCGCGCTCTCGCGACCCGCCCGATTTCCACCGGTTCGGAAATTGCCATCGACCCACCTCATTCATTTTAACAATTTAGCAAATCTATGGCGATGTCATCATTAGGATTGTATCACATTCTGGCCCGTTTCGCTCGTTCCCGTGTGGGTATAATATCGGGGTACACCAAATTGGGAACGCCGAACTTTAGTTCGGCATGTTTTTTTTGCTTTTCAGTAAGCTCTCGAGAGCCCTTAAACGCTTACACTGCGATGGCCGCGCGAAAGCGCATCGAGCCGTCGCGAAAGGAAGTGGCTCTTACGCCGCGATGGTGCGCCTGGGAACGCCGGACTTTAGTTCGGCATGTTTTAGAAAAGTAAAAGATGGTTTCGCACAGAGAACGCAGAGAACACAATGGAAACATAAACCTAGTGTTGACTCTCGAAAACACACTTCTTCTTTGTGACCTCCGTGCCCTCCGTGTGAACCCCGCCTTATTTTTAAAACATGCCAACTTAAAAGTTGGCGTTCCCAAGCGTATCGCGCTGTCGCATAAAGAAAAAGCGCGTTCGCCGCGATGACTATATGGACAAAAAATCCGTGCGATCGATTCTGGCCTTGTTTCTTAATTACACCCCGTAACTTGACACACACGCCCTCGCCGGAAAACGATCGCTCGTGATATAATCCAAAAAAGAATATTAGTTAATTGGTTGCTCGTTTCGGCGAGGGTCAGTGGGTACTCTCGGAAGATGGTATACGAATATGGAGTCGTATATGGGCGGGTAACAAACGGAACGCTTAAAAGTGAGGCGTCGATATGACCAGTTTCCGAGGACGATACGGAGAAGCCTTCAAATTTCTCGTACAAGGGACCGACACCGGAAAGTTTTGGGGAACGGAGATCTACACGGATGATTCCCGGTTATCTCTCGCAGCCGTTCATTCGGGGTCTCTACAAATCGGGGAGTATGGCATCGTCGAAGTGACGGTTCTTCCAGGTCAAGATCACTATACCGGCAGCGCCCAAAACGGCGTTACTTCGGAAGATTACGGCGCCTGGCCCGGGAGCTATTCATTACGAAGGGTGTCAGAAGAAACGATCATCGGAATCGGCCAAAAAGATCCCGGAGACCTGACGCCGTACCGAGAGCGAACGGACGCTGTTCTACGTTTTTCCGTAACCGGAAGCGATTGGGGATCGGTGTGGGGGAGCGGCGTTTATACGGACGATTCAACTTTGGCGATGGTATGTGTGCACGCCGGGTTATTGAGAATCGGTGAAACCGGGCTGATAGAAGTAACGCTTCTCCCTGGGCTCGAGGAGTATGAAGGTAGTACACAGAACGGGATCACGAGTCAATCATACGGTTCATGGCAATGGAGTTATTCGGTTACGAGAATCCTATGACGTTCCTTCCTTTTTCTTCGAATAACAAAGGCGAGCGCGATCGGAACGGTTTCAACAATAGAAAGTCTCGCTTTGATTCTTTACTCTGATCGGTACGTATCAACGGGGAGAGAGGGGCATCCATAATCGATAGCGGAAAGGCCGTTGAAAGAGACGATTGGATTTTAATGAACCGGACCGCGCAGGATGAAAGCGGGAGCCCGGTGCGTTTGATGGCTTGCGTTCCGGCTTATAATAATCCCTTTGACTTAGAGCGGCTGTTGGATTCTATTGTTGATTCAACCCGAAAGGTCGATCTCGTTTTTATCGTTGACAATAGCGAAGACGGATATCTTGAGCGCAACCAGACTTTAGTCGCTCGCTATCCGGACAATTTCGTATACTATCCGAATCGAAAACCGCTCAAGGGATGCGCGCAGGCTTTTCGAATCGGCATGGAAAAATTCCTGGAACTCGATTACGACTTACTTTTGTTGCTTGATCAGGACGGATTAATATCCCCCGATTCGATCGAAAAATACATCGAACACAGGCATGAGGCGGATCTCCTCGTCCCTCGGATACGCAACATCGACCCGAATTCGCCGAAAAAACTCGGGTTGTTGCCTTCGAAGGTGACCGGTTTCGCGAAGACCTATACAACGGAGGCGGAACCGGGTGAAAGTGTTATCGGGCCGAATATGGGCCTGCTCATCAATCGAAAGGTCGTTGAGCATTGTGTATATGACGATGAAAACTACCTCGTCTGGTTTAGCGATTTCGATTACGGGCTAAAGACGCGGTCTTTAGGTTATCAATCGAGGTATATGCCTGATATCGTCGTATACCACCCGAATTTGTCCGAAAAATACCCGAGTCGAAGCGGAAAGCTTAGTACATTACGATTTCGATTAACGCCGTTTCAACATTTAGGATACGTCAGCCAAGGGAGTACGGAGCAGGAAACCTTCGCGGTCTATTCAAGGGTTTACATGAGCGCGAAATACTTCCATCCTCTGGTCGTGTATGCGAATTTGCTTTATACTTTGAACCCTATTCTCCTCTGGTATCGTATTTTCCGATACCGTGTTCTGTGGAGAGAGACGTTATCTGTTTACCGTCGCGCGATACACGCCGGTCGCCGGGATCGTCGATCTCCGGCAAAGCGGTCGGGCAATTTCGGTTGAGTGCCGGAGATTATCCTCTCTACACGCCTGAAGGGATAAAGAACGAACCAATCTCGCGATATTTTAATGACGAGGGGGTAGGCTTTTGAGGATTGCCCTTAACGCGACGAATATTTTCCATTCCGCTGAAGTGTGTGGTGTCGGGCAATATGTGTTTAATCTTTTAAACGGTTTTACGCAGCTCGGTTTTCTCGACTCGTTTCGGTTCATCGCGAATTCCGAGGTAGCGAAAGTGTTAAGCCGAAGGTTTCCGGAAGCTTTCATCACGAGTGCGCCCTATCCTCCTTTTTTGGATCGATTCGGATGGAAGGACCATTTTTTCCGACAATTCGCTATCGAACGCCGGAGTGTTCCTTCTTTCTTCCGTCGAGAGGAGGCCAATCTTCTATTCCATCCGTTTATGGCTCAGCACCTCTTCGTTTCGAAGGCAATAAAGACGGTGGTAACGACACACGATCTCTATCTACGGCGCTTTCCCGAACAGTTATCGAAAAAGTATTATCTGATGCTGGATCGTTCCTACCGGAAAACGTTACTCGGGGCGACGCGCATCGTGACCCCTTCCAATGTCGTAAAAAACGACATTCTGACCTATTATCCTGAAGTTTCCAAGGAAAAGATAACGGTAATCCCGAATCCAATCGAAATACAGACAGATCAGAAAGCGCCGTTCTCCGTTCCGGAACCGTACATTCTCAGCGTCAACGCCTTCCGTTATCACAAGAATCTCATAACGCTTATTAAAGCCTTCGAACGGATTCATTCACAGATCGCGCATTCTTTAGTGCTTACAGGGCCTACGATTCCGAGCATTTCGACTGGAATTTTCCGTTATATTGAAGAAAAGAGAATTCCGAAGATTATCATCACAGGATATATATCCGACGCCCAGAGGAATTATCTCTACCAAAACGCGACTCTCTTCGTATCTCCTTCATTGTGCGAAGGTTTTGGGATTACCCCGATCGAAGCCGCCCTCTTCGGCGTTCCGGTTATTACCACCCGTGAAACGAGTATTCCGGAGGTAACGCAAAACCTCCTTCATTATTATGAACCGGCTACCGATGCGATCCGTTTGGCCGAAAAAATCCTGGAAGTTCTTCGAGAAGAACCGGATCCCGTTCGGATGCAATCGATCCAGGAAACTTTTCGAAACGCCTATTCTCCCTCAACCGTTGCGCGACGGTATTGGGAGTGTTTCCAAAATACGCTGGAGGCGGATTGATGTGTCAGACTCCAAGTTCGAAATGTTGAGAAGAATCTACCGAAAGTGTGTACCTCTCCCGATTCGGGTATATTTCGAAAGAGCGAGAAATAAATATGGGGAAAAGGTCCTCATCTATCGGATTAACCGGTACTACGAAGGCCATCAAGAAGAAAAGCGGCTTCTTCAAACGGAATTGGATTTCATCAATCGCGTGAAGTCTATTCAGATGATCCCATACCCGTTTATTTTCGAGTACGAACCGTCGAAGATCGGGGTCTACGCCGATTCTGTCACAGGATTCCCGTATGTCTTGCACCGTGAGAGAAGAATATATTTTCCCTCGAAGTCAACTCCGGATCAGGTTCGAAGAATGTTTAACAGCTTACTTCTCGAACAACACGTATCGAGCCCCCATCGGTACTTTGAGGATGGTTTTTATCCGACTGAGGACGATGTGTTTTTGGATATTGGGGCTGCTGAAGGGTTAATCTCCCTAGAATGGGTGGAAACGGTCCGGGCGGTAATCCTTTTTGAACCCGACCCGATCTGGCGAGAGCCCCTTGCGTTGACGTTCGCACCGTGGAAAGAAAAAGTGACCATCCTCTCAAAAGCCGCATCTTCTTTTGATCAGGATGGGTGTCAAACCGTCGATTCTGTTCTTAAACATCAAAACGGTCCGTTCCTACTTAAACTGGATGTAGAAGGAGAAGAGGTCGAAGTTTTGAAAGGCGCGTCAGAGACTCTCTTGAAACCGGATACGAGGGTCGTTTGCTGTACGTATCATCGTGAAGATGACGCCGATAACTTCCTGCGATTTTTCTCGGAGCGAGGATATCGGACAGAAATACCGCGCGGATATCTCCTTCCGACTGTTAAAGCAATGCAGAATCCTCCCTATTTTCGGCGTGGGGTGATTCGGGCCTGGAAAACAAATCCAAACGAGGGACAGACACATCAAAATCAAGCGAGTGAAGCATAAAGATGAAACAGGAAGCGGCGACGATTAGTATCATCATCCCCCTATATAATGCGGAGCGAACGATCGAACGCTGTCTCGGCAGCGTGACTCGGCAAACGTACTCGAATCTGGAGATCATCCTTGTCGATGACGGTTCTACGGATCGTAGCCCCGATATTTGCGATCGATACGCCGAAAAAGATACTCGGATCCGCGTAGCCCATCAACCGAACGCAGGCGTAGGCGCTGCGAGAAACGCCGGGATGTCCGTTATGCATGGGGATTATCTGTTTTTCCTCGGCGCGGATGACTATATCTTTCCAGAAACGATCGCCACCTTATATGCCGAAGCCCGGAGTACCGAATCGGGCATTACGATCGGCAACGCCCGCGTATCTACCGGCAACGATCGTTTTTCAGAAGTCCCCTCCTTTTCATACCAAAGTGTGACCGCGGAAAAACAAGCGATCCCTCAAGTTCGATACGAACTGTTTTACGATCCCGGTTATGGGGTACCCGTATGGAATAAGCTGTATCGATCCGGTTTTTTAAAGCGATACGCCATCACTTTCGAGAGACTGCCAACCTTAAGCGAGGATCGCTTATTCAATACGCAATGCTTTATCCGCCACCCCGTCATTCAGTTGGTCAACCGATACACCTACGTCTATTGCGCCGAGGCTTCGACAATCATGCGATCCAAGATTCAAGCTCCGATCGAGAAAAGCCTGAGAGTGGTCAAGTCTATGCAAGACTCCTTCGAGTCGATTCAGGGTTTGAGTGAGTTTGAAGACCTCTTGGCGTGGCTCGTTTTTGGGTTGATCAACCAAGTCGCGCGTAACTTTACGATTCATCACGATCATGCCTTCAAGGAGATCCGTGATTTCCTGGTCGCATACAAGCAAAACGAAACCGTTAGCCGTTGTCTGCGGGCAATGGCCTCGGGGAAATATCTGGAAGGGATTGCCCGTCCATCCTGGGTGAGATACGCCAGATACCTATCTCGGATGTTGAACCGAGGTGCCTATACTGCCGCGGCATCGCTCTTGTTTCTGCGTTTTAAGATAGAAGCAAGACGCCGAAGAATTGAATGAGCGCGACGTAAGTCGGGAGCTCTATGATGGGAGTCCAGTAAGTTCGTCAGATAATTGCGCTTCTTGTGCGAAAACCCGGTAAAGAAGAAGGCTTCGATTAAGAAAATGGTTTTTGTCATAAGAGGTAATCGGTTCAGTGGAAGCGGCGCGAATAGTCGTCGCCTATTCCCCATCAAGTTCTTACAGTAGAGACGCACCCCCGAAAACCGATTCCGGTAAACTTCTATCTTTCGATCTTTCTCGAGTTAATTCTTCCGCGAAACGGCCACTTCGAGCCATCCAACGACTCGGTGCGGGTATCGTTGTGTGGATTAGGCTGTTTACTCCATCGCGAGAGTACATGATATCTGGCCTTGCAGGGACGGAACCTGGTCGCACTACTTCCGGAAAGCACGGAGGAATCATTCTGGGAACGCCGTAGCTTTGGAGCGCCTAGGACCGCCGAACTTCGGTTCGGCAAGTTTTAGGTTTTTTTGCTGAGAACGCCTTCCTGGGACCGCCAACTTTTAAGTTGGCATGTCTTCTATAAGTGTCTTGTGAAACCAACAAAAGCCTTCGCTCACGCAGAGAACGCGGAGTGAAGATGAAAAACGCGATGAACGAAAATATTAACGTGCGTTTTCTCAGAGCTTCTCGAAAGCGGTCCCAGAAAGGCACGCCGAACTAAAGTTCGGCGTTCCCAGAAGGCATCCCTAGAAACCGAGGCGAACTAAAGTGCGGCGCTCCCAAGGTCCGGCGCTCACAGGCAACAAAAAACGGAGACAAAGAATATGTCTCCGTTCTGATGAATAAAACCCCGGGCGATACCGACTCTCACATGGGGTCTCCCCCATACTACCATAGGCCAGGAGGAGCTTAACGGCCGGGTTCGGGATGGGTCCGGGTGGGTCCTCCTCCTGTATCGTCACCCAGGGATAGCTCTCTGGAAGCTGTATAGGGACTGGGCGAGAAGAACACTCGCCACGAAGTCGTAAACCACGACTTCCGGTAAAATGACGACCACTCGTCTCGTAGTCGAAAATCACGACTTCCGGCATAATGACGACCACTCGCCACGAAGCCGAAAACCACGACTTCCGGCTAAACGATGATCGCTCATCACGATGACGGTCACTCGCCTTACGAGTAGACGATTAGTCTCGAGGTTCGTGTCTCTCACAACACGTAACCTCAGAAGAAAGAAGGTCAAGGCCTCGGGCGATTAGTACCGCTCGGCTGCACGGCTCGCGCCGCTTCCACCTGCGGCCTATCTACGTCCTGTTCTCGAACGGCCCTTACTCTTTCGATGGGATACCTCATCTTGAAGCATGTTTCGCGCTTAGATGCTTTCAGCGCTTATCACTCATGGACTTAGATACCCAGCTTATGCGCTTGGTAGCACAACTGGTTCACCAGCGGTCCACTCCTCCCGGTCCTCTCGTACTGGGGAGAAGCCTTCTCAAGTATCCTGCGCCCGCGACAGATAGGGACCGAACTGTCTTACGACGTTCTGAACCCAGCTCACGTACCGCTTTAATGGGCGGACAGCCCAACCCTTGGGACCGACTACAGCCCCAGGATGCGATGAGCCGACATCGAGGTGCCAAACACCGTCGTCGATATGGACTCTCGGACGGTATCAGCCTGTTATCCCCAGAGTAGCTTTTGTCCGTTGAGCGATGGCCTTTCCACACAGCACCACCTGGTCATTAGGACCGACTTTCGTCTCAGCTCGAGATGTCTCTCTCACTGTCAGGCGGGCTTTTGCCCTTGCACTCGCCAGCTGATTCCCAACCAGCCTGAGCCCACCTTCGCGCGCCTCCGTTACCTTTTTGGAGGCGACCGCCCCAGTCAAACTGCCCCCCTAACACTGTCCCTGATAGGCTCTCCACCTACCTCGGTTAGTATAACGCTGGAAGGAGGGTGGTATCCCACCGTCGGCTCCCGCAGCGCTGACGCGCTGCGTTCGCTGCCTCCCACCTATCCTGTACGCCTTCCACCACTATACCATATTAGGATACAGTAAAGCTTCATGGGGTCTTGCCGTCTAATCGCGGGTAACTTGGCATCTTCACCAAGATTGGAATTTCACCGGGCCCTCCGCTGAGACAGTGCTCCGATCGTTACGCCATTCATGCAGGTCGGAACTTGCCCGACAAGGAATTTCGCTACCTTAGGACCGTTATAGTTACGGCCGCCGTTTACTGGGGCTTCGGTTCGTAGCTTCGCTCGCGCTGACCACTCCCCTTAACCTTCCAGCACTGGGCAGGCGTCAGACCCTATACGTCCACTCATCGTGTTCGCAGAGTCCTGTGTTTTTGGTAAACAGTCGCCAGAGCCTGGTCTTTGCAGCTCCCGCTAGCTCTTAACCCGCAGGAGCGCCCCTTCTCCCGAAGTTACGGGGCCATTTTGCCTAGTTCCTTAGCGGAGGTTCTCCCGCTCCCCTTAGTCTTCTCAACTAGCCTACCTGTGTCGGTTTTTAGAACGGTCAGGCTTCCGTTCGCCGGTACGCGCGGCTTTTCTTGACAGTGTGAACTCAGCTCCGTTGCCCACCCTTCGATGGACTCCCCTTCACCCCTTACCTCCGCGCGCGGCCTTCCCTACGCGCTTCTACAGCTCGAGGCTTGGACGAATTTCCCATTTCTTCGCAGAGCCTATCCTCCTGTGTCCCCGCTCGTACCTCCCGGACGCCTGGCGCCGGAATCTTTACCGGCTTCCCATCGGTTACCCCTTTCGGGTTCCCCTTAGGTCCGGCTTACCCTGGGTGGACGACCCTTCCCCAGGTACCCTTAGGCTTTCGGGGAGACGGATTCTCACCGTCTTCTCGTTACTCATGCCTGCATCCTCCCTTGCGCTCCGTCCAGCCGCCTTCGCAGTCCGGCTTTCTCCCTCGGCGCAATGCTCTCCTACCAATGCTTTCGCATTCCGCGGCTTCGGTGAATCGCTTCAGCCCCCTCTATCTTCGGCGCAGCCTGTCTTAACTGGTGAGCTGTTACGCACTCTTTCAAGGATGGCTGCTTCTAAGCCAACCTCCCAGCTGTCTCGGACACACCACTTCCTTGCACACTAAGCGATCTCTTCGGGACCTTAGCCGTCGGTCTGGGTTGTTTCCCTCTCGTCCGTGGAGCTTATCCCCCACGGGCTGTCTCCCAGGTTATTCCTTGCGGTATTCGCAGTTTGGTTGAGTTCGGAGATTGCTCCCCTACCCCATCCAGCGCCCTACCCCCGCAAGGGACCCCCTGAGGCCGTACCTCAATACGTTTCGGAGAGTACCAGCTATCACCAGGTTCGGTTAGCTTTTCACTCCTACCCACACCTCATCCGAAGACTTTTTACTGTCCACCGGTTCGGGCCTCCAGTGGGTCTTACCCCACCTTCACCCTGGACATGGGTAGCTCACCTGGCTTCGGGTCGATCGCATCGGACTCTTTCGCCCTCTTCAGACTCGGTTTCCCTCCGGCTCCGCCTCCCCCGGCTTAACCTCGCCCGATACGACCACTCGCAGGCACATTACTCAAAAGGCACGAGGTCACTTTCGCTCCCTCTTCTTGTAGGCATACGGTTTCAGGTTCTCTTTCACTCCCCTCCCGGGGTGCTTTTCACCTTTCCCTCACGGTACTTCTTCTCTATCGGTCCGTAGGAGTATTTAGTCTTGGAGAGTGGTCTCCCCTGATTCATACCGGATTTCACGTGCCCGGCACTACTTGGGATCGTTCCTCAGCTCCGGCGCCTTTCGGGTACAGGACTGTCACCTTCTTCGGTATCCCTTCCCAGAGATTTCTCCTAAACGCCTTCCGTCTGAGTGGGTGGGCGCAGCCACCCCTCGAACGTCCCCCTACCCCGAAAACGCAACGCCCGCGCGCTTGACACGTCTTCGGTTTGGACTCCAGCGCTTTCGCTCACCACTACTCACGCTATCGCTTCGCTTTCTTTTCCTCCGGCTACTGAGATGTTTCACTTCACCGGGTTCGCCTCCCTTTCGGGATGATGAGCCTCTCTGCTCACCGGGTTTCCCCATTCGGGTACCCACGGCTCTTCGGTCGCTTGCACCTTACCGTGGCTTTTCGCAGCTTGCCGCGCCCTTCTTCGCCTCCTACGTCCTAGGCATCCACCGTATGCCCTTCTTCCCTTGACCTTCTTCTTCTCTCGTTACCCCTATACAGTTTTCAAAGACCTACTCCCCCAGTTCCCTTCTCCCCGGTCCCTGGAAAACAGATAATAGACGATCCCTTCCGCTTCTCTCCTTTGAAAGGAGGTGATCCAGGCGCACCTTCCGGTACACCTGCCTTGTTACGACTTCACCCCCCTCACTAGGCCTACCTTCGCTGGCTGCCTCCGTTGCCGGTTGGCTTCCGCCACCTTCAGGTATTCCCAACTCGGGTGGTGTGACGGGCGGTGTGTACAAGGCCCGGGAACGTATTCACCGCAGCATGCTGATCTGCGATTACTAGCGATTCCATCTTTATGCAGGCGAGTTGCAGCCTGCAATCTGAACTGGGGGGCGTTTTCCGGATTCCCTCGGCTTCGCAGCCTCGTCCCCTTCTGCTCACCCCATTGTAGCGCGTGTGTAGCCCAGATCATAAAGGGCATGATGATCTGACATCATCCCCTCCTTCCTCCGCCTCGTCGGCGGCAGTCTGGCTAGAGTGCCCACCTTCGTGTTGGCAACTAACCACAGGGGTTGCGCTCGTTGCGGGACTTAACCCAACACCTCACGGCACGAGCTGACGACGACCATGCACCACCTGTATCCGCTCGAAGGCATTCGCCTCCGTCGTTCCCCTTTCAGTTCACTACCACGGATATGTCAAGACCTGGTAAGGTTCTTCGCTTAACGTCGAATTAAACCACACGCTCCACCGCTTGTGCGGGCCCCCGTCAATTCCTTTGAGTTTCATCCTTGCGGACGTACTCCCCAGGCGGCTCACTTATTGCGTTTGCTTCAGCGCAGAACACGCTCTGTGCCCCACACCTAGTGAGCATCGTTTACGGCCAGGACTACCCGGGTATCTAATCCGGTTTGCTCCCCTGGCTTTCGAGCCTCAGCGTCAGTAACAGCCCAGAAAAGCGCCTTCGCCACTGGCCTTCCTACCGGTCTCTACGGATTTCACCCCTACACCGGTAATTCCCTCTTCCTCTGCTGTACTCAAGATTGTCAGTTTCCAGCCCTATCCCCTGGTTGAGCCAGGGACTTTCACACCGGACTTGACCTCCCGCCTACGCTCCCTTTACGCCCAGTAATTCCGGGTAACGCTTGCCCCCTACGTCTTACCGCGGCTGCTGGCACGTAGTTAGCCGGGGCTTATTCATTGGATACCGTCATCGCAGCCCCATTCCCTGAGCTGCCCTTTCGTCTCCATCAAAAGTCGTTTACATCCCGAAGGACTCCGTCCGACACGCGGCGTCGCTGGATCAGGCTTGCGCCCATTGTCCAAAATTCCCCACTGCTGCCTCCCGTAGGAGTAGGACCCGTCTCTCAGTGTCCTTGTGCCTGTTCGCGCTCTCACGCCAGATACCCGTCGTCGGCTTGGTGAGCCGTTACCTCCCCAACTACCTGATGGGCCGCAGGTCCCTCGACCAGTAACACCGTAGCGCTTTTCCCCGCGCTCTTCACACGGGCGTATGCGGTTTTATCCGCCGTTTCCAGCGGGTATCCCCCTCTGCTCGGTAGGTCCCTGCGTCTTCCTCACCCGTTCGCCACTAAGCATACATCGCTGTATGCCCCGTTCGACTTGCATGTGTAAGGCACGCCGCCAGCGTTAACCCTGAGCCAGGATCAAACCCTCCGTCCATTCCTTCTATCGCATGGACCTCTCGGTCTGCCTGTCTGCTTATTACTTACTTCGCGTCTGGTTGCTTATTCGTCTATTATCTGCTTTTCAAAGACCGAAAATTTCCCGGTGACCTTTCTTTCCACCGGTCCCTATTCCTTTCCGTATTCCCGATACTCTTCCCTTCGAAACCTCGGTTATCTTATCATATCTCCGCCGGTTTGTCAATGTTTTTCATCTTTCGCGCAAATAGATTTTCGGTTAATGCGTCAAGAAAAACAAACCGCCTTCCGGCGGTTTGTTTATCAGACGGTATCCAAACGGCTCACGCTGATTCTCTGAGCGCAATGATCGGATTCCCGCGGTTTTCGACGGCCGCGCCGGTGATGATGACCTCCTTGACGTTCTGCATACTCGGCAATTCGAACATCAGGTCGAGCATCACCTGTTCCAAGACGCTCTTCAAAGCGCGCGCGCCGGTGCCGTTTTTCATCGCCTTTTTTGCGATGCCGGATAAGGCTTCTTTTTCGAACTCCAATGTGATATTGTCCAACTGTAGAAGCTTTTGATACTGCTTGATGATAGAGTTTTGCGGTTCGGTCATGATCCGGACCAAGTCTTCTTCGTTCAGGTCGTTCAGCGTGGTGAGGACTGGAAACCGTCCGATGAACTCCGGTATCAACCCGTATTGTACAAGGTCGTACGGGGTGACCTTCGCCAACACCTCGCCGATCCGCTCTTCAGACTTCCCTTTCACGTCTTTGCCAAATCCCATCACGCTGTTTTGGGTTCGGCTACGAATGATGTCTTCCAGGTTGTCGAAGGCTCCGCCGGCGATGAAAAGGATATTTGAAGTGTCTATCTTGATGAACTCCTGGTAGGGGTGCTTCCTTCCCCCTTGAGGGGGCACGTTGGCGGTGGTGCCTTCCAGAATGGTCAACAGCGCTTGCTGGACCCCTTCTCCGGACACGTCGCGCGTGATCGAAACGTTCGGTCCCTTTTTGCTGATTTTGTCGACTTCGTCGATGTAAATGATGCCTTTTTCCGCCTTTTCGATATCGTAGTCGGCCGATTGGATCAGCCGCAACAGGATGTTTTCCACGTCCTCCCCGACGTACCCGGCTTCGGTTAACGGTGTGGCGTCGGCGATGGCGAAAGGCACGTCCAAAAACTTTGCCAAGGTTCGGGCGATCAGGGTTTTCCCACACCCGGTCGGTCCGAGCATCAGGATGTTGGACTTTTCGATGTCTTTGTTTTTCGGTGCGCCCGCGGCTACCCTCTTATAGTGGTTGTACACGGCGACTGAAACGACCCTTTTCGTTCGGTTTTGCCCGACGATGAACTTGTCTAGTTCTTTCGCGATCTCCGCCGGTGTCGGGATGCTGCTGACCAGTTCATGACATTTGATCGTCTGCTCGTCTTTCAGGGTGTCGTTGAAAAGCTCGACACATTCGTTACAGATATAGACGTTCGGGCCGGCTATCAACCTCTGAACCTGCGCCGAGGAACGACCGCAAAACGAACACTTTTTATCTACTTTCACAGAGCACATCCCTTCCCATTTTAAAGCTCTTTTTTAGCGGTGGTTTTCGTGATGATTTTATCTATGATTCCGTATTCGATCGCCTCTTCCGGAGTCATATACCGATCTCGGTTGGTGTCCTGCTCTATCGTCTCGACCGTTCTCCCGGTGTGGTGATGGATGATCTTGTTGATCTGGTCTTTCGTTCGAAGCAGCTCTTTCACTTGGATTTCCACGTCGGCTGCTGTCCCTTTCGCTCCTCCCCAAGGCTGATGGATCATCACTTTGGAGTTGGGTAGAGACAAACGTTTTCCCGGGGCGCCCGCCATCAGCAGCACAGCGCCCATCGAGGCAGCCATCCCTGTACATATCGTGGAAACGGCGGGTTTGATGCATTGTATTGTGTCGTAGATCGCCAAACCTGCCGTAACGGAGCCCCCGGGAGAATTGATATAGAGGTTGATGTCTTTCTCGGGGTCCTGAGCCTCCAAAAAAAGGAGTTGTGCCACGATTAGGTTGGCCGTATGATCATTAATCTCGCCGCCCAATATGACGATTCGGTCCTTGAGCAGCCGTGAGTATATATCATAGGCCCGTTCGTAGCGCCCCGTCGTTTCGATCACGATGGGCACGATCTGGTTGATAATGCGCTCCTGTTCTCTCTTTTCGTCGTAGTGGTCGTACATAGGGTTCACTCCTCTTCCCAAGGCTCATCCTCGTCTGGCTGTTCCAAATTTGCAAGTGAATCGCCTTCTAAAAATCCTTCATCGTCTTCGTCATACTCTTCGGAGAGCATATTGAAATCTTCGTCGAGTGTAGTTTCTTCCTCCTCTACGGTCACCTGTGTAAGAAGGAAGTCCATCACCTCTTCATTCTTAAGAAGGAGCTTGATCTCATCGCGAAAATCTTTGTCTTTCTTGTATTTCGCCAAAAGCTTTTCTGGGTTGTTGTCAAGCGACTTCGAATTTGAACGTAGCCATTCTTTCGCCTTTTCGTCGGTTATCGTGATATTGTGTTCTTGCGCCACCTTCTCTATTGCCCACGAAAGCGTCATCAACTCACGCAATTCGTCGCGAAGACTTTCCCGGTACTCCTCTTCGCTAGAATAGTCTTCTTCCCAATCCCCGTAACGTCCTCTTTTTTTCAGGTCTTCCACATACCAGTCGAGTTTATTCTGTATCGTCTCTTGCGAAACATCCACTTTAGTCATTTCTGTGAGGGCGTTTTCTATCTGCGTTTTCATATTTTTTTCCACAATGGCGTCAAAGTATTTCATATCCTTTTCCCTCAAGTTTTGGTAAAGGTCTTCGAGGGTGTTAAACTTTTCGGATACCTGACGCGCGAACGCGTCGTTCAATTCCGGCGGGATCAACCGGTAGACTTCTTTGATCTGAACCTGATAGGTGTAGGTCACGGGTTCGTCCGGTTTATCCCTTAGCGTTAAAGTCCGATCTACAGAGTAGGAATCTCCCTGTTTTTTTCCGATCATTTTCTCTATCAACGGGTTGAAATTCTCGGGAATCAAATAAGCGATCTCTTCTTTACCGGAAAACAGCTGTTTCCCTTTGGAATTGTACACCTGGTAATGGTAGGCCACCTTATCTCCGGTCTCCGCCTCGGTGTCTTTCGGGGCTAACGTAGAATAATCTTCACGCAATCTTTTCACGGTGTGCTCGTGCCAATAGTCGAGCATTTTTTCGGAAGGTCGCAGCTTTTTGACCGTTATCGATTTTAAATCAGGCAGTTGCACCGTCGGTTTTCTATAGAAAAGCATCGTAATCGAGAAGGTGCCGTCCTCTTCCTCGCGAAAGTCTTCTTCGAAGGAATAGTCGATAACTCCTGTTCCGGATAAGTTTTTTTCGACGTCATCAGCGACTATCTTGATGAAATGCCTGTTTAATTGCGGCAGGAGGTCCTCTGCTCTCACTTCCCGCCTCACGAGGTCCAACGGTGCTTTTCCTTTTCGAAACCCCGGAACCACGATGCGCGCACTCAAACCGCGTATCGCTTTCTCTGTCTGCTCCGCGACTTCTTCTAGCGTAATTATGTATCGATATCTGACGATATCCTGGCGTTCTTCAATAATCTCACGCTGCAAAACGTTTCCTCCTTAAAAGACGAGCGCTGTACTTTCTTCTTGACGTAATTATACCATTATTATTATCGAATACTGAAGCGGATCGACAATCCGATCCTTCCGCTAGTAAAAAAAAGAGCGAGAAGGAGTCCCGCCCTTTTTTTGGAGGCAACGGACGGATTTGAACCGTCGAATAGAGATTTTGCAGACCTCCGCCTTAGACCCCTTGGCTACGTTGCCCAATTCCGGCATATTATATCAGATGATGCCCAATATTGCAAGCGAAGGTGCGCGTCAAGTTATGAGGTGTTATCAAGAAACAAGACCAGAATCGATCACACGGTTTTTGTCCGTGAGGTCATCGCGGGGTAAAAAAGACAAAAGGCGTATCGCGAGACTTCGCGGACTGGGAACGCCAGCTTTTAAGTTGGCATGGTTTGGAAAAAGGGTTCGCACAGAGGGTACAGAGAGAACAGAGAGAACAGGCATCGCGGCGTAAGCGCCCTTTCTTCTCGCGACGGCGCGATACCCTGGTGTTCGTTCCAAAGATTAAAAACAGGGTTCGCACAGAGAGCACGGAGAACACGGAGGAAAACCGGGCAAGAGCGAAGGTTTCTCGGAAAAGAACACGCCAACTTAAAAGTTGGCGTTCCTAGAACATTCACAAAAAATCCGGTCGAACATAGGAAAAATGGCAATAGGCGTGGCATTCTCAGGAAAAAGAAAGAAATATGCCGGCTTAAAAGCCGGCGTTCCCAAAAAGAGTAACCCACACACGTGCCGGACTAAAGTTCAGCGCTCTCAGGGCGCTACCGGAAAGGCGAAAAAGCGAAAACCATAACCCTGCCGAACTAAAGTTCGCCATTCCCATTTTGGCGCACCTCGATATTATACCCACACTGCCTATCCGTGCGTTCCCACGTTTAGCCTTTCTCCGTATTGGAACGTGCTCGCGCTTATCGGTATTCCTTCAACCAATCGACCAATTCTTCTCGCGTAAAGGATTTCGGATTGAGTTTGGTGATAGGCGAGCGCATCGTTTGATCCGCTATGCTTTCCAACTCTTCTTCCTGCACACCCACGGTACTCAAACGCGTCGGGGCGTTGATAGACTGCATGAGCCCTTCGATCCTCTCCAAAAGAGCGTCGAGTGACGGGGACCCCAGATAGTCCAATAAACGAGCCATTTTCTCCGGGATCAGCGGGGCGTTGGTTTGGAGCATCGGTTTTAATAGTACGGAGCAAGCGAAGCCGTGTTCCAGATGGTAGTCGACCGTCAGCGGATAACTCAGGGCGTGAAGGATCGTCGTCCTCGTCTGACTAAAAGCGATACCGGCCATCAAGCTCCCCAGCGACAGATTCGTCCGCGCCACCCTATCCTCGGGATTGCGATAGCCTTGGGTTAGATTGTCCAGTATGAGTTTGATCGCCTCCAAGGCGATCGGCTCGCTAAAGGGTGTCGAACTGAGCGCCCAATAAGACTCGACGGCGTGTACGAGCGCGTCCAGTCCCGTTGCAGCCGTATGTTTGTCGGGTACCGTCAGGGTCAATTCCGGGTCCACGTAGGCGTAGTCGTTCCAAAACCACGGCGACACTATAGACTTCTTTAGCCGATTCGCGGGATCGGAGAAGACGGCCACGTTCGTCACTTCGCTGCCGGTTCCAGAGGTAGTCGGGATGGCGATCAACTGCGTATGCCGTCGAGTGAACGCGCGTTCACCCGAGAGATACGATCGGATCCCCGACGAGGCGTCCAGGAGCTCTTCCCGCTCGTCACGTAAACAGGCGATCCCTTTCGCCGCATCCAACGCGCTCCCACCGCCCAACGCGATGATCACTTCGATCTCGTTAACGCGCGCCAGGAATCCGCCCTTATCCACGCTTTCGCAGGTCGGGTTGGGCTCGATCTCGTCGAAAACGATCAGATCGGCCGGCGTACCCGCCTCCCGTATGATTCTGTTCAGTATCCCGGTGCGCCTCAGACCTGTGGTCACGACCATGACCCGCTTTTGTGCGCACAGTTCACCGATACCTTGCGTGACGCCCACGCCAAAAAACGTTTTCGTGGGCAAGAAGAATAGAAAAGACCGATTTGTCACGTTGTCTGTTTCACCTCACCATTTCTTATAGATTTGTGGGTCTTGACGGCTGATATACATCCGTTCGGTCATCGTGAGGGTGTTTTCGCCGAGGGGAAATATGTCAGGCGGCGGCACCGTTCCGGCTCCTTTGACCTTCCAGAAGCAGTGATAGAAGAGCGACCACTCGGTTTCGATGCCGTGAGTGTTCGCATAGTTTTGTACCGCTGTCCACCCTGCGCCCGTGGACCAGAAAGATAGCTGTTGCAAAAAGTCGCTCGTCCACTCGACATAAGAATCTTCCTTGTTGTGGTCGTGCAAGACGCTAACGGGTAGGCCATCTCCAAAGATGCCGATCAACGTCAATTGATCCCAATCGGGGTACGCGAATTTGTCAGCGGAAGTGGACGCGATGAAGAGGCCTAAGTTCTCGAGGATTCTGGAGGTAGTTCCGTCGAAGTTATCGAGCCAGCTGCCGGCATGACAGGTTTCCAAGATCACCGAAAACAGCACATCAGGATAACTATTGATCAAAGTGTGCAACTGAGACGCCCTGTAGCTCGTGCCGCCTATGGAAATCCTATCGTTGCCTCCGTGTCCGATTATATACAAAACGATATTGCGGCAGTCCCGATTTACGACTAAATATTCAACGGCCTGTAGTATTTGTTCCGCGGGGTTCGCCATAACCGTGGGGCTCGTCAGGTCTCGCACGTTATTGTTTCCGAAAAGCGTCTTCATATCGTTCAAAAATTGTTTGGAGATCGCTTTCGCTTCTGCGGACAAGGTTTCCTCCGTCAAACACCCATTCACGACCACCGCGCCTTTGGCGGATGCGGAAATCGCCGAAGGGAACCAGGTTTTGTTGTGGGTGTCGGGTTTACACCACGCGTAGGGATTCCAAACGATCGCTCCAAAGTATCTGTCGGAAGTGGCGCTATTCAGTTGGATTGGCCGGTTACCATTGACCGTCGGCCATCCGTTCGTCGGCTCATTCACGAGGATGGCGCCCGAGGTGCTGACCACGACGATCCTGCCCGGGTGCTCGTAAAACGCTCCAGGACACTCGTCGACATAAAACAGCCAGCCATTTTGCGTGAGCGGCTCACCCGCACGCTGTGGGGATTCCATCAGCGGTGAATTAGACTCGATAACATCGCCCTTCTTGACCTCACCTAAGAACAATCCGACCATAGGGGTCTCCGGCGGGTTTGGGTAGCCGTTATCGTTTAGCCACGACAAAAAGCGATCGATCGCTCCGCTTTCGTTATAGACCAAAGTGCTGGTACAACCGGTGAGGGCAAGGATGAGAACAGCGATGAGAAGCAGCGTAAAGCAAGCTCTTTTCATTGGATATTCCTCCTTTGCGTTTTTGTATAAAACAGTGTAGACCGCGCTTACGGCGTGGTCAACCGACTGCCTACCTCCCGGGTCTTATAAGAAGGCTCCGCGAAAGTCTGTGCCCATAAATAAGGTAAAGCAAGACCTAGAAATAGATTTAGGTGATTATAACACAAACCGCGCCCGATGTGGAGAGAGATCCGCGATGGAGGCTATTGAGTGGGAGCGTTTTTCTGGGAACGCCTTGGGAGCGCCCTTGCTGCGCGCGGGAACGCCCTGGGAACGCCGAACTTTATTTCGGCGTTCCCAGGCCTTACCAGGTCGGCGTTTCAGGGCGCGCCGACGGGTGTGGTATAATGGTCTATCATCGCGGTTTTTCCGCCGTTTTGGAGGAGTTTTGAAAAAAGCGTTCGGATTCGTTATCGCCTTCGGGCTGTGTGTGTGGGCGCTGAGCGCGGGCGGCCTTTCTTCACTTTTTCCCGCTAAAGTTCAAAAAACACCCACGTACATCGGCGACTTGCTGATTGTGGATATCCCTCCGTTCTCACGAGTGTTGTCTTTCGAAGGGTTGACCGATGTGAAGGAGCTCAAAGACAAAGTGATCGCCCAACTTGCCTTGCCGAAGTGGTCGGTAGTCCTTTTCCGTAACGGATTGCTCGGTCACCGCGATGTGTTCGGCGGTCAAGTGGCGATGACGGATTCAGACCACGACGGCTTTCCAGATGAAGCCGAACTGTGGGGGGACGATGCGACTCGCTTTCGTCACTGGTTCGTCTACATCGCTATGCAACAGAAGGTCGAGCCCTCGCCCGCTTGGAAGGATCGGGACTGCGCGGGGTTAATCCGGTTCGCCCTGCAAGAGGCGCTCCGGAAACACGACGCCAAGTGGTACGAGCGGGTTCGGATTCCGCCTGCAGCTTTCCCCGATATCGAAGCCTTTCATTACCCCGCCGTCCCCACGCTCGGCGCTCAGATTTACCAGCTTAAAGAGGGGTTCTACAGCTTCGCAAACGCCCGAAACCTCTACTTGTACAATGTGGACAAAGTAAGCCACTCGCTGGGAAGCGAAGTGAAGCCGGGAGACCTCCTCTTTTTGTACCACCCGCAAGACACCGCCTTCCCGTACCACGTCATGATATACACCGGTGACGGTTTCGTCTATCACACCGGGAGTTCCGACGTTTCCGAGGGGGAGGTTCGACTCTGGAAAACCGAGGAATATATGAAAGCCGCTCCGCTGACGTGGCTTCCGGTTAAAGAAAATCCGAACTTCCTGGGTTTTTTCCGTCTTAAGATATTGAACGACGATCTTTCATAAGGGGGGATTTGATGAAAAACGCCGTAAGGCTCTTTCTTTTGCTTATCGCGATATCAAGTGTCGCGTTCGGTTACATCTCTGCGGACAGAAACGCCATCCTGTATCCGTATCAATCTTACTCGTTTTGGGCGTACAACGAGCCCGACGGGGTCACCGTCAACCTTTACTACATCGGACCCACACTCCAGGATTTTTTGACGGAATTCAAGCGCAACACGTTAAAAAAGCCTCCTAAACAGGCGGATCACGCGGTGTATTTCGAAGAGGCGAAGGCTTGGAAGCGCTTGGAAATCCCTTCCGGCTATTTCGAGAGGGTCGGAACCTACGTCCTCGAATACGTTTCAAAAGACAGAAAAGACTATACCCTACTACTGAAGACGAATGTGAACGGAGCTCTGGTGAGTATAGGAGAGTCCGTCTACATAAAGCTCTGGGACAACATCGAGGGAAAGGATGTGCGATTTACACAGATTCTCACGGGCTACAACTCTCCCAAACCCCTGTCAATCGCCCCATCCGCCGGTCTCGTCGAAATAGAGCTATCGAAAATCGTGGAGGAAACGCTGTTCGTCGAAACTCCGAATGGCATCCTGTTCCTCTCGGACTCTCTTCGCCAAGCGGACGAGCGGCTCGATCCCCTGATCTTTTTAACCGACCGCCCCTTGTACCGCCCGGGCGACTTGGTTCAGGCGCGGGCCATCTTTTTAAACTCCAAAACTGGAGAGCTGCTGACCAACCGCCCCATAGAAGTCGCCATCGTGGATCCGCTCGGAAGAGAGAAGATGAAGGGCGCCTTTCACACCGACGAGTGGGGTGGGATCAGTTTTGTATACGAAACTTTCCCGGACGACACGCGAGGGCACTATACCGTCAAGATCAGATACGGGGACGATGTGAGCTACCGCTACTTTGAACTGGCAGACTACGCCAAACCTTCATTTACCGTGAACGCCTCGCTGCAAAAACCCGTATACGCGCTCGACGAGCCGATAGAGCTCCGTGTGGAAGCCAATTACTACTATGGGCAGAGTGTGTCCGACGCCCGACTGCACCTACACGTCATCGAGCTTTCCGGAGACTACTACGACTACTCCGACAAGGTACTGGACAGCCGCGTCTTTCCTCTCAAAGACGGCCTCGCTTCCGTAGCGCTGCAGATCCCGCGAGACCAAAAACGGAACGTCCAGGTCACCTGCACCGTCGTGGACCAGACGGGTCGGGAGATCGAAGACACCGTTTTCTTCCGGTACATCCCCGGCGACGCCGAAATCGACTTCAAACTCTCTAAATACTGGCTACCCTTTGGCGAAACCGCCCACGGGGCCGTTCGCGTCAAGGGCCTCCTGCCAACCGCCGAGGTCAACCGCCCCCTGACCTTCGAGGTGTACTACGACGACACCTTCGAGTCCTCGTCCACCGTGTACCCCGACCCAAACGGCGCGTTGACCCTCGCCTTTGAACCGAAAAAGCCCGGCTCTTACCGATTACGCCTGATCGACTCCAAGTACCCTGCCTACGTCGTGGAGCGCTCCCTCTTCTCCTACTCCTCCACCTATACCTATCGCACCGGAAAAGAGCTGGACGTCTTCACGAATATAGAAACGGCCAGCCCGGGAGATCAGATCATTTTCAACGTCGTATCTTCGTTCCCATCGTTGAGCGTGTTAGCCTTGATCGACGACGGCAACCGAGCGAGCGTCCGCGAGATAAAACTCAAAAACGGCAACGGGCAGCTCGCGTTTTTTGTGGCCGACTCGGTGAACTCCTCTACCCTGAGATGCCGGTTCATTTCTTTTTTCGGGTCGAAATGGCTGACAAAAAACCTGTACGTTCCCGTGGACCTGAGTCACCGGCAGGCCGCCATCCACATCGGCGTACCCGAGCAGGTGAAACCGGGTGATACGATTCCAGTGGAAGTGCGGCTGCTTAACCATGAAGAGAAACCTGTGGAAGGGGCCGTGACGCTGGGTATCCTGGACCAAGCCGTACTGGACCTCTACGGAGATGACGATTGGGAAGGTCTGTTGAACGAATTGACCAACCCGCCCCTTCGATACGGGTTCTACTACTTCAACGACTCGTACTCCTACTACCGTTTAAGGAATCAGCTGGGCTTCGAATACGACTACGAAACGCCGGAGACGTTGGCCCAAACGAAACAGGCCGCGGTCAATCGTTCCGTGAAGGTGCGGACGAAGTTTTCCGACACGGCTTTCTGGACACCGCTGTGGATCGTCGCAGGCAACGAAAAGACCGAAATTACCTTGCCCGAGGACCTCACCACTTGGCGCGTACGCGCGATGGCCTTCACCAAAACGGGATTGACGGGATACGCCAAAGCCAGCATCCTCTCCACGCTCCCGGTGACGGTTAACCCGGTCTTCCCGAAGTTCCTTCGCACGGGAGACGAGACGCGTGTGGGCCTGCTGGTCGGAAACAGTTTGGACCGAGCGGAAACCTTTCGCGTGTCTTTGGGGCTTCCGGAAGAAGCTGGCGGCGAGGTATTGGAACAAACGGCCGTCATCCCAGCGAAGGGCAGCCGGGTCTTCTGGTTTACAATCACGATTCCGGAAGTGGAGCAGGAAAAGTCCCTGGCCTTCGCGCTCGAAGCGGAGGGAGAGTCGGCGGCCGACGCGATGGTCCACCTGATCCCGGTGAAACCCGACACGATGGAGATACCGACCGGTCAAAGCGGCTTGCTGGGTTTAGAAAGCCAATCGATCGCCTACCGTGCGGAGACGGAAACGCAATTGTCGCTGACGATCAGCGCCGACCTTTCCGGAGAATTGCTCGAAGCCCTGCGATTTTTAATCCGCTATCCCTACGGGTGCGTCGAACAGACGGTCAGCTCATTCCTGCCGACGATCGTGGCCCGCCCCCTGATCGAGGAACGCCCGGAAATCAAGGCGCAAGAGCCGTTCGCCAAGATCGAGGACATCATACAAAAAGGCGTTCAGAAGCTGTACGGCATGCAAAACTATCAAGGGGGTTGGGGATGGTGGGCCGGGCAGTCTTCGGACGCTTTCATGACGGCGTACGCCCTCTATGCCTTTGACATACTGAGGCAAACCGGATACGACATCAACGAAGACGTCGTGGCGATGGGGGTAGGGGCGCTGAAAAACGTCATCAAACGGGCGAAAGAATACGAGGCCTTCTGCTACTACGTGATCAAATCCTTCGACCCGGATTACCCCTTACTACTCACGGCCACTGACAGCTTGGAGACGAAGCTCTTTTTGGCGTTGTCTTTCGTCAAAACCGGAGAGGCCGCGGCGGCGAGCGCCCTGCTGAAAGAGATCCTCGCGCAAGGGACACGGGCCTCCCCATTATTCTACGTGCGATTTGATAAGAACGCCTACTTTTTGAGCGCCTTTCAGAAAAACGCCCTGCTGCTGTCCCTGATGAACGGCCTCGCCTATGAAGGCCCCGAAAAGAACGGGCTCATCCTATACCTGGTCAAAAACAGGTCCGGAGAGTACTGGGCCTCTACGAAAGACACCTCCTTCGCCGTTATGGCCCTCGTTGGGACCGAGCTACTCGCGGACCAGTACGTCTGGCAGACGGAGGGTAACCTCTTCGATTACGTTCCGGAAGACGCGCAATACAAACGGGTGCTCCAAAAGGGAGAGAGCGTCGTGATTCCGGTTCGCCTGCGCGCGGGAGACTCCCTCGAACTCGATATCAGCGGCACACAAGGGCTACTCTGGAAGTTGACCGGCACGGAACGCTGGAAGCTGGCGGAATACGAAACAAAGACACCCGAAGCCCAATTTTCACGCAAGTTGGAGAAGCTGTACGAACTGAAAAGCTACTCCTACCAAACTATAGAAAAGATCGACACCTACCAGTTCGATATCTACCTACCTTGGGATGTGCCCCTATTGCCGGGCGTCATCGCCCAAAAGGGAATCCCGGTGGACATCGACGCGGTGCCCTTGACGGACTATGAATTGGTTTATGCCTACACCGATCGGTATAAGAACGATGTTTACGAACTTTACGTCAACGGATGTGACACGGGATTGGCATTCGACGAAAGCTACCGGGTGCTCGGCTTCTACTCTGACCACCTCGTCCTGAACAAGAATCCGTGGTTGGGTTACGCCGGACAATACTCGCTCTACTTCGTTCCAAACCGAACGGCGTTGAGCGTCGGCGACAAAGTGCGCCATCGATTCGTGTTCAACACCGACAGCTCGCTCGCCTATTCCGTGCTGGAGGATTCTATACCGCCCGCCTACATACAGAGCGAGGGCGAGTACTCGTATTACGAGGGGAAGTACTTCGGATACGGAGCGAATTGGTTGTGGTACGCCCACAAGGAGGACCGTTACGACCTCACGGCCGCATTCTACAGTGTGATGAGCGAAGGGAACACGGCAGAGAAGTTTTACTACACGCTCACCACCGCCGGCGTTTTCCAGGTACCCCCGGCCGTGTTGTATGAGATGTACGACCCCACGCGCGTCTTCGTCACAGACGGATACACGGTCCAAATCCAAGAATAACGCGATCTTACCGACACCGCTCCGAAGGCCCTACCTTTGGAGCGGTTTTTTGTATCCCATCGGGGCGCGTATGCCGGATTCACGACCCTCGCGCGTCACGCGTTACGGTTTTTGGCCATTCTTCACACTTCTCTCCTCTTTATGATATGATAGAGGTGCTTATATCTTATCGGGTTCGTTTGTGAGAATCACTAAGGAGGGGTTCAGAAGATGGATGTCGCCGCTATCGTCCTTTCCGCTTTAACTTGTTTTTTTATTCTGATGGGGAACTTCAAGATCTCCCGTTTGGGAGAAGAGCAAGAAAAACGCTTTCAGGAAACCGAACACGCTACCGGAAAACTCCTGCAAGAACTGCAAAATCTTCGAAGCGAATGGTATGACAAAGCCAAAGAGCTCAGCTTAGAGCTTTCTAAGGCGAAGACCGAGATAGGCGATCTCACGATGGGAAAATCGAACGTTTCTACCGTTAGTGACCGTGTCGATTTCGAAGACGGGATCCGTCGGCTCGACAAGCGGTTGGATTCGCTCGAGCAAACGATCAAATCGCTGGAAGGAACCATCGGCCCGCTCGTGATTCGGCCTTTGTCGCAAGAAAAGAGGACGCCCGTCGGTTCTTTCGATACCGTGATACCGAAGATCTCTTTGGTGGATAAAATCAAACAAAAATACCCGATGTTGTCGACCGACGAAAAACTGTTTCTCAACACCCTCTTCCGAAAGACGGAATGCGAGTGGCATAAGACAGAAGACCTCGGCTTAGACGCCTCCACGGCCAAATTCCTGGTGCCGATGGTCGGTCGGAAGCTGGTCTTCTCCGGGGTGCCTCTGATAAAAATAAAGGACATCAATGGAACGATGAAAGTTTTATGGGGAGAAGGATTGCGGGGAGAGGACGTTGCCGGTATCGCCGAAGCCTTCGTGAATGAGGTTCACGTTTAATGGCCACGTTTGAAGGAGAGATCGTCCGCGCGCTCCGAAACGGTTCGGATCTTCCTTTCGGCGCCGCCTGCCGCATCCTGAAGGGGCGGGATCGCGAAGTGGACATCCTTCGAAAAGACATCCAGTTCGTCGCCGCCGGAGGGAGCGCGTTACGCGTATGGGTTGGCGATTACGGCACGGGGAAGTCGCTGCTCGGAAGGGCGGCATTAGAGTTAGGACTCGAAGCGGGCCTCCTACCTATATACGTTTCGGAGCCCCCCCTCTCCAAACCTGTCGAACTGTACCAAGCCATCATCAACGGCATCATCACGCCCGAATTCGCGGGCGATTCCTTGTTTTATCTCCTCTCTCAGTGGGCGGAAAGCGCGATCCGAGAGATCGAGCAGACGGGCCTCACTAGGGGTCAAGACACGCTATTCAGGGAAAGTGTCACGCGAAAAATATTAGATTTCGAATTTACGAACGATTTCAACATGGCGATCTCGGCCTTCGTAGACGCGCACCTATCCGGTATGGAGGATCAAAAGAAGAAGATCGTCGACTGGATGTCCGGTCGGAAGGTGAACTATTGGGATCTGAAAGCGCTCAAAATTAGCCGACGAGTCGAGACCAAAGAGGAGAGCTACCTCTTCATCCAAGACATATTGAAGCTGTCGCGGACCATCGCCTACAACGGCGTCCTCATGGTCTTCGACGAACTCGAGCTGATGCAAAACCTGCCCTCGCGAACCACCTTCAAAGGGTATGAAGCCCTCCGCGAGATCGTGGATATGATCTCGTCGAAAGACTTTCCCCGCCTATACTCCATCTTGCTCGGAACGCCCACGTGGTTTGAAAACCCCGACCGCGGGGTCAAGAGCTACCTGGCGCTCTACGACCGGCTGAAAACCGAAGTTTCGGTCACCACCGAGTCCACGGTTCAGACGCTGGCGCTCATCTCTCCCGATATCTTCGACCCGCTTCTCTCGGATCTGTCCGCGATCTACGCAACCGCCTACGGATACGACCCGAAAAAGGCCCTCACCGCCACTTTGAAAGAAGCCCTCAAAACCCGTTTGAGCTCGCCTTTCCATCAAAACCAATTCGTGGAAATGCGCCAAGTGGTCAAAAGCCTCATAGAATTCTTCGATCTACTCAAAGACGGCGCGTCGGCGGAGAAGGCGCTCCAGATCATCGACTCTTCCGCGCGCCCCGCGAAAGAAGCCGGGACGCAAACGGCCGATTTCTGGGGTTAAGCCCACTCGCATACCCCCTCGCACACGTCACGCGCGATCAGGTTATCGCGGCGTAAGCGCCCTTTCTTTTCGCGACGGCGCGATACGCCTGGAAACGTCTGGGTGTGCCCGGGAACGCTATGGGAACGCCAAACTTCAGTTTGGCAAGTCTTTCAAAGACCAAAAACCGGGTTCACACAGAGGGCACAGAGAACACGGAGAAAAGATTCTTTCGAACGCCTGGGAACGCGTCTTGGGAACGCCAAACTTTAGTTTGGCATGTCTTCTGGGAACGCCAACTTTTAAGTTGGCATGTCTTGAAAACACGGTTCGCACAGAGAACACAGGTCATCGTGGGGTAACCAACGGGACCCCGCGATACCCCACACGGTAGGCATCACGGCGTAAGGGCTTAAGGCTTCTTAAGCGCTTGAGGAAAGGAGAAAAAAACATGCCGGACTAAAGTCCGGCGTTCCCAGTACTTTCACAAAAAACCCGGTGCGCACAGAGAGAACAGGCATCGCGGCGTAAGCGCCCTTTCTTTTCGCGACGGCGCGATACGCCTGGGAACGCCAACTTTTAAGTTGGTATGCTTTGAAAGAAAAAAGATGGGTTCGCACGGAGAGCACAAAGGAGAGAGATTTTTACGAGAGTCATCATCTGGTTATTGTTTTCTCTGTGTTCTCTCTGTGTACTCCGTGTGTCTCTGTGCGAAACTTCTTTTGGTTTTGAAAAGGCAAAAGGCAGGTCGCGAGACTTCGCAGGCATCGCGGCGTAAACAATTAAGGCCTCACAGAGCGCTCCCGGAAAGGTGTTCTCTGTTTGACCCTCAAAGCTTCTCATATCGGAAGATGCCTTTTCAGTTCCTCCTCGCTTTGCATATCTATCAGGTCCAAGCCCAAGGTATCGAGTTGGTCTATCGTGAGCGCTTTAAGCTTTTCGAAGTACCTTGAAGGGATTTGTGGGAATTTTTTGGAAATCTGCTTCCAAAGAAGTTCTTCCCTGCCTTCTTCTCTACCTTCCTCTCTACCTTCTATCCGACCTTCTATCCGGCCTTCTATCCGACCTTCTACCCGGCCTTCTATCCGACCTTCTTCTCGGCCTTTTATTAATCCCTTCTCCATTCCTTTTTCCATTCCTTCTTGCTTAAGCCATTCCGCTATCGTTTGCATCCTTTCACTCCTTTCTACCGATACCGTTCGCGTCAGTTGTATCAGTCTCAAGAAATCCTCTCGCGCGGTCAAATAGTAGATATAGTGAACAAAGGTCTCGTAAAGCCCTTCGCTTATCTCCGTTTCTTCCCGCGTGACGAAGACGGTGGTGATTCTGACGTACGCTTCTTTGAACTTTTCGGGGTCCTTGATCGAGGCCATCCTGATCGTCTCCAGATACAGGCGTAGATCGTCCGGCCCTTTAATCTCCTCTCCACTATTTGACGAAAAATCGTATAGGTAATACTCGAAGTGGGGAATGACTTTTTTCAAAGACCCTTCCATCGTTTCGACCCCTTCGATCCTGTCCGCAAACTGCGTGGACACTCCCCACTTCTCTTTCCCCTGGTACAGTACTATCGGTAAGATCAGCGGTAGTCGTTTGTTCTTTTCTTTCTTTATCTCTTTGTCCCATATCGCAGACATATACCTGAGCAGCTGCGCCCCTACGTTATAGTCGCTATAGCTCTTGTGCTCCAGTAGAATGTAAACGTAGGCTTCTCGGTTTCTTATGTTCGCCCGAAACAATAAATCCGTGTAGAACTCCTTCAGGTCTTGTTCTATGAAGCTGTCCTTTTCCGCCTGTATCGTGCCGACATCGATAGTCTGTAAGACTTCAGGGGGAAGATAAGTCTCTAAGAACGCTTGGGTATTTGCAACATCCCTCGTGCCCTGGGAACGCCAACTTTTAAGTTGGCATGTCTTGAAAAACAGGGTTCGCACTGAAGGCACGGGGGGCACAGAGAACACAGATGAAGACCGGGCAAGGGATAGAAATTTCCTGAAAGAAAACATGCCGAACTAAAGTTCAGCGTTCCCAGGGCGGATCAAAAGAGCAAAAGGCGGATCGCGAGACTTCGTGGGCTTCCGAAGTCAGCCCGCTGGTTACCCCGCGATAACCCCACACGGCGGGCATCGCGGCGTAAGCGGTTTATGTCTTCGCGACGGCGCGATACCCTTTTTTTATGTGCCGTTCGCGACAGGTTAAAAAACAAAAGGCGTATCGCGGGGTCCCGTTGGTTACCCCGCGATAACCCCACACGGCGGGCATCGCGGCGTAAGCGCCCTTTTTTTCGCGACGGCGCGATACCCTCTTGAGAAAGACGAAGGATGTATCGCGGGGTCCCGTTGGTTACCCCGCGATGACCTTTGAAATTCGGCGTCTCAGGGCATTTCTCTGTGTTCTCTCTGTGTACTCTGTGTTCTCTCTGTGTACTCTGTGCTCTCTGTGCGAAACTTCTTTTGGTTTTGGAAAGGCAAAAGGCGGATCGCGAGACTTCGTGGGCTTCCGAAGTCAGCCCGCTGGTTACCCCGCGATAACTTACACAGACCATCTCCGCGTAAGCGCCCCTTCTTTTTCTTTCCTTTTTTGCGCCTCGATATCATACCCACACCTTCTACCGTTAACGTAAAATAACTATGGAAATTCGCAACCGTTTCGCGTATAATTGAGTCATCCAAAGAAAATCGAGAGGGTGGTCTCATGAAAATCGCATTGAAAATACTGCTGCTCATCATTGTGGTTTTTGCGATGTTTACGATCGTGGCGTTCGTTATCAAAGCCTCTAATGAAGAGACCCGTGCAGGCGCGAGCCAAGTGGTAGAAAGCGCCGAAACGGTTAGCGCCGATTTCCTTCTGTACGCGCAAGCGCAGGAATTCGACGAAGCGGTCGGCCTCCTCACCCGAGAAGCTTTTCAGATTGGATACCTCCAAAAAGAAAATGACGTGGACTCATTGAAAACACGATTTGACAACCAGCAGGCGCTCGTCATCCAGAAAGCGAACGTGCTGAACTCACCCGCCTTGCTCCAGTCCATCAATAGAATCGGGGACTACGCGGTGGAGCTGACGAAATACAAAAAGGACGAGCTGCGGAGATTGGCGCTGCTGGATCAATACCACGATTACATCGAGAACGTGTTGCATCCCTCTTGCGCAGCCAACCAGGCGATGGTGGAGGGCTTCATCACGATCGACGACGACCGGTACGCCCAAGCCGTTCAGCGGATCAAAGAGCTTATGGACGAATCGATGTCAGCCCCCGAGGGCGAGCGTGTACAGACCTTCAAAGGCGCGCTGAAATCCGAGGCCGTGATAGAAGACCTCAGCTTGATCGAACACGAAACCCTCTGGGAATCCGACCTCCTCGACGAACGGATACGGACCCTTCCTTTTTTCAAGCTCATGATCTTGCGCAGAGAGGTAGGGCTGAGGGATGGAGACTTCTACTCCCTAGAAGAAAGTCCCAATCGACTTTGCAACCGGTTACGAGAAGAGCTCTCCGCCTTGGAAGCGAAAGGCGGGTTCACCGATGCCGAAAGAATGCAAAAGGCTTTGGTCGAACGGAGTCTGCTGAACTACGAATCCACACTATCCGACTACATCGATTTGCTCATCTCCACCAGCTTCATCGAAGCCGAGATCGCCCTCAACAACGAATCGATCTACAAGCTCCAAGAAAGCATCGAAACGGTTCGCTCTCGGTCTTTGGAGCTCGTGAACAAGAGCATCAACGGCGAGATCGAAGCGATCAACCGATTGCAGACCGCTTTGTACACGGAAGGGCAAAAGAGGGTAGAAACGGCGATCTCCCATATGAAAGAAGAAGGGAAGCGCAGGGTGGTCGCTACCGACCTCTCAGGACAAAGGGTGTTGTGGGTGGTCATATTGGCCTTCGCGATCACCGCGCTCTCATTCATATACCTCTACGGACTATTCCGGAAGCTGATGAAGAAACTGCTTCCGGTCGCCCAGAGGATGAAAAACCTCGACTTCTCCGGCGCGATGGATTACAAGCCCTCCAAAGATGAGATCGGCTTGGTTCTGGGCAGCTTCAAAGACGTGGTCGACGCCATAAAAACCATCGCCGGCGAGGTCGCAGAGGCGGCCCATAGGATACAGCTCGAATCCGAAACGGTAGTCTCATCAGTCGAGGAAAACTCGGCGACGGCGGAAGAAATCTCCTCGAATATGGACGATATGAACCGTGGCATCGAGCGATCGGTGAAAGAGTTGGGGAAGGTCACCGAGCAAACGCAGAGTATCGCTTTGAACAGCGCCGAAACTGCGAAGAAGGTACAGAAAAACGTTGCCGAGACAGAAAAGAACCTACAAGACTCCGATCAGAACAAGAAAAAGATCGACGGAATCGTAGGCCGGGTCGAAGAGGTAGGTACGGAGATATCCGGAACGATGAAAGACATCCTCACGCTGAAAAACATCACCGAAGAGATAGAAACCTTCGTGGAGGGCATCTCCGGGATTGCGGAGCAGACGAACCTACTCGCGCTCAACGCCGCCATCGAAGCCGCGCGCGCGGGCGACGCGGGAAGGGGTTTCGCCGTCGTGGCCGACGAAGTACGCAAATTAGCCGTCGAATCCAACAAGATGGTGGAAGACATACGCCGACGTATCGTCGTCATCACTCAGCGAGTGGATCAGGTTGTCGAACGGTCACAAACCCACGTGAGCGGGATGGAAGAGGTGTTGACCGGAATCAAGGTCATCACACAAGAAACGAACCGGATCACCGAAACGCTCCGAACCAGCCAAGGATTGATAAGAAACTTCTCGGACCTATTGGAGGGTCAGAACCAAGAGATCGGCGCGGTCTCCAAGCAATCCGAAAAGATCGCCGACCGTTTTGAAGAAGCCTCGCGAACGATCGAAGGACTCAACCGATCCATAAAGACCACCGCCGACTCGATCAGCGAACTCGCGCAATCCGCCCAAGCCTTGTCTGAAATCGCGCACCAACTCGACACCCGCATGAAAGCCTTTAAAATATAGAGAAACGCTGGGAACCCTGGGAATACCGCATACCTGGGAACGCCGCGCATCGCGGCGTAAGCGCTCCTTCTCTTTGCGACGGCGCGATACGCTTGAGAACGCCTAGGAACGCCAAACTTCAGTTTGGCATGTCTTTCAAAAACCAAAAAAGGGCTCGCACAGAGGGCACGGAGAACACAAAGGAAAACAGGAGACACGCGGAGAAAAGGTTCTTGGGAACGCCAACTTTTAAGTTGGCATGTTTTAGAAAAGAAGAGCGGATCGCGGGGTCCTGTTAGTTACCCCGCGATAACGCCACTTGGGCATCGCGGCGTAAGCGCCCCTTCTTTTCGCGACGGCGCGATACCCAGGTGTTCGTTCCAAAGATTAAAAACAGGGGTTCGCACAGAGGGCGTGGAGAAAAAACTGGCAAGGGACAAGGCTCTTCAAAAAAAAGGAGCCGCACAAAAGTGCGGCTCCTCCAAGGCACTTCAATCGTTTTTATTGCCAGAGGCTCATCTGTTTGCCTTCGACCGCATCATTATCAAAGACTTTAACAAGGTGGCTGGGATTTGGAGGCGAGTCTATTTTTCCATCCGTACCAACCGAGAAATTTTCATTTTGCTCTACAGGAGGATCCCATTCTTTATCGTTCGTTTTAATCTTACCTCCTTCCCCACAGACCCAACAAATCCCACCGCCATCCACTGCTGCAGAATTCCCACTAATCTCGACGTTTTCAGCGTTGAATTCGCCGTTCGGCAAGACAGCCACGCCGCCGCCAGAAGCCGTTGATTCGCCTTCCGCTTCCGCGGTGTTCCCCGTGATCGTCGTGCCTGCGTAAGCGTTGAAGATTCCTTCTTCTGCATAAAAGATCCCGACAGCCACGCCACCGCCATAGGCCCAGGCACCATCGCCTTTCGCTTCCGCAGTGTTATCCGCAATCTTCGTGCCATAAGCATTAAAGATTCCGTTTCCCGATTCATCGCCCGTGACAGCCACGCCGCCGCCATAGGCATTTTCTTCGCCTTCCACTCTGTTCTCCGTGATCTCCGTGCCTTCGTAAGCGTTGAAGGTACCTTGCCAGACATCCACGCCGCCGCCATAGGCATCTTCTTCGCCTTCCACTTTGTTCTCCGTGATCTTCGTGCCTTCGTAAGCATTGAATGCGCCGTAAAGGAGGACAGTCACGCCGCCGCCAGATGCCGTTTCGCCTATTACGGTGTTGCTCTTAATCGTTGTTTCCGTGGCGTTGAAGGTGCCGCCTAAGAGGACAGCCACGCCGCCGCCATAGACGGGAGGTCCAATAACCGCGGTGTTCGACGCTATCGCCGTGTCGAAAGTGCTAAGAATCACGCTCACTCCGCCACCCGTTTTTGCTTTATTATCAGTAATCGTCGCGTTGATGGTCGTGACGGTACTACTTCCTCTGATGAGTATCCCGCCGCCGCTAGCTAGAGTATCATCGGTCGCATCACCGCCCTTGATGATCGCGCCGCGGATGGTCACCGAAGCACCGTTAGTGATGTGGAAAACTCGGTTGTTCCCTCGTTTGGAACCTGGGGCGCTTCTCCCACCACCCATATCTATAGTAAAGGGATTGTTTGGATCCGAAGAGCGGATCGTGACCTCTTTCCCATCGATGGTGATTTCAGGCTCTTCTTTCAATTCCATTCCGCCGTCCACTACGATGCGGTCTCCATTTACCGCTTCGGCGACCGCCTCGCTGAGTTTGTCATATTCTCCTTTAAAGTCTCCTGAAGAGTCATATCGCTTGATAGATTTTCCTGTGGTCCCTCCTGCACGCGTCTTGAACGTCCACACGTCGCTTGTCTCTGTCTGATTGTCCGATTGTACCGCCTTCACATACCACGTGTATGTGGCGTCGGGGTCGAGGTCGGTCAAGCTAAGAATTTATAAGTCGTTTCGGCGGGTGCGTTGGGGTATTCCTCTCCCTGTTTTCTATGAAAGACCTGGTACGATAAACTCACCGCGCGTTCGCCCGCGTTCGTTTGAGCGCCCGGCGCCGCTTCCCATTCCAGCCTCACCGGCGTCGCCAGGTTCGTCGCTCCGTTCTCAGGGCTTATAAGCGTAATTGTCGGTGGCCCGTACACTGGAGCCAGCGTCGTAAAGGTCCACTCGGTACTCGTCGCTCGCTTCTCGTCCGATTGCAGCGCCACCACCTGCCACTTGTAGGTGGTGCCATAGGCTAATCCCGGCTTCGTCGTCTGAGTGGCGGTAACCTCCACCGGATCCCCATAATTCTGGCCATCCACACCAAAATAGACGAGGTAGCTTTCTATCGTCGGCGCTCGCTCCCCCGCGTTCGTCTGCTTGCCCGGTGTCGCCTCCCACGTCAGGTTCACCGTCGTCGGCTGACCCCCCACGCGGTTCCCAGGGCTTTTGAGCGCTATCTCCGGGATATCGTACTGAACTGCCTGGGTCGTAAAGGTCGACTCGGTACTCGTCGCTTGTTGCCCGTCCGATTGTAGGGCGACCACGTACCACGTGTATGTGGCGGCGTATTCCAGGTTCGTCAGGTTATAGGACTTCTCCGTCGTCGTGGCGGGTTCGGTAGGATCCGGGTCTCCGGTTTTCTTATGGTAGACCCGATACTCTGTGATGTTCACTCCCTCGCGTTCGCCCGCGTTCGTTTGCTTGCCCTCTGTCGCCTCCCACGTCAAGGTCACCGTCGTCGCCAAGTCCGTCGCTCCGCTCGCGGGGTTCGTGAGTTCGATCTGTGGCGCCGCGTACTGCTTCTTTTCCGTCGTGAAGGTCCACTCTTCGCTCTTCCCAATCTGATTGTCCGACTGGATGGCTTCCACCTTCCACTTGTAGGCTGCATCGTATTCCAGTCCCTCTTTCTCCACTTGTTTGTCCTCTGTGGGTTCCCCATCGCCATAGTCTTCGTTTATGAGAGCGATATAGAAGCGGTATTCTACGATCTCGGGGGGGATTTTTTTGTTTCTCGATACTCCCTCCGTCGCTTCCCACGTGAGAACCAGGGTCGTCCGTTGATCCGTCGCTCCGTCCTCCGGCGCGATCAGGGAGATAGCCGGCGGACGGATGATCACACGTAGACAACATCCTGAAATAACGATAAGCGATATGAGTAGAAGCGCAATCACAGAAAGTCGTTTGCCTCGCATAGAAAATCCTCCTTCTTTCCGACGAGAGAATGAAGGAGTCGGCTTTTCTATCAAGACTACGTTTCCGAGCTCTACAAGCCCTCGCCGGGTTGATTTATTTTTGTGGAGCCGGAAAAACGGCGCGTTGCTGCACATCATATTATATAATAATAGAATGTAGAAAAGCAACCCCATATGTTCATCGAGGCGTAAGCGCTTCTTCTCTTAGTGGGGCCGCACTTCCGCGCAGCATGTTTTTCAAAAACCAAAAAAGGTTCGCACAGAGGGCACAGAGAAAGAATGCCTGGATTTAAAGCAAAAGATCTAGCTCGCACAGAGAACACGGAGAACACAGAAAAAATAAGCCTGGATAAAAAACTTAAGAGCGAGTTCGCACAGAGGGCTCGGAGAAGGTAGGTATTCCCAAGCGGGGGCATCGCGGCGTAAGCGCTTCTTCTTTGAGTGGGGCCGGCTTCCAGCCGGCCTACCTCAAAAAACACAGGGTTCGCACAGAGGGCACGGAGAACACGGAGTAAGACCGGGCAAGGGACAGGTTTTCCCTGGAAAAAAGACATGCCGGACTAAAGTCCGGCGTTCCCAGGCGTTCAAAAAACAACGATCGCACGGTGAAAAGCCTCTTGTGAGTACCGCGCTTCAGTGCGGCACGTCTTTCAAAAACCAAAAACGGGGTTCGCACAGAGGGCACGGAGGGCACAGAGGAAAAACCGGCAAGGGGCAGGATTCTCCCAGAAAAAAAGACATGCCGGACTCAAGTCCGGCGTTCCCAGGCGTTCAAAAAACCGGTTCACACAGAGGGCACGGAGGGCACGGAGGAAAAACCGGCAAGAGACAGGGTTCTTCCGGAAAAGAAAAGACATGCCGGACGTAGGGTCAAGAGAAGGCGCCGTGGAGTCAGAGATGTACCGCTCTCGATTTATGTGTGTGAGTGTCCATCACACCACCTGGCAGCTTACCCTCTCCCGGTTTCCTTCTCCTGCCTCCTCAAACCGTACGTGCGGATTTCCCGCATACGGCTTCCCAAACGTCTTCGTCAAAAGGGTTATGTGACCTTTAACCAGTGAGCGCTTTCGGTCGGCGAGGAGCCTCCTTACTCCACCTCTGCCAGTCATCCCCGTTAGTCTGGGTTTCGGCCTTCACCTTTTGA
>Ga0208461_1000196_pt1 | contig 60019 bp, 39 predicted proteins | sample AD_JPNTR4_MetaG_FD_184448 | JGI IMG/M metagenome (GOLD analysis project Ga0208461, IMG submission 184448) | Active sludge microbial communities of municipal wastewater-treating anaerobic digesters from Japan - AD_JPNTR4_MetaG (SPAdes) (version 2) | ecosystem: Engineered > Bioreactor > Anaerobic...
GCGTTTTAACCTCGAAACGAAATTCTAAAACAGGACTTTCAACCCCGAAAACACTTCGTGCTTTTACTTTGAATACGTATTTACCCTCACGTAAATTGGTGTACTCTTTTCTATAATCGGTTGACCACTCTGACCATCCCTCATCGTTGCCAACAAGCAGGTAGCTGAATTGGCAAGGCTGATCGGACTCAAAGTATGGCCATGAGTATGAAAACACCATTGAATTCCTCTTGTACGGAAGTACTATGCCCAAATCAATTACAGGGTCAGCCACTTTACTATATAATGCCACTCCAAAAACTGTATCACATTCAAAGCGGTTAAAATTATTCCCATTAAAAAGCACAGAGTCGCGATTAATAGCCCTATAAATAACCGGCGCGGGTAGGTTAAAGTAATTATACCCCTGGGCAGGCCGAACTTGAAATATTCCTTTGTCGGTGGATACCCACGATATGGAGTCAGAAAAATGGGTTACATACTGGTCAGTTAATAGTTGGTTGCTTATCCTTCGCCACATCAGGGTGTCGTTATTGCTTGGTAACCTTTCCTGAATGTTCAACGATTTTGTATCAAAAGACTCAAACCTAGTAGCATTTTGGTTAAAGGAGTAAAACTTGTTGTTAGCTATAAAGAGTATGGTATCGTAAATATCAAAAATTCGAACATAAGCAGCATCAGGTAATCCTTTTGAGGTGTCGTACCATATTACTTCAGCTGCGTTCTTCTCATACTGTGCATTTAAAATACACCCAACACCACCTAAATTTTCAGAAAACCAAATATTTCCATTGCTATCCTCACCTATGCTTACTATTTTTCGGTTAGTTTTGCATAGCAACGCCTCATCGTGCCACTTTCCATTCTTATACTTTAAACGTGAAACACCATTTTCATGCCCAACAAAAAGATAAGAACGATTGATCCTACCCTGATGAAGGACATAGGGTAACTCAAGCCGGCTTATTCTATTGGCACTCCTTTTATTAATCTCAAAAACTCCATTCCTTGCAGCAACCAGCAAGTGCGTATTATGATTGCTTCCGTACCAAAGTGGTTTAAGTAATGCTGAATCGGTTGGTTCCTGAAAGTATAGGAACTGCCATGCCTGTTCGTATCTGCCTTCCAAACGATTGAACCTATCGGGCTTAAAGGTTTCTTTGCGCCTTTTTTCAATGTAGAATAACCCGCTGCCTGTTGACAAGTAAAAAAAATCGCCTTTGCGGGCAACATCGGATAGCACTCCATCAATACCAACCTGTTCGTTCCAGTAACGAAAAGGAGAAGAAAGTTCAACGCTGGCTATACCGTTATTGAGGGCGAGCCAAAGAATACCTGAGGGCTGATAATACAGGAAATTTGCTGTGCTCCGAACACCAATTGAACATTGGTCAATAACATCAACCACTCTGAATTTCTGATCAACAATGATTACATCGCCTAAAATTGACGAGAGTGCAAGTAGAGAATCATTAACCGAAATACCATGGTAAAATAAATTCGTTTTGAAGTAGCTATCAACACTTTGCGCATTGGGCGAAAGTACTGAAAGGGAGTTAAAATTTTCAAATACCCCATTTTCATAATCAACAGAATACAGTCCATTTTCCCTAGTACAAAGCAGATATTTCCCATTGAATGGAATTACTGAATGAATCTTCAGAGATGAAAATTGCTGGCTCCCTTTTATAAGTTTTAAATTGCCACTGTCAATAAAAAACATTCCCTCATTGAGGATATGAGCAACGTATCTAGAACCTAAAACATGTGAAAGGTAAAACACCCTATTCCCCTCAAGGGGGAAATACGAGATTTTTCCTTTGTAATAGCTAAAGACACACCTGTCAGTTAAGAAGAACACCGTATCGGCAATAACCCTGGTATCCCAAACCTCATTGAATTCCTTATATGCTGAATCGACATGCGATGAAAGCGACACATATCTCAACAAGCCGGTTTTATCCGGACTTAACAAACCAAATTCACCGTAACCTCCAACGTAAATTCGATCGTTACTATCAATTGCAATACTCCTGACCGAGGCACCTTTCCCAACCTCAATAAATTGCCAATTCTTTCCATCGAATTCAAGCACCCCTGCTCCATTTGCAAAGTATATAACACCCCTCTTATCCTGAACTATACCCCAGTTCTGCGTAGCAGCCTGATAGGTATTTGCTGAATAGTAATGGGAAAGCAACAATCCACGCTCCTGTGCATTGGCAAAGGTAAGCTGAACTAGAACAATGATCAGTAACGGATATTTCAATCTCCGTAACACAAAATTTTATTTTTTAGTTTCCAGTATTTTAATCACATCCTCCTTATACAGCCTACCAATAGGTATTTCAATATCTCCAATTTCTAGCGAGGTGGTGGAAAAGGTATCCACACGATTAAGTGCAACTATAAAAGAGCGGTGTACACGAATAAACTTCTCTTTATCGAGCAACTCCTCTAAGCTACTTATACTCTGTTTGGTTATAACTGTTCTGTTAGGTGTTACTACTTTAACGTAGTCCTTTATGCTTTCAAAGTAGAGTATTTCATCCTGCTTTACCCTTACGCTCTTTCTACTCTCCTTAAATATAAGGTATTCCGAGTCCTTAGGGCTTGTATTTTCGGCTCTTTTTGAAAGAAGCTCTTTAGCCTTAGAGAATGCTTTAAGTAGTCTTTCAAAAGTGACTGGTTTAAGGATATAATCGGCAACATTTAGCTCAAAGCCCTCAATTGCGTAGTCCCTGTTTGCCGAGGTTATAATAACCACAGGTGGGTTATACAAGCACCGTACAAGTTCAATACCCGTAAGCTTTGGCATTTCTACATCCAAAAAAACTATATCCACAGGGTTTTCCTGAAGATACTCAAAAGCAGGAAGTCCATCGTTAAAGGTAGCCACTACCTCTACCCCGGGTATACGGGAGAGGTAACCATCAATTACCGCAATGGCTAAGGGTTCATCGTCGACAATAATGGCCTTTAAATCCATTGTAACCTACAGTTTAGCCTCGCAATTTAATACTTTTTAGCATAATGCACTTCCCTACTTAGTACCCAAAATATTAAAAATCATATAACGCATTATTATACAATTATTTAACATTATATGCTTTTGAAATTGCATTTCGTATGTTAAAAACTGTTTTATGTCGACATAAGCACATTCAAGAGTACAAAAATATTGACATTAACACCTATTGTATATACCTTGCGCGCATCCAACTAAACACCAACCTAAACAAAAAAACGCTATGAGAAAAAATCTACTTGGTTTAGTAAGCATTTGTCTTATGACATGCCTGCTATGGGTAAATCAAACCCAGGCAGTACCGGCTTATCCGGGACTTGTACAGTACAAACAGGCTAATGGTAAAACTCTGGCCATTTTCCTAAAGGGTGATGAAAAGGTTAAGTGGGCAACCACTGAGGATGGTTACACCATTATGCTAAACAGCAATGGAGTTTATGAGTATGCCATTCAGGACATGAAGGGCGATTTGCAGCTTTCAGGCATTGAGGTAAACAACATCAAGGAAAGAACTGCTGCTGAAAAGGAACTGCTCTCAAAGGTAAGTAAGGGTTTATACTATAGCCCAAGCCAGCTATCAATGATGAAGAGCATTTGGGACATTAAATCAGCTGAGGCACAGAAAGCTTTCCCCACAACCGGCAATAGAAAGCTAATATGTATTCTGATGGGGTTTAAGGATAAAGCCTTTACTAAAACCCAAAGTGATTTTAACAACCTATTCAACCAGGTAGGATATAGCACTGGCGGTGCAACCGGTAGCGTTAAGGATTACTACCTTGAGAACTCATGGGGCCAATTCAACCTAACGGTTGATGTATTTGGCCCCTATACTGCCAGCCAGAACATGTCGTACTACGGAGCTAACGATGCATACGGTAACGATAAGAACCCAAGAGCTTTGGTTACTGAAGCCGTTAATGCAGCCGACGCCTCAGCTAACTTTGCCAACTACGATAATGATGGCGATGGTACAGTTGATGGAGTGTATGTTATTTATGCAGGTTATGGTGAAGAGGCAGGTGCCAGTGCCGATGCTATTTGGGCGCACGCATGGAGTATTACTCCTGTTACCAAAGACGGGAAAACTATTTCAAAATACTCATGCTCTGCAGAACTAAGAGGAAACTCCGGAACAACTATTACATCTATTGGTGTTATATGCCATGAGTTTGGTCATGTACTTGGCGCTCCTGACTACTATGATACCGATTATAGCACCGGTGGTCAGTTTGAGGGAACAGGCAAGTGGGATATGATGGCCAGCGGCTCATGGAACAACAATGGCGTAACACCCGCTCACCACAACGCATACACTAAAGTTAAGGTTTACGGATGGGCAACTGCAACCGTTCTTTCATCGGCAACAAACGTAACAGTTAAACCAGTTAAAGACAACAAGAGTTTCTTCCAGATTAACTCTACTACCAGCGGTGAGTACTGGATTATGGAAAACCGCCAGCAAGTAGGTTTTGATGCATACGTTCCTGGCCATGGCTTGATAATTTACCATGTTCATAAGGATGTTGCCAGTGCAAGCAGCAGCAATAACATTAACGCTACTTACCCACAAAAAATGTATCCGGTTTGCGCAAGCGCAACAACAAACCCTGGCACTACATCAAGTACCTATGGTAGCATTAATAGCACAGGTTGCCCATTCCCCGGAAGTAGCAACAAAACATCATTTACCGATGCTACTACCCCTAACATGAAATCGTGGGCTGGCGCTAATACGGGCAAGCCTATGACCAGTATTGCTGAGAATGCAACTACCAAGGATATCACCTTTGCATTTATGGGTGGATCAGGTGGAGGCACTGCACCAACCGCAACCACTGTAGCCGCTTCATCAATAACCACCAGCAGCGCTACTTTGAATGGTACTGTTAATGCCAATAATGCTACAACCACTGTTACTTTTGAATGGGGTACTACAACAAGTTTAGGTAACAGCATCAATGCTACGCCTAATAGTGTTACCGGAACTTCAAATACCAACGTTACCGCTAACCTTACCGGTTTATCAGCAAATACTAAATACTACTACAGGGTTAAAGCTGTTAGCGCCAACGGAACCACCTATGGCAGCACCATGAACTTTACCACCGCTGTTAACCCCACTTCAGTTACTCTTCCGTACTCCCAAACCTTTAGTAGCTCATCGATGCCAACAGGATGGACAACTCAGAACACAGGTAGCGGTATAACTGAACGTTGGAGCGTTTCCAACACCAATAAGGCTGGCGGATCGGCCTACGAAATGAAATGTACTTACCAGAATGTTAACCCGGGCACCACACGCCTGATCACACCTGCCATAAACACATCAGGTGTAAGCCAGGTAACATTAACATTCCGCCATATGCTTGATGCATACAGCACCGGTGTTACTTTGAGAGTTCAAACCTCGAACGATAAGACCAATTGGACCAACACATCTTGGTCAGTGGCTACCTCAAGCACCAATATTAACGCAACTAGTGTTACTGTTAACATTACAACAAACCTCAACTCTGCAACAACATATATAGCTTTTGTTGCCGAAGGTAATCTCTACAACATTGACTACTGGTATATTGACAATGTTTCTGTTGCCGCAGGTAGCGGAGCAACTACACCAACGGTTACTACTGGCAGTGTAAGTAACATTACTTCCAGCACAGCCACGGTAGCCGGTAATGTAACAGCCGATGGTGGTGCAACTGTAACTGAACGCGGTATTTGCTACAGCACATCACAAAATCCAACCACAGCAAATAGCAAGGTAGCAAGTGGTTCGGGTACTGGATCGTTCAGTGCAAACCTCAGTGGTTTGGCTGCTAACACCACATACTACGCTCGTGCATACGCAATTAACGCCCAAGGCACATCGTACGGTAGCCAGGTTAGCTTTACCACAACTACCAGCACGGTTACCTACTGCGCTTCAAAGGGTAGCAACTCCAGCTACGAATGGATTGACCTTGTTCAATTTGCAGGAATCAATCGTACTTCAGGCAACGATGGTGGCTACAAGGACATGACCAGTCTGCAGGCTACCGTTGCACGCGGAACCACATACACAATCTACTTCAGTGCAGGATTCAAGAGTAGCTCCTATACCGAGTACTGGGCTGTATGGATTGACTACAACAAGAATGGCACTTTTGATACTAATGAAAAGGTAGTTAGCGGTTCATCATCGAGCAGCGGAACCCTTTCGGCTAGTATTACCATTCCTACAACTGCTACCCTTGGCGTTACTCGCATGCGTGTAAGCATGAAATACAATGCTGCACCTACCGCTTGTGAAACATTTAGCTACGGCGAGGTTGAGGACTACAGCGTAAATATTACAAGCGGAACATCAGCTCCTTCAACCGACAATCCTTTTGCTGAGGAGCTTGGTAACGAAAAGGTTGATATTTTCACCATCTATCCTAACCCTGCTTCCGAAAAGATAAATGTTGTTCTTAACGGCATTGAAGGTGAAGTATCGGCTCGTATATACGATATGCGTGGCGCGGTTGTTAAATTCCAGATGCTAACCGACAGAAATAACACAATTGAGATTAATGATTTGGCTCCTGGTGTTTACATGATCTCAATTGACGATGAAAAACAGCCTATAACAAAACAATTTATCAAAAAGTAATAGCTGCTAGAGTGTTTTATGCGAAGAGGGGTGTCGATTTTCGGCACCCCTTTTCTTTTCTATTAACCGAATATGCAAAATGGCAATTAATTTCAAAATCCTATCACTCGGTAAGAATTTCCACTTAATAATGAACCTGCAATTAACACTATTTAGAAATTTTCCAAATAATTTATATGATATGTAAACATTTACATATGTTATTGTGTTATAATTTTGCAAAACTAAAAAATAATTAAAACATATGGAATTTGAAGTTACATTTCAAGGCAAAAAGCAGGTTGTTGCTCACATTGGAGAGCACGATATTTTAACCGATCAACCGGTTTATGGAGGTGGCGATAACCAAGGCCCAGCTCCATTCACATTATTTTTGGCATCAATAGGTACCTGTGCAGGTATTTACGTAAAATCGTTCTGTGACCAGCGGGGCATACCAACCGACAATATTAAAATTGTGCAAAAGCATCAGTTTAACCCCTTGACACACATGATTGAAAGGTTGGAACTCGAAATCAACCTTCCTGCCGATTTTCCTGAGAAATACAAGGAGGCCGTTATTAAGGCGGCCGACCAGTGTGCGGTTAAAAAGCACCTGCATAACCCGCCTCAAATGAGCGTAACCACTAAGAGCATATAATAAAAAACTCCCGCTTTCTGCGGGAGTTTTTATTTAAGAGATATGGATTTTTAGAGTATTGTTAACTCATTCATGATATGCTTTGATTCACCGAACTTATCGATAATAAATAGTACATACCTAATATCAACCACAATGGTTCGTTGGGTTTCGGGTTCGTACATAAAGTCGCAGGCCATGGCTTCAGCGTTGCCGTCAAAGGCTATTCCTATCAAATTCCCATTAGCATCGAGCACTCCGCTACCGGAATTACCACCGGTAATATCGTTGTCGGTAAGGAAGCAAACTGGCATTACGCCATTCCTAGCATACGGGCCATAATCCTTACGTTCCCATAGCTTACGTAGCTTTTCAGGCACTTTAAACACGTCGGAATTGGGATCTTCCTTTTCCATTACTCCATCAAGGGTTGTAAAGGGTTTGTATGCCATCCCATCGGCAGGGCGATAACCCTTTACCTTCCCATAGGTTAACCGGGGTGTTGAATTGGCATCGGGGTATAAAAGTTTACCCTTGTTCATTTCCATTATTCCTTTGGTATAGAGCTGCATTGCTCTGTTGTAGTTCTGCTTTGCCTCATACATGGAGTTGTATATGGAATCCCAAAGCATATTGTAATTATGGTATAGGATGAAGAGCGGATCTTTTACCAATGAATCCAAGTAAGGTCTTTTAATCAGTTTCTTTAGATTTTCAGGCGAGGTGAAATAGGATTTCTCAAAGAAAGCCATTATATAGTATGGATAAGAGGTGCTAATATCTTCGACTTTTTTAATGGCATTAAGCATTCCCAAATTATTGAATTCACCACTGTTGTTTAGCAGTGCGCCAAAAGCAATAGAGTATAGCTGAACATCGGGGTAAATATGGTATTTTTCAAAGATTTTTGGTAATCGTTTTTCAAGCAGTTTAGCCTCCTGGCGAATGTAATCCCTTTTAAAACTTAATCGGCTGTAGGGCTTGCCCTGCATGATGATTGCGGAAACGAAATCGTTGCAAGCGGTAACATTTTTATATACGTCAACCGGGTAAAACGACAGAGCTGAAATGGCTCCCTCAAGCTCCTCCCAGCGGTTTTGGGTTACAGTCTGGTAGTAATTTTCCAATACTGGGATACTGGTAACATAGCGGCTGTAAAGAAAAGGATTGCTATTAGCCCAAGCCTTTAGGCTATCCTCCCGGGCAGCAAGGCGTTCAACAACGCTATACTTATACATTGACTCGGCTTGCCAAACATCTTTTTGGTAAAAGTTTATAAGATAGTCGTGCTTATCGGTATAGTTAACCTTAATTGCGGGGTCGGTTTGTTGGGCTTTTTTAATTGCGTTAATCATTTCCCCCCAAACGGTACGCTTAAAGTTGGCTACCACCTCGCGGTTAAACATAGCCTCATAGGACGAAGCATAACGGTGCGTTCTTCCCGGAAATCCGATTATCATGGCAAAATCGCCCTCCTGAACCCCTTGCAGGTTAATTTTTAAGTAATTCTTTGATTTCAACGGAATGTTTTTTGGGCTGTACTGAGCAGGTTTACCATCGGGAGAGGTGTATATACGAAATATACAGAAATCGCCTGTATGGCGAGGCCAATGCCAGTTATCCACATCCCCTCCAAAATTTCCAATTGATGCGGGAGGAACTCCAACCAAACGAACATCAAGGTAACGCTCGTAACGGAACATGTAAAACTCATTGTAGTTAAAAAACGGCCTTACCACCACGTGATACCCGCTTTTTGCTTCAACGGAATCCTGAAGGTATTGCATCTTCTGGTTAATGGCTTCAAAGTATTCCCTGTTGGAAAGCGATGGACTGATGCCGGTAAGAATATCGGAGGTTACATCGGTAATGTCAACAAGTATAAGCGCCGTTTTGCCTTTAGCCGGCAATTCTTCAGCATACGATTTAGCCCAGTAACCATTCTCTAACAAATTGTTGGAAACGGTGCTTAATTCCTGAACAGCATCAACGCCACAATGGTGATTGGTGAAGAAAAGACCATTTGGCGAGACCATTTCAGCACTACAGCTACCATCATCGAATTGAACTATGGCATCCTTTAGGCTCGATTTATTAACACTGTAAATATCCTCAGCTGTCAATTTTAGTCCTAGCGTTTGCATTGCCGAAATGTTTTTACCTATAAGGTTAAGCATCCACATGCCCTCATCGGCAAGCACATTGGAAGAAATAAGAAAAAGTAAAAGCCAACTGGTCAGGTTCTTTATTGCTCTCATATTGGAAATTTTGATTTATTTGTTTCGATTAAACAAGATCAGAATTAATATTAAAGATAGCGATAATATTGAAGCAATAGCATACTCCCACTTTTTTTGTGAAGCAGTTACTAAAAATGATAAAGGTTGCTCGGTTTTAAAAAGGGTTTCAGGGATGTCGCGCCAGTGCCATTTGCCAATTATTGTACCATTGTATAAATAAAGCATACCAGGGTACGATCGGACTATGGTTTTTAGCATAACCTCATCGGCTTGAAGCCATGTAAAGAATAAACCATGTTGGTTTTCCAGGTTTGCCAAATCTGTTCCAGCAGCCGATGTTAACCCGAGGATTTTAACGCCTTTATCGCGAGCCTGTTTCTGAATAGTTTTAAACCTAGCTATTGCGGGTTCCGATAAGTATTTAATATTTGGAATTACAACTAAAATCAAATCACCTTTAGAGTAAAGAATGCTATCGGTATAGTTATGTCCATCTTCAGTGTACAACGTGAAGTTAGCTATAGGAGGGGTGTAGCCTTTTTCTACTAAATATGACTTTGAATCAACAAAAGTCCATGTAGAATCATTCCACGGGTAGTTGGTTTCATCAAACTCCTTTACCACGCCATCCTTCTGGTAGTAAAGAATTGTTCTGTAAACATCGTGAGGTGCCCCTTCAGGGATTGAGGTGTACTGTAATAAATTAGCACCAATGTGGAAAGGTCTAAAATCGATAATGGGCTGATGGCGTATGCCATGAACAGAGGGTAAAATTGCAATGGCAAGAAGCAGTAATGAAAGCAAATTCTGTTTGATAGGATTTTGCCTTGATAGTTCCTCCCTACGGTTGGTAAAAAGGAATGCAGCCGCAGCAAAAAAAACTAAATTTTTAAAAAAGGTTCCCCAATTCGATAGTTTAATGGCATCGCCAAAACAACCACAATCAGAGATGGGATTGGTGATAGCCAGCAAAAGGGTCAGGGGTGTAAATACTACCATGAATAGGAATGCCCCCCATGCAGCAATCTTCTGTTTTACCCCTGATAGTAATAGCAAGCCAATGTACAGCTCAGCGGCGCAAAGCAAAACAGAAAGAGGGAGTGCTAAATTGTCCAGGAAATGGAAATGAAACGCATTAAAGTAATCATGTAACTTGTAAGCAGTACCCCACGGGTCAATTCCCTTTACAAACCCTGAGAAAATAAAAACTATTGCCAACAGATACCTTGCAACTACTAAAATTCTCCTTTTCATTGCCATTTTCTTTATAAATTCAACAAATTCCGTTTTGCAATTTCATTCAGTATCATTGACGAAATTGCTTCAGGCTTGAGCATATGCCCCTCTTTGTCAGTACAATCTAATACAACAAAATTTGGGTCGAACTGTTGCTGCTGTAGGTAGATATTCCGAACTTTCTCCTGAAATGATAGGTCCTTTTCGTGAATATCGTCCTTACCCTGCAAGTATTGCCTTGACTCACCAATTCTTTGCTCAGTTAGACGTTGGCGGGTAAATTCAAAAGGTACATTTAAAAAGATATTTAAGTTGGGTTTAGGTATTGCATAGTAATCAAATTCCAGCTTTAAAATCCATTCCCTTAACAGGTTAATTTTATGGGGATTGTTAAGCTTTGCACACTGAAAGGCAACGTTGGAGTATACATACCTATCGAGCAGAACCACATGCTTTTCATTAAGCCATTGGCGAATCATTGGAGCAGCATCCATCCTATCCGAAGCATACAAAAGGGCTACCACATAAGGATCAACCCTGTCGATAGTTCCCAAATCGCCACGTAGAAACCTAGCAATAAGATCGCCAAAAAATGGGGCATCAACTCTAGGAAAGTGAAGGAAATGGCAAGGTATGGACTTTGTTTTAAGGTGTTGTGTAAGTAAGTCAATTTGGGTTGATTTGCCTGCACCATCGAGCCCTTCAATAACAATTAAAGCCATCTGCGAAAAAATTAAAAAACAACATCTGTAAACTTAACACAATGTTTCGTAATTTTAGCATTTGAAACATTTTGCAAGATAGGAAAAAATGGAAGAAAAACGTTCAGTTTTCGCGCCAAGAAAAACGTTGCAGTTCAACGGCAGACTCATAACCATTGAGAAACCCTTGGTTATGGGAATAATAAACATAACAAACGATTCATTTTTTAGCGGTAGCCGGTACAGGTTTTCGCACAGCATAGCCCGCAGGGCAAAACAAATAGTTGAGGAAGGTGGCCAGATAATTGACATTGGTGCTTGCTCAACCCGACCGGGTGCGAAACCGGTAAGTGAGCGGGATGAAATAAAACGCCTCCACAAAGCGTTGGCTGCTATTCGAAGGAGTTATCCTGAAGCCATAATCTCAGTAGACACCTTCCGTGCTTCGGTTGCAGAATGGGCTGTAAAGGAATTTCGCGTTGATATAATCAACGATATATCGGCAGGACAGATGGACAGCAAGATGTTTGAAACTATTGCTGAACTAAATGTACCCTACATACTCATGCATATGCAAGGTACACCCGAGAATATGCAGCAAAACCCTCAATACGAAAATGTTATCAGAGATCTCATTCTATTCTTTAACGATAAAATTGAGAAGCTGAAACAGCTTAACGTTAAGGATATAATTATTGACCCCGGCTTTGGTTTTGGCAAAACCATTGAGCATAACTATACTATCCTAAAAAACCTTGAGACATTTAAACTACTAGAACTTCCGATACTTGTAGGCATTTCAAGGAAGTCGATGATATACAAACCACTAAACACTAAACCCGAACAAGCATTAAATGGGACAACGGTTCTGAACACGTTAGCAATTCTTAAGGGTGCCAGCATACTTAGGGTTCATGATGTTAAACAAGCTGCTGAAACCATAAGATTGCTTGAACTACTTAATGCTCAACCTGAATTTCAATTCATTTAGCCCCATGGAATTATTACCGATACCGCTTTTTATACATGTAAGAGTGCTCGACATTGTCGACATTGTAATTGTAGCATTTCTTCTTTACCAAATATACCTTTTAATTAGAGGGACTGCCGCCATAAAAATTTTTTCAGGGATTGTGCTCCTGTACTTCATTTGGCTAGTTGTAAAAGCATTGAACATGGAGTTACTTGGCAATTTGCTTGGCCAGGTAATTGGGGTTGGTGTTATTGCCCTCATTATTGTTTTCCAGCAGGAGATAAGAAAGTTTTTGTTGCTGCTTGGGTCGCGGTACACAACTAAAGGGAAAAGTGCCTTGGAGTCTTTCTTGCTAGGTACGGATCAGAATGAGGTTAGCCAAACAAACCTCGATGCAATAGTAAAGGCTTGCAAAAACCTATCGGAAACCAAAACAGGGGCACTAATTGCCATTACCCGAAACTCAGAGCTTGAGGTATACTCTCAAACGGGCGACATTATTAACGCAGAACTCTCAAGCCGGCTGCTTGAAAATATTTTCTTCAAAAATAGCCCATTACACGATGGGGCGGTAATAATCAAAGGCAATAAGATTCATGCTGCCCGATGTGTTTTGCCAATATCGGAGAACCTTAATTTACCCCCAAAGTTCGGAATGAGGCATAAATCGGCCTTAGGATTGACAGAGGTTACGGATGCCTTGGTAATTGTTGTTTCAGAAGAAACAGGCAAAATAAGCTTAGCCGACAATGGCAGTATCGATTATGGCATTAGCCTTACTGACCTAAAAGAGAAACTAGAACAAAAGTTACAAGCTAAACGATAGGATAATAAAGTTTATGTTACATTTGTTCAACACCTAAATCTTATCAGCAATGATTAAGTACCAAATCACCAAATCGGACACAAAGATTTATGGTGAGGTTACAATACCCCCCACCCGACCAATGTCAAATAAGTTTTTAGTAATTAAGGTTTACAAAGATGCAAATCTTCCCACAGGACAGGGTTCTGAAATTGGCAACGAAAAAATTATTAACCAAAGCATCTTTAAGGAAGGACTAAAGAGCAAGAGTAGCCGTACAGCCCGAGCAATTAGGCATATCAGGGCCTTTATCAACTACTTTGGTGGCGAGTGGATACTTTCATCGTCAAACATCTTAAAGGACAGCACCACCGGTAAAATTGTAGCGCTACTCCAAAAGTATGGGTTAAAGGTTCAGTTCGAAGAACGAATTGGTAATCCGCCTTTCAGACTTATTGGAAAGAATTTGAAGGGGAAAATACTTCGGGTTGAAGGATCAATAAATAGCAAGATGATTGAAGCACGATTGCTTATCGACCCAAGTTTAAATTCCGAAGAAATTATTGAACTAAAAAACTTTATCATTTCCCAGGGTTACTCCACCATGACCCTTCGAGCGCTTCAGTTCATGGGCGTAAATATAGATTGGCGTGAGGATGAGGTGCTTATTGAACATCAGATCTTTGATGGTAGTGAACTTTCCATTGAAGCTGATTGGTCGTTAGCATCGTACTGGTACGAGGCAGTAGCCCTTGCCGATAAAGGGGAGATTGCTATCAAAGGTCTGAAACCCGAAAGTTTTCAGTGCGATACTGCTGTAAAAGACTTATTCACACGGTTAGGTGTAACCACAATTATTGCAGAGAATGCAATAATTCTTAAACGCAAAGGAAGGGTAACAAAGCAATTTGAACATAATTTTAAGCAACACCCCGATTTAGCCCCTGCCGCGATGTTTACCTGCCTTGCACTAGGCATTCCTTTTACAATTAGTGGAATTGATTACTTCCATACCAAAGACCCCGACAGGCTCAATGCCATTAAAGCCGAATTCCAGAAACTTGGTGCAACAATTAATGTTCAACTGGAAAATGATGTTGAAGTTCTGAAGTTTGATGGAAAATCCAAACTAAAAAACTTGAAAGTTCTAGAGTGCGATTCACAAAACGATCACCGTGTAGCCATGTCGCTAGCCCCCTACGCAATTCTTGGCAAGAGAGTGGTTATGAACAATGCTCGTATAACCAGTAAATCATACCCAACTTTTTGGGATGAGATTAAAAAGTTAGGTTTTGAGGTAACAGTTTTGCAGTAAAAAGAAAATTCTTAAACAGCAAAAGGGTGACATCTCTGCCACCCTTTTCTATTTTTGGTATAATCTACTTTTTCCAAACTAATGTACCAGCAAGCATATCGTGAAGTGCTTGTTTCTTTTGGGTAAAACCTGCTAAAATATACCCTATCATGAAAATCAAGCTGGAAAGAATTTTTCCGAAATAGCGTCCGGTAGCTCGGGCAAACGATATACGATTTCCTTCCATATCAGTTACAACAAGGCCAATAGCAATCTTACCAACCGTTCCTTGGAACTTTGACGACTCCATTATGGCAAAGTATAACCACATTAGTACAATCAACGCCAAATAGGTAATCATGGCTGTACCAACAATTGCGCCAACCATACCAATGGCTTCAGTCTCAGTAATCCCATTTGACGCAGCCGAGGCCGCTGAGAATCCAATTAATGCAAGAACAGGTATAACAATAATCCACTGAATTACACCAATAATTATTGCATCAAGAATGTACGCCAGAAAGCGCCACCAAAAACCTGCATACTTTAAGTTTTCCATAATTCGTAAGGTTTAAGTTTAGTTTATGGTTATTTAAATCAACAGCAATATAATAAATTCCATGTAGTTTCAAAACAATCAAACCTAATTATCTACAAATTCTTGCCAAATTGCTATTTCTGGAACCAATGTTGTTTAGTTAAGGTTATTTGTCATGTTTCGCTTGCGCGAAACATGACGCTGTCGTGCTGAGTCCGGATTTATAGGGATAGACTTCGCTAAAACATCTCAACGATGGATGAATAGAGATCCTTCGCTGCGCTCAAGATGACAAGCGGAGTTGACAGTTGATGGTTGATAGTTGTTAGTGATAAAAAATGCATTTCATGAAACACTTAAAACCAAACACTACTCTCCATTTTCCCTTTAAACTGCACACTGTACACTGCACACTATTCAAAAGATCCTTCGCTGCACTCAGGATGACAAATGAAACTATTCGTATAAGTTGTTCGTTATTAGTGGGATACGACCTCACCCCAGCCCTTTTCCCTGAGAGGGAGTGGAGCGGAAGAAGCAGGCAGAGGTATAAAAGCCTGACCCGACAATGGGTCGGGGGTGTAACGTGGCGGTGGGCCTAGTTAGCGATACCACATGAGTCACGCCACAGGCGTGGCGAAATGTATCGCGTGGCAGTTCCACCCGCGGGGCACCCATCGGGTCAGGCTTTTCAGCCTTGATTTTCTTTGGTTCTTTCTTGTATCAAGACAAGAAAGAACTTTAAAATAGCTCTTTGCAATGTTTTTCCTTTGCGATGCAAAGCTTCACCCTTGCTCTTTGGAAAATGTATTGCGTGCATCGCAATACAAGTGGGAGTATACATAGGTTTACAAACGTTTAGCCCCTACGGGGCTAGAAGCGGTGTTCGTTGTTCGTGAATCGTTGTTCGTGAAGCTATTGTCATGTTGAGCTATGTGAAACGTCTCATGGGGACGATTAAGAGATCCTTCGCTGCGCTCAGGATGACAGGCATGTTTATTTTTGTTAACTAAACGACATTGATTACTGGAATGATGAAATAAATAATTTACTGTTAGTAACTCAAGGTATAAAAGAAATATTTGCTGGACACTTTTTCCATTGGATAACCAAAACAGGCCAACGCATTTTAAAAATTATCGAGTTAGTTTTTCCTTATTTCAAACAGATACTCCAAAGCCTCAGTAAACTCCCGGCTCCAAAACCATTCTGAATGACGACCATCAGGTGCAATTTTCATTTTAACATAATCCTCATCCTTATATCCAGCTTTGTATAGGTGGTGTTCCAGCATTTTCATATCCTCAACTAAGGTTTCGCTTTCCTTTTCACCAGCCAAAAGATATATTTTCTGATCAGCCCTACGCTTGTACTTTGAAACATACTCAAATACTTTAGGCGAAAACCAGAGCGAAGGTGAAAACACTCCCACCCTACCAAAAGCATCGGGATACTTGAGCCCTATATAAAGCGAAATTAATCCACCCATTGAGCTACCAATAACAGCATTAAACTTGGGTTCAGGATTAGTCCTATAGTTTTTATCGATAAATGGCTTAAGCTCTTTGGCAACAAAGTATGCATACTTATCGCCATCGCCACCCATGCCAAGGGAGTCGTTACGCCATGGTGAGTATTCGTTTATACGCTCCTTACTATCATTATAAATAGCTACAACAATGGCGGCAAAGCCGCAGCTGTAGTAAAGGCTATCCATTATTTCGTCAACCCTCCATTCCCCGGCAAATGAGGTAGCCTCGTCAAAAACATTTTGGCCATCGTGCATGTAAATTACAGGGAACTGCTGTCTTTTGCTGTAGTTTGGCGGTAAGTATAACCGCACCGCTCTACGGCGATTCAGCTGTTTCATCTCAAGGGTTGAGGGTAAGAACCTAACATTAGTTGAAGCTGTGGATTTTCGTTGAGCGGCCTCAAACATATCGCGCCATCCATTCACCTTAATACTAACGGTATCGGTAGGTGGGAAATAAATCCTGTTTCGAATATCGCCCCCATTGGAGTCCACCTCAACAAGTTGCCAACTGCCACGTGAAAGTTTATACTCAAAGGTATCCTTTACATGCGTTAATTTCAGTTCATAACGGTTCGTAGTTCGTTTAAAGGCCCAACTAATATCATGCGGATTCCATCCATTTAGTTCCGATGCCATAAAAATTGTGTCATCGGGCCGAGTTCTTGCCGGAAAAGAATCAACAACAAACACAACCTGTGCGCTTAACCGGAAACTCAATAAAATCAACGATGACAGTATAACAAAATTGGCTTTCATTCTTAGAGTTGTTTACATTAAAAACAAAGGTAACACTAAAAAAGTAGTTGTAAAAATGGCTAAACAGCTATATCTTTGCAGGAAATAAATGGCCCCGTAGTTCAGCTGAATAGAACGTCAGATTCCGGTTCTGAAAGTCGGGGGTTTGAATCCCTCCGGGGTCACTTAAAAAAAGCCAGCCAAAGAGGACTGGCTTTCTTTCTTGAATAACAATACACTAACTTATAGGCCCGGAGGGATCATGGAGCGTAGCGGAACTAATCCCTCCGGGGTCACTTGGTTAAGCCAGTCGAACAGGACTGGTTTTCTTTGTTCAAAAAAGCAACCATAATCAGCATTGCCGGAGGGATCATGGAGCGCAGCGGAACTAACTTGAGGTTCATCACTTTTGGGAATTCATTCTAACTCACTTCACAATAATTTACTTATATTGGCGTTAACCAAAAAAATCGCTTCACAATGGAAAACTCAATTAGGAACAACCTCGACAATCCTGAAGTGCTTGAGCAACTTTACAGAAAGAACAGAAAAGGTTTTGAAAAAGCCTTTTTCAGCATTTACTCTGAAATATCAAGCATTCCATTAGCAAAATTTTGGTTTACCAGGCTAACCGCCGATAATAAAATACTGTTCAATGTAAACCTAAAAGAAATTGCATATGTATTAATTTCCTGTTTGATAGTCAGTATTGTCATGTTAATTCCTTGGTTGTTTGGGTTTAACCCACATGAAAATAATTTTTACGAACGGAACCTTGCGCTAACGGCTCTCTTGGGAGTCACCCTTTACACGGCCATACTAAAAAATATCAACCTAAAAAAAACTGCAGCAATCGTTGGATTTTTTATTATTTCTGCAATTTATGTAAATGTTCTGCCAAAAACGGAAAGTAGCTCTACCACCCTGATATACATCCATTTACCCATACTTCTTTGGTTTATTTTTGGCATAGTATTCTCAGAGTTCGAACTAAAAAACAATGAAAAACGAATTGAGTTTATAAAGTATAATGGCGACTTAGCTGTTTTGTTTAGCATTTTTGCAATAGCAGGAATGATCCTAACTGCTTTTACCATTGGGTTGTTTAGCGCAATTGGAATAAATGTTGAAAAAATTTATTTTGAACTAATTGTTATACCTGGAGTAGTTTCCGTTCCAATAATTTGCACATATCTGATTAATAAATTCGAATACCTATCAAATAAAATTGTCACTATAGTTGCCAATATTTTTAGCCCACTAATACTAATAACACTCATAATATACCTTATCAGCATAGTAGCAAAAGGAAGCAATCCTTTTGTTAATAGGGATTTTCTAATTATTTTCAATGCAATGCTTATTGGAGTTGTTGCATTGGTGATCTTTTCAATTTCAGAAAGAGTTAACAACTCAACAAATAATTATTACACAATCATTTTCACTGCTCTTTCAACAATAGCTTTGCTAATAAATGTTGTAGCGTTACTGGCTATTCTTTATAGGATTACGGAGTATGGCATAACACCTAACCGCCTAGCTGTAATAGGATCGAACCTTCTATTTTTCACCCATTTAATTCTAATCTTAACCAATTTATTGAGAGTGATACGAAAAAAACAACACTTAACCATTATTGAGCAAGTAACGGCTAAATTTTTACCCTACTATGGAATATGGTTGATTTTTGTGGTTTTTATTCTGCCCTTTATATTCAATTTCAAGTAATGTAATTTCAATAAATTTTGAACACAACACTATTTAACATGGCAAATAATTAAAAAAGCAATAATTTAGTGCGAACTTTTAAAAACATAGCCATGAAAAGAGTAGTAATTAGTTCGTTATTATTATTTGCCACAACAGGACTGTTTGCTCAAATTTTTGTGGGTGGTAGCGTTGGATTTAACACCACTGGCGGAAAAATTGAAAATGGCAACACTTCCGTTGACAAGGTTACACAAACCAGCTTCTCACTAGCCCCCAAAGCAGGAATGTTCCTATCCGAAAAGCTTGCAGTTGGAGCCATACTAGGTTTTAACCTACAAAGTGAGAAAACGCCTGGCACCCCTGAAGAAATTGATAGAACTACAACATTTGGGTTAACGCCGTTTGCCCGTTACTACGCCTTTTCCCTAAACAAATTTTCGGTTTTTGCTCAAGGGAATTTAGGTTTTTCGTATGGTGTTGAAAAGCACAAGGAGGGTTCAACAACTACAACTGGCCCTAAAACAACCACCATTGGGATATCGGCATTTCCAGGCATTTCATATAAATTGACTGATAAAGTTGAGCTTGAAGCAGTAATTGGTGGACTTAACCTTAACTTTAACCGTGTCTCGGTTAAAAATAACAACACAACCAACATCACCAATACTTTTGGAGTTGGCGCTAACCTCGATGCCATTGCAACCACAGGGTTTATTACAATAGGTGCAATTGTAAAGCTTTAATACCTACCCGATAAGTTAAAAAGGGATGCAAATGCGTCCCTTTTTATTTTTCTGCTTTTTTACTGATTTTCTTGTATTCCTTACAAACCAGTGTTAAACCACATTCTGTGCACTTGGGTTTCCGTGCAGTACACACATACCTACCGTGAAGTATAAGCCAGTGATGAGCTTTAGGAATAAGTTCAAGGGGGAAGTTTTCCATCAGCTGGCGTTCAACGGCAAGCGGGGTCTTGGCGTTGCTTACCAAACCAATCCTATTTGCTACACGGAACACATGAGTGTCAACAGCCATGGCTGGTTTATCGAACACTACCGATGCAATAACATTGGCTGTTTTACGGCCAACACCCGGAAGGCGTTGCAATAGATTGATATCAGAAGGAACCTCGCCATTAAACTCAGTCATCAAAACCTTGGCCATTCCTAGCAGATTTTTTGCCTTACTGTTTGGGTATGAGCAGCTTTTTATTATTTTGTAAATATCTTCCACGCTGGCGTTTGCTAAACTCACAGCATCGGGAAAACTTTTGAAAAAATTTGGTGTTATTAGATTTACACGTTTATCGGTGCATTGCGCACTAAGAATAACTGCCACAAGCAATTCATATGGGTTAGAGTAATGCAATTCTGTTTCGGCTATGGGACGGGTTTTCTCAAAATACTCTATTACAAAACGGTATAGTTCCTTTTTTGAATTCATCATATTTCTCTTTAACTCCAAAATTAGATTAAATTGATTAAACCTTTTTTATTTCCACTGGCAAATCACCTCATAAAATATTTAAGAATCAGCATTTTTATCAGCCCGTATGGATTTGCAAATTCATTATAATTCAGTTTAACAGATCACTTTCCACTATTCCTCTAACTTCATCATATTCTGTCCATTCCGACTCATTCCGATTCATTCCGACTCATTCATCTAAAAATCCTACTATCTCCATTTTTATCAGCCCGTATGGATTTGTTAATTCATGGCAATTCGGTTTAAGCAAATGTTGCACAAATTACTAACTTTGCAACTCAAAAAAAGAATACTTTGGCATTAATTTACCTACAAGCTGAAAATGTAAGCAAGTCGTTTGGTGATTTGGAAGTATTAAGCGATGTATCGCTTAGCCTATTCCAAAACCAGCGCACAGCCCTAGTAGCAAGAAATGGAACAGGTAAAAGCACATTGCTTAATATCCTTGCAGGATATGACACACCCGATTCCGGAAAAGTAACCCTACGTAACGATATTAGCGTTGGCTATCTACCACAGGAACCTCAACTCAATTTATCAAAATCGGTTTTAGAAAATGTTTTTAATGCCGATGATGCTATTTCGGTTGCCATACGTAATTACGAAAAAGCTATTGAGTCAACCGATAAAATGGCATTGCAGAATGCCATTGATGAGATGGACAGGCTTAACATTTGGGATAGGGAACAAAAGGCCAAGCAAATACTCTCAGTTTTTCAGCTTACAGATATAAATCAACCCGTTCAACTGCTTTCGGGTGGTCAGCGCAAGCGAGTTGCACTTGCTGCGGTGCTGATAAGCAACCCCGACCTGCTTATCCTCGATGAGCCAACCAACCACCTCGACCTTGAAATGGTGGAATGGTTGGAGGATTACCTAACACGGTCGCAAAAAACAGTGCTGATGGTTACCCACGACAGGTATTTCCTTGACCGCGTTTGCACCGATATTATTGAGATAGATCAAAAGCAGGTTTATACGTACAACGGAAACTATTCCTATTTTATTGAGAAACGCGATGAGCGAATTAGGGCAAAGCTGGCAGAAATTGACAGAGCAAGCAACTTACTCCGACGGGAAACTGAATGGATGCGCCGCATGCCGCAAGCACGAGGAACAAAAGCCAAGTATAGAATTGATGCATTCTACAAGCTCCGCGAAACTGCACTACAAAAAATTCATTCCAATGATGTTGAAATAGGCGTAAGCGCCTCGCGCCTAGGAAAAAAAATAATGGAGGTCCATAATCTTTCAAAAAGCTTTGACAGTAAAGTAATTCTAAAAGACTTCAGCTACACCTTCAACCGCTTTGAACGGCTTGGTATAGTTGGTGCTAATGGCACTGGTAAAACTACCTTCCTTAACCTGATTACAGGAACACTCCCTCCCGATTCCGGAACAATTGACCCCGGTGCAACTCTGAAAATTGCATATTACCGACAGAGCGGAATGAACATTCCCGAGGATGTTAAGGTTATTGACGTTGTTCGCGAAATAGCTGAGGTAATCACCCTTGCAAATGGTAAAACTATAACCGCATCGCAGTTTCTAAATAACTTTCTATTTACACCCGACAGGCAACACACTCTGGTTCGTAAGTTAAGCGGTGGCGAAAAGCGCAGGCTATACCTGCTAACAGTGCTTATGCAAAACCCTAACTTTTTAATACTCGACGAGCCGACCAACGATCTCGATATTTTTACGCTCAATGTTTTAGAGGATTATCTGATTAACTTTCCTGGCGTAGTAGTTGTGGTTTCGCACGACCGGTATTTTATGGATAAGCTAGTTGATGGTCTGTTGATTTTTGAGGGCAATGGGGAAATTAGCGGATTTCCGGGCAACTATACTGAATACCGTGAATGGGCAAAGGAACAGGAAAAAAGTAATGCCGAACAACAAACCTCCTCAAAAGGGAAAACTGATAGCAAACGCCCCCAACCTGAAAGGAAGAAGAGCAAGTTAACCTTTGCCCAAAAGAAAGAGTTGGAAAAACTTACCGATGAAATAGTAAAGCTGGAAAAGGAAAAGAAAGAAATTGAAGGTTTGCTCAACGGTGGCATTCAGGATGCTAAGCTGCTAATGGACATTTCAAATAGGTTTAGTGAAATCTCCAAACTACTCGAAGATAAAGAAATGCGTTGGTTGGAATTGAATGAATTTGAGGAATAACCATGCAATCACTCATCAAATTTGATAAGTAAAATCTTTTGGGTATTCTCATCAACCCTAAACCTATTATCAATTCGGTAACCAACAACCCATACAATTTGGTTTTCCGAAGTCAGAACAAAAACCTTTTCCTTATCTGGAAGGGGTATTTTGATGTCAACTAGGAAATCGCTAATCTTTTTAAAGCTGGTCATGCCGAAAGGCATAAACCGGTCACCAGGTTGCCATGGTCTGATGGTAAGTGGAAACTTGAGTTTTTCCAGATCAAGATATGCGTATTTTGTATCTTTCCCAAACACAAAACCTTGAGAGTAATCAAGTTTACTCAAACTTAATTTTACAGGTTGGTCAATTTGAGTTATGTTGACATCAATCTGACATTCAACGCTTTGCCTCTTTTGTTTTTGCTGTAAAATAAGGTGATTCCTATCGCGGAAAATTACATGAGTATCGGACTCTACCCTTTTGCCAATTGACGATTCTAATAGTTCGCAAACCTCAGTAGTCAGGGCAGGGGTGAAATTAAAGTCCGACAGAAAATCAACTAAAAAAATATTGACAGCGGCCTGGTTCTTCAGTTTTTCAATATCGATATAGAATACCCCCCCATTTTCATTAACAATTTCCTTACGTAATTGAGTCAAAAAGCTATCAACAATAAGCTGAGCTTCACGAAGATGCTGTGCGGTTTGATAAATTGAGATATCGACAGAGGGGTTTAACTCACGCAAAAGAGGCAAAACATTGTGCCTAATATAGTTACGCTTGTACTTATCGGATGCGTTACTGGAATCCTCGCGATACGAAATGTTATGTAAGGTAGCATACTCTTGAACCTGAACACGGGTAGCAAAAAGCAGTGGGCGAATGATATTCCCGTTTACGGGTTTGATTCCGGTAAGCCCTCTTAAACCAGTTCCCCGACTAAGGTTTAGCAGCACTGTTTCAACGGAATCATTTAGATTGTGAGCTATGGCTATTCGGGTGTATTTATGTTCCTTACAAATCTCATCAAAGTATGCATAACGCAATTCCCGAGCAGCCACCTGAATGGATAAGCCATTCTCCTTGGCATATTCCAAGGTATCGAACTTAATGGTATGAACCGGTAAGCCATTCATCAGGCAATGGTAACGGACAAACTGTTCATCGGCATCCGATTCATCGCCCCGCAAGCTAAAGTTGCAGTGAGCAACACCAACACTATACCCGGCATGGACCAATAGGTGCAATAGCACCATCGAGTCGATACCACCACTAACCCCTACCAGGATTTTATCCTGGTCATTTGCCATCTGGTGCTCACGAACAAAATCGATCATTTTACTTTGCAGCATCTATCTGAGCATTTAGGGTTTCTAAAATGGCTTTTGCCTTAACTAAGCACTCCCTGTATTCAGCCTCGGGTTGCGACTTAAAGGTTATTGCCCCACCAACTGTGAAGGACAAATAACCACTGCTTCTATTATAAAGCAAGCTACGAATTACCACGTTAAAATCAAAATTGCCGTTGGGCATAAAGTAACCAACTGCACCGGAGTATAGCCCGCGTTTGGAACGTTCAAAATTCTCAATTAGTTCCATTACCCTAACTTTTGGGGCTCCAGTCATTGAACCCATCGGAAATGTTGCTCTAAAAGGATCGGTTGGGCGCAGCCCATCGGCCAGCTCGCACGACACGGTTGAAATCATCTGGTGCACCTGTGGAAATGTGTAAATCCCGCAAAGCTCATTTACCCTAACACTCCCGCGCTTGGCTATTCGCGATAAATCGTTTCTGACCAAGTCGACAATCATTACATTCTCAGCACGTTCCTTAGGATCGGTTTTAAGTCGAAATATCTCCTGCTGATCAGACTCGTCCGATTCCATTCGCGGTGCTGTACCCTTAATTGGCTGGCTGAATAGCCAATCACCATCGCGACGCAAATAGCGCTCCGGGCTGGCACACATCAGAAACTTATCGTTTACCCTAAGAAATGCGCCAAAAGGCGTTGGCGACCTGTCGTAAAGCTTATTGAAAACAACATAAGGAGTAATTCTTACATTGTTAGCAAAGAATTCCTGGCATAAATTCAACTCGTAAACATCACCCCGGGCAATGTGCTGCTTGACTGCGCTAACCGTATTCAAGTAATCGTTATAGGAATAATGGGAACGGAAAACAACCGACACATTGTGGTCCAATTCCTCCAAGTCACCTTCTAGCCTATCAATCAAATCACTTACTTCTTCTTGTGATACTTCTTGCTGAAGGTAATGAAACTCAGCAATTTCACCATTGACCAGTATTAGTATCCGGGGTACAAAGAAAAACATATCGGGTAAACCAACTCCATCGGGGTTATTGGACTGTAAATGTTCGAGTTGATTTTTAAGATCGTAAGTAAAATAACCAAAAACCCAATCATTATGAGCGCTTAGGAACTCATCGAGTTCATCAAAATGATTAGAATTTGGACTGCAAGCCGAGCTAATACCTAATGCAGCAGCAAGTTGAAAACGGCTGGTAAAATTGGTTTCCGGAATAGTGAACCTATCGGATCCCCGAAGAAGAATACCCACATCGGTGTTTTCAACCTCATACGCCAGATTTTTGGCAAACCTATCAAAATTGCTTACCCTATGGATGTATTTACTGCGCATAAGCGCAAAGGTAGCCAATTATGGGTTCATGAAGAGTGGGGATGGTTTAATTTTTCTTGAACTGGTTCACCATATCAACAACTGTATGTTCAAAAGGGGTATATCCCAAACCCAACTCCTGCCTGCTTCTACTAGTACTGAACGCAATTCGATACCCAACATTACGGGCTACAAACCGAGGTGAAAGGCCAAAAAGAGGGCTAACAAAGTAAAGTAACCACTTAGGGGCGACCATTTTGGGGAGTTTAAACTGACCAGGGAATTTATTGTTGATAATTGCAACCAGTTCCATGAAATTTGCCACTCGTTCAGCAATAATAAATCGACCAGAAACAGAAGGGTTTTCAAGAGCTAGCACATGTGCTTTAGCAACATCGCGTACATCAACAAAACCGAAGTAAAGGTCAGGTGCGCCAAAACGATACTTACCGGAAAGCAAATCCTTCATGATTTGAAGGCTTTCCGAATTGGAATTTCCTGCGAGTGAGGGCCCAAGAACCAAAGCGGGGTTTATTACCACTAACTCCCATTTACTCTGTTCCGCATTAATTCGCCATGCCTCCCTCTCAGCCTGAACTTTTGAAAAGGAGTAAGGTTGATGCTTCAATGAACTTGTAGTGTTATAATTTTCCTCAGTAAACTCGGTTAATCCTTGTTCCTCCATGTCGATATTATCGCCATGAACAGCAGCCACGCTCGAGGTTAGCACTACCCTTTTCACTGTCGACGATTTGCTTGCAGCACCCAAAACATTTCTTGTACCCTTAACAGCAGGGTCAACCAAATCGCGTTGCGGGTCTTTAAACCGAAGAGTAAATGGTGAGGCCATATGTATTATGGCATCGGTACCCTCAGCTGCTTCATCAAAAGCTCCATCAACCAGCAAATCAGCCTCAAAAAGTTCAAGTAAATTAGTGGAATTTGGCAAATTCTGCAGATGCAGGTACTTGTCCTTTCTGTTAAACGACCTAACAGGTACCCTTACGCGATAACCCTTTTCAAGCAATTCCTTAACAACCCATGAACCAATATAACCGGTTCCCCCGGTTACAAGTATAGTTTTTGTCATACATCAAAATTTTATGCTGTTTAAGAAACAAAACAGTATGAAAAAAGTTTTTAAGTATGAATATTACTGATATTGAAGAATGTATGGTTCTTTAATCCTAAACTGCTCAAAATTCCTTCGGTTCTCGGTTGAAATAAACCAGTATGCCACTTCGGCATCGGGTGGCAACTTAGGGTAGTAACCAATACGAAAAAGAAACGTAGGAAATATCAAACTTTCATTCTTCAACCTTAAACCCACTCCAAACCCACTATACAGGGTGTTTTGGTAGATTAACTCATCGGACTCACCCACCATACCAAAATCGGCAAAAACAAAAAAAGCAGGTCTAAATCCGTAGATGTAATGGGGTGAATATAACATGGACTCAAAGTTAAACATCAATCGTGTTTGGCCATAAAGGTCGGGACTCCTAAGTCCCCTTACACCATAGTTGTTTGTTAAAACAACATACTCCCTTTCACCACTAAAACGGGCAGCCCCTCGAGTAAAATCGTACCTAATAAAATGGCGAATATCGCTACGGCCAATGTGGTAAAGGTTAGAGAAGTACTGTGCTCTAAGGTTGATAACAGCCTGCTCTACCTTAGGCCCCTCAGCAAGATAACCCCCTAGCCTTGACGATAGAAACAAATAACCCCACGGTGTAACCTCGGCTGCTGAAAGCTCCCCTCCAATCAAAAAACGACGCTGAAATGTACTTTGTTGAATACCGCTTGTGGCCTGAATTTTAAAACCAACCGGGATATCCTCAGTGTTCCCAAATCCAAAATATAAGCTGGAGCGATAAATGTTTTGGTTGGATAACCCCAGCGAAACAACATAATTTTCAGCCGAATGAAATATTGGATTTAGGTAAATAGAAACCGGTGGTGATTGAAAGTAATCGCGCCTATAGTAACGTAATGCAAAAACCAGATTTAGAGGGGCACTGGTACCAGAGCGTCTACTAACCCTGACTGATCGGCCAATCCACCAGTCCTGCGACTGATATGAAATTTGTACTACTGAATCGTCGGTGAAAACCCTGTAAGGTTCGTCGGACTTTAAAAGTTCAACACCTCCTGCATACTTAGTCTTGGATGCAAAGAAATCACGGTTAAACCTCATAAGGTAAGTCTCATAGGAATGACCTTTTCTTACAAAAAAGCTACTGGAAATGTATGAACCAAAATAGTTTGGTACATCAAACTCCCCTTGATACGACCATTTATCGGTAAAAGTCTTATTATAATAAGCTATTGCTTTAGCTCGAATACCTAAACCCGCAAAGTTCCTTTCCGATAAAGCAAGTTTCATCTTTTCAAGGGATGAGTATTGCACACCAACGGACATTGACCAAATATCCTTGGTTATCACATAAACATGCACATGGTTTGAATCGCTCAAGAGTTGAACTAAAATATTGGCATCCTCAAAGAAGTTACTTTGACGCAGCAACTGCTCAGTTTCAGCCAAATCCAATGGAACAACCTTATCGCCTTCCTTGAAAAGCAAGTTGTTTTGAATAATTTTTTTCCAGGTTTTTAAATGCAAGCTATTCCCAAATTTTTCAATATTCCTCTCTGGTTTAATAGTAGTATCGTAAACCGAGTATCCAAACGCATCAAAACGTATTATACTAATCTGTGAAATTACCTTGCCTTCATGCTTCAAGAATCGGTTAACAGTTTCCTCATTGGTTAATGGTGCAACATTAACATTCTGACGGCCAAACCATTTATATACGGTTTGAGAAATTTTATCCTCTTTCTTTTTAATACTATCAGAACTAACCCGGTTGCTATCAGATTGTGCAAAAGATGAATAATTAATAAATCCAAAAAATGAAAAATAAACCATCATTACTAATGCAATGATGGTTTTACCACGAGTATATGAAAGCAACTTAAAATCAGTCATTCATCAAGAAATAAGCTTACTCCTTAGCAAATTTTTTGGCATTAATTTCAACTTTAAGGATAAAGAAGAAGTTTTGATCGTCGAGTTGAAGGAATTGGTAGTTTAATGGTTCACCTGTTTTACGAGCAATATCAATTAGCCCTAAGCCTGCCCCCCCCTTATCGGAAAGGTTTCCTTCGCGAATTTGCCGTTTATACATCTCCTTAAGCTCCTCGGGTGTTGCGCTATTAACGGTTATCAGTGCGTTTTCAAGGTGATCTTTATGCTTTCGGGCTACCTTGTTGGAAGTAATAATATAGTATGTATCGTGTTTTTTACCTATGATAAATAACCCTTTACCAATATTACGCTCCTGAATCTCATCGGAATGCTTATTCATATTCTGGAGAGTTTCAACCATAACGTGGTAAACCTTACGCTGGACCGAGCGTTCCTCACTATTTTTTTCCATATCCGATTCCGCCATCGATGTAAACATTTTTGTGATCTCATGGCTAAATTCCCCAAGGTAAACCAGGGAGAATCCATTATCAATCATTTCGTCGTAAATATTCGAGACGGATTTAATGAAATTAAATGATAGGTTCATACTCCAAAAATTTTATATTGCTTTCAAAAATAGAATAAAAAAGGTCGGAAAGCAAACCATCCGACCTTAATTTTTAGGTTTATAAACCCAGCAACTCTTTTCCCTGAATGCAGTTAATATCACGTGGGATATTAGCCTCAGCCACCCTGTTCAGATCGGCCTGAAGTTCATCGGTAATGAATCCTTTCTCTTCAAAAAGTTTCTTTACGGCAGCATAGTCGCCATTACCCTGAAGGGTTAAAATGTCCTTGGCCAATGAATTCATGGCCTCAGTCATCTTTTCATAGTTGACACGATAGGTTCCTGTTTCAGGAATTCGCTCAAAAGCGCCACGTTCTTTCAGGTAGTTAAAGCAAACCATGTTAGCCTTTCCATGCGACGAAGCTGCACCAAACCTTACCGAACGGAAAATACCTGCAACAAAGGTAACATAGTTGTCCATCATGTCCTTTTCGGGCAGTTCGCCCATTTGTGCAAGCTGCGATACCATGTAAAGGCCAAGAATATCGGCTTTCCCCTCTTCCAAAGCGGAATGCATTTCTTTTAATGCCTCACGAACCGTGCCTTTCCCATTAACAAGGTTTTTGATACCTAACCCATGGGCAACCTCATGGAACATAACGTTCTCAAAAAAAGCATCAAACTTGATGTTATCACGCTGCTCCTCGGCAATGAGCATATTTCCAATAGGCAGAAGAATTTTTTCAAACTTAGCTTTCATAGCATTCTTAAGCTGCAGCTTGCGGCTACCCTTTTCCAGGTGAACGCGAGGATCGTTGGGTAAATTGATAGCAATGGTTTTGCTTCCAGAATTGCAATCGCCTGCATAGTATGCAACCTCATAAACACCTAAATCAGAATCGATACCGGGCTTTTCTTTTTTGTATTCCGGTTCAACTGGTAAGCTTTCCTGAAGTTTTGGGAGTAGTGCAGCAAAACGGTTAATCTTTTGAGTCCAGTCTAAATCCTTTATAAGTATGTATGCTTCATAAGCAGCCTTATAGTTGAACAGAGCATCCTCGTAGTTCTCAATTGGTCCAACCACAAAGTCGATATTATTGGTCTTCATATCCATCCATGCCAGGTCGCTGGCAAAGTAGTCATCGGTTTGCAAGGCATCGGCACGAAGGGTGAGATATTTTTTGAGTCCTTCATCTTCGGCAAGTTCAGCGGCTTTACGAAGCAAATCGGCGGCTTTGTCAATTTTTTCCTTGTAAGCAACATGGTATGGTACCGACTCAAGCTTGCCATCGGTATTACGAATAATAATTGTATATAGGCTTGTTTTATCGGGAGCCTGAAAGGCTTCAAACTCCTCGCGAGTCATATCCTTCGGATAAAAATTTGCGCCAAGGGGCTTTTCGCCATAACCCTCAACAAAAGGTTTGTTATCGTTAAGCCTTTCCCATGGGCCATAATTTATCATTACAAAGTCGCGAGTTGCTTCATCGCTTATCTTGCTAAGCAGTTCTTCCTTATCGCCATAGGTTTGTAGCCAAAATAGGTCATCCATAATTTCAGCAATCTCAAAAAGTAAAGGAAGCATTTGCTTTTCCTTATCGGAAAGGCTGATTATATCAACCCTAAGCTCAACCGGAGCAAATTCGTTAACCTTTTTCTGCATTTCGGTCTCCTGTGTTTTTTTTGTATTGCAACCAATTACTGTGAGCGTTGCAACAGCTGCAAGTAGTAATGTTTTCCCTTTCATAATAAAATTTATATTGATAGATTATTGTTCCTTTTCCTCCAAAACATCATCGGAGTTAAACCTGAAACCCAAACGTTTACCGGTTTGCAGCTTAGCATTCTCAATTTTAGTATTTAGCTGCACTACCGAAGCTATTTTAACCACATCGTATGGTGGAACCAGCAAGTCGAATTCCAATGCATACATAATGGCCGTTTCAATTATTGTTCTTAGCGATTTTTTATCGATAACCGCTGAACCGAAATTGTTGTAAAGGAACCCCATTTGGCGTTTCCCTTCAACAAAGTAGTGATACTCACGGTTTACAAATATTCGGCCAATCAGATAACCAAGGTCTTCGAGCCTATTATATTTAAAGGAATCGGCCAAAAAGTTATATATGTTGATAATTCCGCAATATGAATTGAGAACATTATCGGTGACATAGGATAGTTTCCATATACTATGATCGCGGTCAAACTCAAATACGTTGGTATGCATGCTAAAAATTAACAAATCGCCAGCCACCTTTAATTCGGCTTCATATTTTCCCCGGTCATTGTACTCCAGCTTAACCCTTTTATCGTACCCCCTAAGCTTATCGTTAAAATCTTCCTCAATTTCTTTGAGAACTTCCTTAATCAATCCAAAAACCTCAAGGGTATTATCATAAATTTTCTGTTTTACAACGGCTTTCTCGGTAAGTAGATTTTGAATTTTTTGCTGTGTGTTTTGGTTTTCCATAAATATTCAGTTTAAGAATTTCAAATATACATTAAATATTAAAAGTAAACAAAGCAAAAAAGGCTGCGTTTTGCAGCCCATTTTATTAAAATTAAACATCTCATAGGTTACTAGTATGCTTGAGCAAAAATAGCCCTACGTTTCGATGGTTTTCCTGTTAAAATGCATTTTCCTTCCTCCTCTGGCATATCGAGCGGAATACAGCGAATAGTTGCTTTTGTTTCCTCTTTAATCTGAGCCTCGGTTTCGGGAGTTCCATCCCAATGAGCCAGAACAAAGCCTCCCTTTTCTGCTACTATCTTTTTGAATTCGTCGTAGGAATCTACCTTAACGGTATTGTTCTCACGGAAAGCCAAGGCCCGGTTGTAGAGGTTTTGCTGAATATCATCAAGTAAAGCAACTATAGTATCGGCAAGTTGCTCCTGAGGCACATATTGTTTTTGAAGGGTATCGCGACGAGCCACCTCGGCTGTTCCCTTTTCGATATCCTTTGGGCCAATTGCAACCCTTACTGGAACACCTCGCATTTCATGCTCTGCAAATTTAAAGCCGGGCTTGTAGTTATCCCTGTCGTCGTAGTAAGTGGTAATCCCCTTGGAGTGCATTTGAGATCTTAGCTTGTGAACAACCTCACTAATGGCTGATAACTCCTCATCGCTCTTATAGATTGGCACAAAAACCACCTGAGTTGGAGCAAGTTTTGGAGGCAGCACCAAACCATTATCGTCAGAATGGGTCATAACCAGGGCACCCATAAGGCGGGTAGAAACACCCCACGATGTAGCCCAAACATACTCCTGTTGCCCCTCCTTGTTCAGGAACTTTACATCGAAAGCCTTGGCAAAGTTTTGGCCAAGGAAATGCGAAGTTCCAGCCTGCAAAGCCTTGCCATCCTGCATAAGCGCTTCAATGGCATATGTATCAACGGCCCCGGCAAAACGCTCCGACTCCGATTTCTTCCCAACCACAACCGGCATTGCCATCCACTCGCGGGCGAATGTGGCATACACATTTATCATACGTTCGGCTTCCTCCACGGCTTCCTGCATGGTGGCATGGGCGGTATGACCCTCCTGCCACAAAAATTCAGCAGTACGAAGAAACAGGCGTGTACGCATCTCCCAGCGCACTACGTTAGCCCACTGGTTAATTAGTATAGGCAAATCGCGATACGACTGTATCCATGTTTTGTATGTGTTCCAAATTATGGTTTCGGAAGTGGGTCGAACAACCAGTTCCTCCTCAAGCTTAGCTTCATCATCAACCACTACGCCTTTGCCGTTAGGGTCGTTTTTCAAGCGGTAATGTGTAACCACAGCACACTCCTTAGCAAAACCCTCAACGTGAGCTGCCTCGCGGCTGAAAAACGATTTTGGGATGAATAGAGGAAAATATGCATTCTGATGGCCTGTTTCCTTAAACATTCTATCGAGTTGGTCACGCATTTTTTCCCAAATGGCATAACCGTATGGTTTGATAACCATACATCCCCGTACTGCAGAATAATCGGCCAGTCCTGCTTTTACCACAATGTCGTTGTACCACTGCGAATAATTTTCGCTTCTGCTTGTAATTTCCTTTGCCATATTAAATAATTGGAATGATTTTTGCTGTAATCAATATGAAAACACTGGCAAAAGTAATTAATAAAAATGAATTATTACCCTAACCACTAACTAAATGGAGGTGCATATGAAAACCAAATTATTCAATCCAGCGCTTACCCTTGCAGTTTTCATGCTGGCATCCTGTTCTACAGGGCTGCAGGTTAGCAAAACATCATCGTGGGATGATGAAATATATGGAACAACTAATTCAAAATCTACAAAAGTACAAGTTGCAAACGTTAGCCCAGTTGCACCTTCAGCTAAATCGGAACAGTATAATAAACTGGACGGCAAATTTGCTGAAGCCTTAAAGGCATTGGAAGATAGCAGCAAAAACGATACCGTTATTTACAAGGCTGAAGATCCAAACCCTTACCGTAGAATACTTTCCGATAGCTACCAGGAATCGTACGAGCGTAGGTTAAGGGGCTTTGAGGATCCACGCTATGGTATTGAAGACTGGAGCGTTTACTATTCCGACGACTGGCGTTACGCCCAGGCTTACGATCCTTCATACTACAGAGTTGTAGTAATGGGAAGTAATGTATGGGTTGAGCCCTGGTACATTTATAACTCTTTTGGTTGGCCAAGGTCGCATTTCTACTTTGGATTCGGGTTTGGATGGGGCTATAACCCATGGAACTCATATTACTTAGGGTATTACTGGGATCCATGGTACTATAACCCTTGGTACTACAATCCATGGTACTACTCCCCATACGTTGCAAGTAACGCATACTGGTCAGGATGGTACGATGCAACCTATTACTGGGACAAGTACACGCCCAATAGCAACAGGTACTACTATGGCCGAAGAGGAAATACGACCAACAATACCGATCAATATGTAGGCGGAAGAAGTACATCGGTCATTCCAGGTGATGGACAAATAGTTACATCCCGTAGGACAAGAACAGATGTTCCTGCTGAAACAAACCCAGTTGTTACAACCCGTGAAACTCAAACACGAGTAACGCCAACCTATGAAACCCGCAGGGGCGAGGGCCGAACTACCTCAACAGGTAATCAAACTGTTGTACGAAGAGATGGAACATCAACTCGAGTATCTGACGGCACGGGCGATTTTTCATCTTCAAGAACATCACGGCCCACCCGAGAGATTGGCATATCGGAACCTACCCGCAGGGGCACAACTCCAACCTACGAGCGCCCACGAACTGGTAATTCTGGCGAGTACAACAGTACCCGTAGAGTTGAGAACCCATCAACAAGGACAACTATTACTCGTAACCCATCAACTACAACACCTACCCGAACTACTACTCCAACCTACAACCGCCCAAACAGGGTTAGCACCCCATCGTCATCACAACCTTCAACCCGTAGCTATGATTATGAACGCCCCCGTAGTTCAAGTAGTGGTTCCTCTAGCAGCAATTCTTCGGTATCCCGTTCATCATCAAGCAGTTCATCAAGCTCATCAAGTAGCAGTTCAAGTGGAACTTCAACTACTAGAAGGAGATAGTTAAATATGCACCTCAAGGGAGAGGTTCTCCTCTCCCCCTTTTTTGTCTTAAAAAGATTAATTACATAAAAAAACAAACATGAAAACATACAGGTCTTTAACAATTGGCTTTTTAGCAACCCTATCAACTCTGGGTTACAACCTTAATGCCCAAAACCTTGCCGATGGCCTTAGGTTTAGCCAAACCCACAATAATGGAACAGCTCGTTTTGTATCGATGGGCGGTGCTTTTGGAGCACTGGGAGCCGATTTTTCGTCAATTGCGGTTAACCCTGCCGGTGTAGGGGTATACAAATCAGGCGAATTCACCATTACACCATCGTTCAAAACACAAAAAGTATCATCAACCTTTTTAGGTGTATCGGCATCGGATAACAAGAATAGGATTAACCTTGATAATTTAGGCTTTGTAATGTCGTTCAAGCCTTATAAATCCGAAGATAAGGGCATCCTGGCATACAACTTATCATTTGGCTACAACAGAACCAACGATTACCACTCTAACGCTATTACCCTAGGCGATTATAATAAGTATTCCATCATGGACTATTTCTCAGCCATTACTAATGGTAAATACACCCCATCGCAGTTAGAACCATCAACAAACTACAATCCCTTTAATACCTTAGGAGGTGGTGCATGGGAATCGATTATGGCTTGGAACACCTGGTTGCTTTACCAATATGACTCTGGAACAGGCACCTATGAACCTGCCATTTACCTACAAGATTCAGTTAAATATAAAAATCTACAAGATTCAGTTAAATATAAAAATATTTCAACTACTGAAGGTGGTTCGGGAGAGTTCACAACCGCTTTTGGTGTAAATATTTCAAATAAGTTGTATTTGGGTGCATCGTTAGGAATAACTGATTTTAATTACACATTTAATTCAACCTATTCTGAAGATGCAAAAGAAAGCAATCCGTCCAGGCCAAACGGCGATAGGTTCTACTACATGGATTACAAACAGTATGTAGAAACGAAAGGCTCAGGCTTCAACCTGAAAATTGGAGGTATCTATACTCCGATACCTGAAGTTCGCATTGGGCTATCGTTCCACACCCCTACATTTTATAGTTTCGACGATGCATTCTCGTCATCGATAATTACAAACTTCGACACAACTGGCACAGAGGTTATCTTCCAAAGCAACAGCCCGTTGGGTAGGTATGATTATCATTTTGAAACACCTATGAAGATTACCGGAAGTGTTGCCATTATAATTATGCAAAAGGGATTGGTTAGCATTGATGTTGAGCATCTCGATTACTCAACCATGCGTTTTCGCCACGGTGGCGATGGCGACACTTTCTGGGATTTAAATAGCCAAATGGGAAACACCTTTAAGAGTGTCACAAACCTAAGGTTTGGTGGAGAGTATAAAATTGGGGATATCGCTCTAAGAGGAGGTTATGCATACTACCCATCGCCCTACAAATCGGGTTTCCTTAACGACAAATCCAAAATTCAGCAGATTTCAGGTGGTATTGGCTACAGAACTGGCAACGTATCAATTGATTTTGCCTACCTAAGAACATTACAGGATGTTAAATATGTTTTCTATGATTTGAATATTCCTAGCGTTACCAACAAGGTGCGTGATAGTAGAGTTCTGCTTACTTTTGGTTTTAGATTTTAGTTGGTATACCTTCAAAACAGCAAAGGGCGCCTTTAGCGCCCTTTGCTGTTTATTAATCACAATGATCTAAGCCATTATTTTACTTTCAACAATTGATAGAATTTCAGCCTCCATTTGTTGAGCCTTCTTAACTATCTCGGCACCCCTACTAATGAAATCATTGGCTTTATCCTTATCCTTTAGGCCTGAAGCATTGATTTTGACGTTAAGGAAAGCCCCCATTACCGCTGAGCGTGCAGCCAACGCACCTACACCAGCATCGGAAACGGAGTTAGGATTACCATGTTCAGCCATTGCCTTTATAACCTCCATCGACTCAAAGCAAAGGTTCATGACACGGAATGGCACCTCGATGGCGTATAGGGTAGCATCCTGTATGGCCTTTGTTCGGGCTGCCTTTTCCTCGTCGGTTCCCTTGGGTAAGCCAAAGGCTTCCATTATGCGGTTGAACGCAGCAGTATCCTCATCAACCATTTTAATAAGCTGCTCCATGTAAAACTTGCCCTTTTCGGCCCAGTTGGAAAATTCTTCCCAGCGATCGTCCCAACCGGGTTTGTGCGATGATAGGTTTGCTACCATGGTAGCAAGTGCAGCGCCAAAAGCGCCCATGGCTGCCGATATGGAACCTCCGCCAGGAGCAGGCGATTCGGATGCAGTTTCCTGAGTGAAACCCTCAAGCGTTCTGTCAACCAATTTTTTACCGGTTTTTTCCTCAAGGATATACTCAATGATTTTCTTATCGGGATCAAATGGGTAAAGCTCATCCAAACCCATTGATTTTACAGCAATCTTTATTATCTCCCTATCAGGAATACCAAGCGAACGCTGCTGCTTTCGCAGGAAATATTTACCTGCCTCAAGCATGGCGCTAAGGGGAACAACCCCAACAATCTCAGAGCCGGTAACCCTTAAGCCTCTTTCTGCTGCTTTTTTAGATGCCTCCTCAAAAGCCACATGAATAGGGGTAACGGTTATATCTGTTAAATTGATTGACACCTGGGCAATTCCATACTCATCAATAAACCATCCAATTGCTTTGCAAGCCTTTAGGGATCCGGGCACCCATATCTCATTGCCGTTCTCATCGGTGGCAATTTTACCCGTAACAGGGTTGCCCACACGCATTGGGCGTCCTTTTTCACGGATATCAAATGCTACCGCATTAGCTCGTCGGGTTGATGTGGTGTTAAGGTTAACATTGTATGCCACAAGGAAATTGCGTGCTCCCACTGCAATAGCTCCAGTTTTAGGAAGAAATTGTGTTGGGCCAAAATCCGGCTTCCAAGCAGGATCCTGAAGTTTCTTGGGTAATCCCTCGTACTCGCCTGCCCTACAATTTGCAAGGTTACGGCGCTTTTCCTCAAATGCTGCATACTCATAACAATAAACAGGAATTCCTAATTCCTCACCAATACGTTTAGCCAGCTTGCGGGCATACTCAACCACCTCGTCCATGGTGATGTTGGCCACCGGAACAAGCGGGCAGACATCGGTTGCGCCAAATCGTGGGTGAGCACCATGGTGCTTGCTCATATCGATGAGTTCCATTGCCTTCCGGGTTGCCCGAAATGCTGCCTCAACAACCTCATCGGGTGTTCCCACAAATGTAACTACAGTTCGGTTTGTAGCTTTGCCCGGATCAACATCAATTAACTTAACGCCTTCAACGGCTTCAATCTCATCAGTTATCTGCTTAATAATTGTCATATCGCGCCCTTCGGAAAAATTGGGCACACACTCAATTAACTTTTTCAGTGACATAATGGTTATGGTGTTTGTTAAAGTTCAAAGGTTCTAGGATAAAGGTTAAAGGTTAAAGGTTAAAGGTTAAAGGATAAAGGTTAAAGGATAAAGGATAAAGGATAAAGGATAAAAGATTAAAGTTTAATATCCCTTAATTGTTTGTTTAGTTATTCCCGAAAACTCGTTTTAGTATGTCAGTTACCCGGGCGGCTGGATCCTTACGGATTTTTAACTCTTCCTGCTCAATTAGGACAAAAAGACCATCTATAGCCTTTTGGGTCACATAATCGTCGAGATTTGGGTTTACTGCTTTACCTCCAGTTAAAAGGGTTAGCCTATTATAGGTTGTTGCTAAAGGCTCCCAGTAAGAGGTGAGCTTTACCTTTTGAATAGCCTCATGAACCTGAGGCTTAAAGGCGGCAAATAGTTGCTCAGATGTGTTTTTCCTAAAGTATTCGGTAGCCGCATTATTAGGGCCCCTCAGTATTCCCATGGCGTCAGTAAACGACATTTTAGTAATAGCGTCAGTAAAAATAGGCAAAGCCTTTTTGGCAGCCTCCTCGGCAGCGCGATTAAGCGTTAGTGTAAACTCATCGACCTGCTTGGAGAAACCGGCATCGACCAGTGTTTTGCGAACCTTTTCGGCTTCGGGGGGAAAGGGGATAAAAATCTTGGGGTTTTTGTAAAACCCATCAACCTGCGATGCTAAACCCGTTGAGTTTTTAGCGCCAACGGCTAATGCCTCTTTAAGCCCTTGAACCACCTCAGCATTGGTAAGTGGCTTACTCCCTGAACCTTGCGGGATAGGGAAATTTGTAGGAATTGATATTTCAGCACATGCCGATATCAATATAGCTATTGGAAGTAATAAGTTTTTTTTCATACTCCAACTATTTATCGTTGATAATACTGCCATTCAGGATAACCGTTTCAATCAAATCGGATGTATAGGCGTAGGGCATATACTCATAGCTGGGTATTGGCTTGGTAATAAACACGTTTGCCACCTTACCCTTGCAAATGCTTCCGTGTGTATCGGAAATACCCATGGCGTATGCACCGTTAATTGTTGTTGCATTTATAACCTCCTCGGGCAACATGCGGAGTTTGATACATCCCAGCGACATGATAAACTTCATATCGCCCGATGGAGAAGAACCAGGGTTAAAATCGGATGCTAAAGCAATGGGAAGACCCGCGTTGATCATTCTCCGTACGGGAGGGTCAACCATACCCAGGAAAAATGAAGCACCGGGCAGAAGTGTAGGCATAGTTTCAGTGCCAAGTAGTGCATTAATCTCATCATCGCCAGTGAACTCTAAATGATCGACCGAGAGCGCATTATACTTTACGCCAACCTGAATACCACCTGAAAAATCGAGTTCGTTTGCATGGAGTTTGGGCCTAAGGCCATACTTGATTCCTGCCATCAGGATACGCTCAGTATCCTCAACGGTAAAGAAACCTTTATCGCAAAAAACATCAATATAATCGGCTAAGCCCTCAGATGCAACCAAAGGTATCATCTCGTTAATAATCAAATCAACATACTCACTTTGTCGGCCTTTATATTCAGCAGGTACTGCGTGAGCGCCAAGAAAGGTTGATTTTATGGTTATAGGCGTAGTTTCCTTTAACCGTTTAATAACCCGAAGCATTTTCAACTCACTCTCGGTGGATAAGCCGTAACCGCTCTTGATCTCCACGGCTCCGGTTCCCTTCCTAATTATCTCGTAAATGCGAGCAAGCGATTGGTTGTAAAGCTCATTTTCAGATGTTTCGGCTAAACGTTTGGCTGAGTTTAGTATACCTCCACCACGTTTAGCTATCTCTTCGTAGGACAGACCCTTTATCTTGTCGATATACTCTATCTCGCGGCTACCAGCATAAACCAAATGGGTGTGCGAATCGCAGAACGATGGGAAAACCATACGGCCAAACGCATTGTAAATTAGCACATCGCCCGAAAGCGATGAAATATCGGGAGCTTTGGACATTGGCCCAAAATCGGCAATTAACCCCTTGTCTATCAGTAAATATGCATTATCAATAGTTTTCAGCTTGGCCATATCGTTACCGGCTTTCCAAACTGCCGGTTTATCTTCCACCTGAACCAACTTTTTGATATTTAGAATAAGTATTTGCATGGGCGAATGCATTTATATGGCCTCGAAGATAGGCAATTAAGATGAATTCTGAAATGTTTTTAAGCAGGTTGTTGGGGGGAGGGTAAAAAAGGGTTGTTTACCATTATTAAGTGGAAATGGGTCGGAATGCTCGGAATACTCGGAATACTCGGAATGAGTCGGAATGCTCGGAATGAGTCGGATTGAGTCGGATTGAGTCGGAATGAGTAGGAATGAGTCGGAATATGGTGGAGTTAGAAGAAGTTAGAGGAAGTTTGAGGAAGTTTGAGGAAGTTTGAGTTAGTTAAAAGTGAAAAGTGAAAAGTGAAAAGAGGAATTGTGGATATGAGGGGGTTAGAGAGAGTTTATGTTCGTTAATCGTTAATCGTGAAACGTGAAACGAAAGGATTTGACCCGTCCTGAAAAATATCTAGTCCTGAAATAAGTCTACAGGTTAGAAATAGATTTGAGCGACACAAATATACCGTTAACCGTTAACCGTCAACAATCAACTATCAACTATCAACTATCAACCACCAACTGTCAACTATCAACTCAATAATTTTCAAAGAGTTGCACAGAGTTATAAAGAGTTAAACATTGTAATTCAATCAAATAATTATCATCTGTTACAGTTTAAATTCACGGACAACAATAAAGCCAGTCGAAATGACTGGCTTTATTTATTTTATTTTATCTATTTACCTTTCTTTTTCCTGAGCTGTTCCTGCTGCTTTGCCATATCCTCGAGTCTTTGTTGCCATTTTGATTTTGTAACGGGTTTCTTGGCATTCTCGTGAAGTTTGGCAAGTATAGCCTTATCATCGACAAAGCGGCGGAAGAGATAGGTTTGTCCTATGGTTATTACGTTGGATAGCAAGTAGTAGTAACTTAAGCCTGCCGAATAGTTGTTGAACCACAACAACAGCATTATAGGCATCATCCAGGTCATCATAAACTTCATACCGGGCATTTGGGCATTGGTATCGCCCATTTGGTCGGTATTCATCTTTGAGGTGATGAAAAGCGAAACGGCCATCAACAGTGTGAATAAGCTGACATGATCGCCATACCATGGGATACTGAAAGGTAAGTGAAGAATAGAATCGTATGATGAGAGGTCGTCGGCCCAAAGGAAACTTTGCTGCCTGAGCTCAAATGAGGCGGGGAAGAAACGGAACATGGCAATTAGGATGGGGAATTGGATTAGAATGGGAATACACCCACCCATGGGGTTAACCCCTACCTTTTTGTAAAGCGCCATAACAGCCTGCTGCTTCTTGAGTGCGTCTTCCTGCTTGGGATACTTTGCATTTATTTCATCAACCTGGGGTTTAAGCACCCTCATTTTAGCAGAACTCAAGTATGATTTATAGGTTAAGGGCGAAATAATAATCTTGATAAATATGGTTAAAAGTAAAATAATGAGACCATAGCTTGAAATGTACCGGCTGAGGAAATTAAAAACATTGATAACAATATACTTGTTTATCCAACGAATAATATTACGGCCTAATGGAACAACCTTCTCAAAACCCGAATTGTATGACTTTAAAGTTTTATAGTGATTGGGTCCAAAGAAGAATTTCAGACCGATACTTTCCGATTCCTTATTTTGGAAAGGCAAAGCCAAGCGGGCGCTAAACTGCTTAACATGCTTTCCATCGTCAATATTAACTGCCTTTAAATCGGCATTAACAAAATGGTCGTTGGCTACAATGATGGATGAAAAAAACTGATGCTTAAAATCGACCCATTTAATCTTGTTATTCAGCTCCTTTGAATCCTCTTTGCTCCGAGAGCTGAACTCCTCATAATCACCTGTAAAAAATTGATAGGCAATTGTTGTGTAGTTACGCTCATTCTCCAAACCCTTTTCAAGACGTAGTAACTTTGAATCCCAAATAAGATCGATGTAACCCAAACGGTTCCCAATATTCTTTTCCAGGCCAGTAAACTTAATATCAAAGCCGAGCATGTAGCTACCGGGCTTAATTGTATAAATGTAATCGATATAGGAATTACCACCTGCAGCTAGCCTCATGGTTACTGAAACTGAGTCGGTGGTAGCCGTAATAATACTATCGGTTGTTTGAGGGGTAAAGAATAAATCGTTTGTTTTAACGGCAACATTATCGCCCCAGAACTGAAGGCCAAATGTATTTTCATCGCCAGTAAAGAGCACGAGCGGTTCACCCGAATATGTTTTATATTTCTTGAGTTCTACCGAGTAAATACGGCCCCCTTTAGCTGTAAGGGTAACCCTCATCAGATCGTTCTCAAGGGTGATAAACTTGTTGCTGCCGCTTGCCGCATCGGAAAATAATCCGAACTGAGTAATGGCCTCCTGTTTCTTGGCACTATCGGAAAGTAAGGCTTTAGCCTGCTCTTCGGCAAGTCGTTTTTGGTGCTCCTCCTCCTGAACACGTGCAATTGAATCGGCTTTCCGTTGGTATGCCTCACGCTCCTCCTTTGATGGTTGTGTGAGGTAACCAAAGCCAATCATTATAAGAAAAATCAACACTAAACCAATAACCGTATTCCTATCCATCTCAAAAATATTATTCAGTTTAAAATTTAAAATTCAACAAATTGGAGTGAGTGCAAAGGTAGCATTTACACCTTACTTTATTTGTTAAAATTTATTGCAGCTTTCACAAAATCAACAAATAAGGGGTGAGGTTTAAGAACTGTGCTGCTATACTCAGGGTGAAACTGAACCCCAACAAACCAAGGGTGATCGGACAACTCCATAATTTCAACAAGGTTAGTATCGGGGTTAATGCCCACTGGTATCATTCCGGCATTCTGGAATTGCTCAAAGTACTTATTATTGAACTCATACCTATGCCTATGGCGCTCGCTAATCTCAAGTTTTTTGTATGCCTTATGGGTATTTGAACCCTTGGCCACTACACATGGGTATGCACCTAAACGCATGGTTCCTCCCATGTCGGTTATGCCTTTCTGGTCTTCCATTAGATCGATAACCGGGTAAGGCGTAGTTCGAACCATTTCGGTTGAATTGGCATCGGTTAACCCAAGGACATTCCTAGCAAACTCAATAACTGCACACTGCATACCCAAGCATATTCCCAGGAAGGGAACTTTGTTCTCACGAGCATACTTAACCGCAAGAATTTTCCCCTCAATACCTCTATGGCCAAACCCTGGTGCTACCAGAATGCCCTTTAAATGACCAAGTTTCTCGCTAAGGTTACTAGCGTTAATATCCTCGGATTGAATGAGCTCCAGCTCAACCTTGCAGTCGTTGGCGGCCCCGGCATGTATGAACGATTCAATGATTGACTTGTAAGCATCAGGTAGTTGAACGTACTTACCAACCAATCCAATTTTAACGCGATGGCTGGGATTCTTAACCCGGTTAACAAAGTTAATCCAGTCGTCGAGCTTGGGCTCCGATGCAGGAAGGTTAAGCTTACGGAGTATGGTTAAATCCAGTTTCTCCTTGAGCATCAATAGTGGAACCTCGTAGATGGTTTTAACATCAATTGACTCCACTACCGCCTCGGGTTCAACATTACAGAAAAGGGCTACCTTTCGGCGGATATCGTCGCTCAAATGCTTCTCGGTGCGGAGCACCAACACATCGGGCTGGATACCGTTCTCGAGCAACTCCTTTACGGAGTGTTGTGTGGGTTTAGTTTTTAGTTCACCCGATGCGGAAAGGAAAGGAACAAGAGTGAGGTGAATAAAAGCTGAATTATTTGGGCCTAACTCCCATTTAAGCTGACGTACAGCCTCAATGTATGGCAGCGACTCAATGTCGCCAACCGTTCCGCCAATCTCGGTAATAACTACATCAAGCTTATTTTTTGTTCCAAGCAGCTTAATCCGGCGCTTTATTTCATCGGTGATATGAGGAATAACCTGAACGGTTTTGCCAAGGTAATCGCCACGCCTCTCCTTACTTATTACCGTTTGGTATATTTTACCGGTGGTAACATTGTTAAGCTGCGATGTGGGCAAACTGATAAAGCGCTCGTAGTGCCCGAGGTCAAGGTCGGTTTCGGCTCCATCCTCAGTAACGTAGCACTCGCCATGCTCGTATGGGTTGAGTGTTCCTGGGTCAACATTTATGTATGGGTCCAACTTCTGGATGGTTACAGTGTATCCCCTACTCTGTAAAAGTTTACCTAACGAAGCTGAGATTATCCCTTTACCCAACGAGGAAGCAACTCCTCCGGTAACAAAAATGTATTTGGTAGATGAGGACTGTGGCATGACCTTAAGTATTACTGTTCTAACTTATCAATAAGCTTAATTTTTTCGCTCAGCTCAGCAATTTCCTCTTTTGCCCGCTCAATTTTACGTTTAACCTCCTCAATCATCGCCTCAGCATTCTTGGTTTTAGCAAAGAAACCGATGTTGTTCTCCCAAACGGTGAGGTCGTTTTCCAGCTGACGCATGCGGTTAAACATGCGTTCCCTATCCTGGCGGAGTTTGGACATGGCACGAGGGTTAGCCTTAGCTTCCTCAAGCTTAGCCTGAAAACGCACCACCTTATTCTTGCCCTCCTGGGCATTTAACTTATCGAAATGCTTTTTGATGGCAGCCCGGAAACGCTTTTGGACATCATCCTTTACCTTGATTGGAACAAACCCTATTTCGGTCCAGCGCCTCTGGAATTCCTTGAGGGCGTTAAGGTTTTGTTCCATATCCTCACCAAACTCAAAGGCTTCAACCTCGGCAATCAATGCTTCCTTGGCCTTGAGATTTTCCTCATATGAGTTATCGACCGATGCAAAATGCTTCGACTTTTGCTCAAAAAAGTAATCGCAGGCAGCGCGGAAACGCTTCCAAATTTCATCGGAGTTTTTACGAGGAACAGGACCTATTTGCTTCCAGCGTTTTTGAAGGTTGATTAAATCTTCCGTAGTTTTTTTCCAGTCAGTGCTTTCCTTTAATGCCTCGGCCTGCAGGCAGAGTTCGGTTTTAAGCTGTAGGTTGTTCACCTGAACATCTCTAATGTCCTTGAAAAAGTCACGTTTCTTGTTGAAGAAAGTGTCGCAGGCGCTACGGAAACGCTCAAAAACCTTATTGTTTTCCTTTTTGGTTGCAAATCCTATTGTTTTCCAAAGCTTTTGCAGCTCAATTAGTTCCTTTGATAGTTTATTCCACTCCTTTACCGATTTTGGATTTTGAGCGGCAAGTTCCTCTGCCTTTTCGCATAGCTCAGCTTTGGCTTCAAGATTCTTTTTTTGCTGCTCCTTTATGCTTTCGAAATGTTCCTGATGCTTTTTGTTTATTTTAGTTGTAGCCTCCTTGAAACGCTCCCAGATCTCATTCTGATTTTCGCGTGGAACTGGCCCAACCTCGCGCCACTGCTCATGGAGTTTCTGCAATTTCTTAAATGCAACAACAACCGAGGGCTCAAGAAGTAACTCCTCAGCCTGCTCACAGAGTTTGATTTTGGCTTCAAGATTTTTCTTGAAATCGAGGTCGCGGAGTTCCTTGCTAATCTTTACAAAGTCGTAGAAGGCCTGAACGTGATGGTGGTAGTTGTTCCACAAATCGTTTAAGCTTGCTTGGGGAACAGGGCCAACTTCAAGGAACTGCTTTTGTAAATCCCTAAACTCCTGATAGATTTTACCAACAGGCTCGGTGCTGTTAACCAGATCCTTTATTTTCTCTATAATTTGCTGTTTTTGCTCCAGGTTATGCTGTTTTTGCTCCTCGAGCTGATTGTTATACTGAGCGCGTTTGGCACGATACTGCTTAAGCAGTTCCTTGAACTGCATTTCAGCATTATCCTCGGGCAACGAGAACTGCTCAAGGTCGCCTCCGGCGTCAACAAATTCTTTTCTTAACTTTTCAACCTCAGCCTTATGCTTGCGGTAGAATATGCTCTTTAAACTCTCAACTTTCTGACGGATTTTTTGAACGGGTCGGTTATTGATTAAATCCTTCAGGGTTTGAACCAGCTCATCCTTTGAAAGGTTTGAGTAGTCCACATGGGGCTCATCGTCTTCCTCGTCAATCTCGGCCTCTTCCTCATCCTCCTCATCAAAATCGACATGTTCGTCGTCCATTTCAAGGGGTTTCAGCTCCTCATCGTTGGGCTCCTCATCGTAAGCCTCATCGGAAATTGACATAGGTTTGTCAGCATTAACATCGACCAAATCGTTCACGCTATCAGCAACATCGTGGTTGCCGGCATTGGAAGATACAATCGTACCCTCGATGTTTTCGAGGTTTTGATCCTTAGGATCGTTCAGCTCATTAGTATTCATAGTTCAAAACTTAACCGGTTATAAATCAGCAGTATTTAAAAAATTTTGCCTACGAAATTACATATAATCGGGCGTAACGCAAACAAATTAACGTAAAAGAATAAAGAATAATTGACTGGCAAAACAAAAAAAGCCCGATTTTAAAGGGATTCGGGCTGAATAATATTTGCAATATAAATACTTAGTCAATTTTAATGCTTCTGGGTTTTTGTGGCTTAGCCTCATCGCGCTTGGAAAGGAAAACCGTGAGGATGCCATTCTCGTAACGGGCATCAATCTTATTGGTATCAATAGCCTTTCCAACAACAAAGGTTCGCTCAAATGAGCCTGTTAGGAACTCGCAGCGGGTATAAGCCTCACCTTCAACAGGATTATTTTCCTTCTCGGCGCTAATCTTAAGCATATCATTATCGATACTTACCTTAAAATCGTCCTTTTGGTATCCGGGAGCAGCAACCTCCAAACGAAAGCGCTCTGGCTCCTCATAGATATTTACGGCTGGATAGCTGAGCCTGGCATTAGCCATTTCGCTGGCCGATTTAACAAAGCTTTCGAACACCCTCTCAAAATCCACCCCTGTCCTCCTTGAGGCAAGCGGGTTGTAGAAACTTACAAGTGTCATAGTATTATAATTTTTAAAGTTGATATTCACATTCACATTTAATATTTAGCTAATAGTATGCCATACAGAAAAACAAGTCATTATGTCATATAAATACAAAATTACTATGTCAACATGACACTAAAACACCTCGGGAAATCATGAATACTTTTAATAACATGCGCATTTTAATAGCATGCGATTTACTTGTGGGTTGATATTTTAAAGTAAACAATGCATGCAGAATTCAGAGTAACCAATCCCATACAACGTCGTTTAGTTAAGGTTGTTTGTCATTTTGAGTCCCGATATAATAGGGAAAGACTCCGCTGAAACATCTCAACGATGGATGAATATAGATCCTTCGCTCCCCGCTAGGGCGGGACAGGCCGCTCAGGATGACAAATGAAGTTGTTCGTGTAAGTTGTTCGTTATTCGTGGGATACGACCTCACCCCAGCTCTTTTCCCTGAGAGGGAATGAAGCGGAAGAAGCAAGCAGAGGCATAAAAGTCTGACCCGACAATGGGTCGGGGGTGGAACGTGGAGGTGGGCCTAGTAAGCGATACCACATGAGTCACGCCACAGGCGTGGCAAATAGTATCGCGTGGCAGTTCCACCCCCGGGGTACCCATCGGGTCGGGCTTTTCAGCCTTGATTTTCTTTGGTTATTTCTTGTATCAAGACAAGAAAGAACATGAAAATCACTCTTTGCAATGTTTTTCCTTTGCGATGCAACGATTCAATTTCGCTCTTTGGAATATCATAGCGTGCATCGCTTTACATACGGGAGTTCCATGGTGTTACAAATATTACGCCCCTACGGGGCTGAAGACGTTATTCGTTGTTCGTGCATCGTTGTTCGTTGTCCGTGAATGTCATGTCATTCACTCTGTGAAACACTGTATTACATTGTGTAACTCTGTGTTACTTGTTTTTGATCAGTTCCCAAGACTATTGTCATGTTTACATCTCTTTAGGGCCGATTAGAGATCCTTCGCTCCCCGCTAGGGCGGGACAGGCCGCTCAGGATGACAAGCGGAGCTGACAGTTGATGGTTGATAGTTGGCAGTTGATGGTTGACAGTTGATGGTTGATGGTTGATTGTTGATGGCAAAAACACCAAACACCAAACACCAAATACAAAAAACTAAACACCTCTGTACACTGCACACTATTCAAAAGATCCTTCGCTGCGCTCAGGTGACAAAAGCAATGTCTGTTCTGCTATCTAAATGACATTGAACCCCAATAGCTAACTTTTTAGTAATTTTGCAGAATAAAGCAATGAGTATGAGAATTGATATTATCACCGTTCTCCCTGAGCTGATTGAAAGTCCGCTTAACCATTCCATCATAAAACGAGCGCAAAAGAAAGGTTTGGTGAGTATAAACCTACACCATTTACGCGACTATACCACCGATAAGCATCGCACGGTAGACGACTACGCCTTTGGTCCCGATGCCGGGATGGTACTTAAGATTGAACCCATTTACAAAGCAATAGAGAAACTCAAAAGCGAGAGGGATTACGACGAGATAATTTACACCTCGCCCGATGGCGAACCTTACACCCAAAAGCTGGCAAACACCCTGAGTACCAAGGAAAACATTCTTATACTATGCGGCCATTACAAGGGGGTTGATCACCGTGTTCGCGAACATCTTATTACCCGTGAAATATCCATTGGCGACTATGTGCTTTCGGGGGGAGAACTGGCAGCTGCCATTATTGTTGATAGCGTTGTACGCCTTGTGCCAGGCGTGCTCTCCGATGAAACATCGGCACTAACGGACTCGTTTCAGGACGGACTACTTGCTCCGCCAGTTTACACTAGACCCGCTGAATTTAATGGCTGGAAAGTACCCGAAATTTTACTATCTGGTAATTTTAAGGAGATTGAGAAATGGCAAATGGAACAGGCCTATGAGCGAACCAAACGGTTACGCCCAAACCTGCTTAGGGATGAGTAGATGGTTTAAGGATAAAGGATAAAGGATAAAGGATAAAGGATATAAGGATAAAGGATAAAGGATAAAGGGTAAAGGGTAAACGTGAAAAGTTAAAAAAGTTAAAAGCTTGGTTTTAAGTGGGGATGGGTCGGAATGCTCGGAATACTCGGAATGATTCGGAATAGACACTCTTTTACTTACAACCATCAACCATCAACCGTCAACCGTCAACCATCAACCATCAACTATCAACTATCAACCATCAACCATCAACTATCACCCACCACTGTAAACTGAACACTGCACACTATACACTACACCCTTAGCGGAGTATTTTCCTCACAAAGGCCACAGTAAAGTAAGCCATCAGAAATACCCCCATAAAACCCTCGGTGCCGGCAACAAACCTTGCTATTCCTGATGGTGCAAAATCGCCATAGCCAATGGTGAAAAAGGTAACCACGCTAAAGTAAAAACCCCGGGCAACTATCCCCAACTGATCTCCACTGGCCGATGTTGCAATAATATGCCCCAAACCCAAACCCATTATAGCGATATATGCCAGGCTGTATATTACGTAAACCACCAAAATGCTGAAAATTACTCGCTGGGGCGAAGTGGCAAAAAGACCCATGTAATCGAAAAGCAGTTTCTTTGCCCAGTAAATAATCCTATTGATTAAATGCCTCAGCTTGCCCTGCTTATTTGAGCTCAAGAGCAATGCTCTCATATGGCATCGTTTAAATTCAACATAGGCAGCATCCTCCTCGTCGTACTTTCCAAGGGCATTAAAGTTTTCCTTGAGAATTCGGAACTGTTCAGCCTTCTCGGCAACTGTAGTACACCCCTGAGAGTAAATCAAGCTACGAACGCCATTGGCGTCCCAATCGATATAGATTTGACCCAGCAATCGTACACCCGTCAGGTTTAAGCTATTGATTCTGGGTGGATCGCCATGGGTATAAAATTCAACTATATCGCGAATGGTGCAGCCTGCTAAGTTAATTTCGTCGCTCTGCTTTACATGCAGGTTAACCATAGAATTGAACTGACAATCGGAGAAAATTAGCTTACCAAGCTGTGCCTCGGAAAAGCTAATGTTTTGGCTAAATAACGAGCGCTCAAAAACGATTTCGGATTTTGCTCCCTGGTATAAGTCGAATATAAGGGTAACGTTTCCAAATGCTGCGCGTTTGAAAGTGAGTTTACCCTTTGGCGTTTCGGCACCCTCAAAGTTCAGCTCCCCCTCATGGAAGGAGGCACGGTTAAACGAGGTTCGACCAGCACGGAATTCGGCAGCACGAAAATCGACTCGCCCACTACCAAAGTCAACACGTTCAAACGATACACCACCTCCGCCAAATCGGGCATAGTGAAAATCGACCTTACCCGTGCCGAACCGGCACACCCTAAAATCGACATCGGAATTATTGAACCCAGCATTAATGAACGAAACATCGCCATCGCCAAAATCAACATTAGTGAAAATGGCCTCGCCACTACCAAATGAGGTGTCCTGAAAATCCTTAACACCCACATCGAATATTGTATTTTTAAACGATATCTGCTCCCCTTCAAACCTGACCTGGGTAAAATTGCTCTTGGCCGCTTTTATATAACAATTGGTTAAACGGAAAGAGCCTAACAGATTCGACAGGTGAAAATCAAAAAGCTCTGTAACCACGTACGATTCATCAATAACGAACTCTTTTTCGCTAATGGATAATGACAAATCGATGCTTACTGGCGAATCGAAAAAACTGTTGCAGGCAGTAAACTGAGCAACAGGCAAAGGTTGTGCTTTGTCAATTTGGAGGTATCGCTTGCAGGCAATTGTGGAGAATCCCTGAATGTAACAGTAATCGAGGTTAACGGGCTCCATTTTCCCGATACGCTCATAAACATCAGCCATTTCAGGAATGCCCAAGCTTAATGTTGTTATTAAAACACCCTTACTATTGAACAGTTCAATTTTTGCGGTTTGCTTAGTGGTAAAGCCATCGGAACGAACAAAAGGCCTCTGAAGAATTTCAACCCTATATGAATCAAACGAGTACGCCATTCAATGAAATTTTCAATAAAATTAGGATAAATCTTTTGAAAATAAAAAGGGAGCTTAGAAAGGTAGGGAGAAAATTAGTGTGCAGTGTGCGATGCACAACGTGCAGAGGTGTTTAGTTTTTTGTGTTTGGTGTTTAGTGTTTAGTGTTTAGTGTTTTTGCCATCAACTATCAACCATCAACCATCAACCATCAACTGTCAACTCCGCTTGTCATCCTGAGCAGCCTGTCCCGCCCTAGCGGGAAGCGAAGGATCTCTATTAATCTATCATTTTTAGATATTTCGGCGTATTCTATCATTTCGCTTGGTCAAAGGCGATAAAGTGTGGTTTGAGAAATCAACCCTAGCATTTTCTATTTCTACAAGAGGATAAATTAAATAGAGATTTTGCTAATTCATAAATTCATTAGGCGGGCGGTAGTGTGACTTTATCCGGATAACAGTACAATTGAAACAAGAGATTTGATTTTAAAACAAAGCGACCAAGGCGCTTTATGCGTTCCAACTAAACATAGTACTCAAAGCTAATAGCGTTAGTCCACTTTACAATATTTTCGGAATTATCGGTAGGCGACTGGCAGGTATTGCCTATGCAGAGCAGGTACTTGTTGGGTATATCGGTTGATTGCAGGAACTTTAGCTTAGGGTAAACCAATTTTGAGGCTATCAACATTTCGGCAGCATTCAAATCATCGCCATTTACCTTGATTTCAGCAACTGGCAGAATGGTACTCAAAAGCTGCAATGCCCATGTATGAACAAAAACATTGCCCTGTTTAATATGGTTTCCCACGTTAGCAATCATTTGCAATGCAATTGTGCCATACTCACTGCTAGTATCGTGCTCGGCAAGTGCAAGCAGGTTACTTACCATTACAGCCGATGCCGAAGGCATAACACCGTCCATCAGCTCCATTTTACGGGTAATAAGTTCTGTACTGGCTGGAGTGTAATAAAACATTCCTGAATTGGTGTCGAAAAAAATATCCTTGGTTTTCTGAGCCAGGTTAATAGCATAACGGTTCCATAAAGTATTATTGGTGATTTGGTAAAGATTTATCAACGCATTGATAGTATAGGCGTAATCGTCGAGCAATGCAGTACCATAAACCCTACCTTTGCATGTAATCCGGCTAAGTGTCCAGTCATCATTAACATGGTTATCTATCAGATAATTTGCGGATGACAAGGCAAGTTGAAGGTATTTATCGTAACCAAAGGTAAGATATGCAGTGGAAAGAGCCGAAACCATCAAGCTATTCCACGAGGTGATAATTTTATCATCGACAAGGGGAGGGACACGGAAATCCCTATGGTTCTTGAGTTTTATAAGGCTTGTTTTTAGCCTGTAATCAATCTCACCCTCGGGTAATCCAAAAAGGCTCGAGAGCTGGGCATTTGTAAGGGAGCGGAATAAAATATTGGTGCTTTCCCAGTTACCGGTTGGAGTAATACCATAAGCCACACAGAAAAGCTCTGAGTCATATCCCAATATCTGCTCAACCTCGCTTTTCCCCCAGGTGTAATAACCACCCTCAAGACCAGCCGTATCGGCATCGAGTGCGCTGAAAAAACCACCAGTTGACGATAGAAGTTGACGCTCAACAAAGGTAATAGTCTCCTCAACCACTCTCCTATACAAAGGATTTGGGTTGAGCCTATAGGCCAGGGAGTAAACCTCAATTAGCTGGGCATTATCGTAGAGCATCTTTTCAAAGTGGGGAACAAACCACTTTTCATCAACCGAGTATCGGAAAAATCCACCGCCAACGTGGTCGTATATGCCGCCGTTGGCCATTCGCTCAAGGGTGGTATCGACAAAAGCAAGTAAGTCCTTTCGCTGGGAGTGTTGCCCGGTTATCAGCAGGTATTTCAGCAAACCAGGCATGGGAAATTTGGGTGCACCCAGCGTGCCACCCAACTTAAAGTCGAGCTGATTGCGGAAGGAATTGAGGTTTTCAGCTAAAACGACATTAAGGTTAACATTACTGACATCAGCCTTAACCCTGATAATCTCAGTGTTTGCAATCCCCTCGGCCAGCTCATCGGCAACCTCGTAAATGCGCTGAGGCTCGTTTTTCCATGTTTCATCGAGACTCTCAAGAATGCTAAGCCAGTTCTCCTTTGGGAAATAGGTACCTCCGTAAACCGGTCGGCCATCGGGTAAGGCAAAACAGTTTAAGGGCCAACCACCACGACGGGTAATAATCTGCACGGCATTCATGTAAATCTGATCGACATCGGGGCGTTCCTCACGGTCAACCTTAACGCAAACGTATCGCTCGTTCATGGTTTTAGCCACCTTTTCGTCCGAGAACGATTCGTGCTCCATTACATGGCACCAATGACAGCTGCTGTAACCAATGCTTATGAGCAAAAGTTTATTTTCTGCTTTAGCTTTCGCAAAAGCCTCCTCGCCCCACGGAAACCAGTCCACAGGGTTATATGCATGCTGTAAAAGGTATGGACTAACCTCACGAACTAATCGGTTTGGCCGGGCATCTTTCCAGGTATCCATCAAATTTGGTATCTAATTTGATACACTAACAAAACAGGTTGTATTTTTGTTGAAATATAGGGCTATCAATATTGGCTCATTTCAAAAATGCTATCTTTGCTTGTTGCTTCCATGAAAATTGAATGAACTATGAAAAAGTTTTTCCTGATTACACTCACATTGAGCTTAATGGTTTTTGCAAGTGCATTTGCACAAAAAAACGGATACAGGATTGAAGTTAAAATTGATGGATTAACCCAGGGCGATTTATTGCTAGGCTACCACTTTGGCGATAAGAAGTATGTGAAAGATACCGCCACTGTAAATAGCAAAGGATTTGCCGTGTTTGAAGGCGACACCCTTTTGCCTGGTGGTATATACCTTGTTATACTGCCAGAGAAAAACTACTTTGAGGTGCTTGTTGATAAGAACCAGAAATTTTCAGTTGCCACATCGAAGGATAACTTACTCGAAAACCTCAAGTTCACCAACTCTAGTGAAAACGAAGGGTTCATTAAGTACCAGCGTTTCATGATTGACATGCAGAAGCAGAGCAAGGAACTCTCGGAACAGCTGAAGGAATCGCTTTCCGATTCGCTTAAGGCCAATGCCATCCGCGATAAAATGAACGAGCTTAACAACAAGGTTTTAGCTTACTGGGACGAGGTGGAAGCCAACTACAAAGGCACCCTGCTTGCAGCAATTATAAAAGCCATGCGGAATGTTGAAGCACCCAAGCACAATATTGCCAAGGATACTCCAAAGTACGATTCGCTGGTTTGGGCGCATAACTACAACTATAACCGGTACCATTTCTTTGATAATATCGATTTTTCCGATGCTCGCCTACTACGAACCCCCATACTGGAGAGTAAAATAAATGTGTATTTCGATAGGGTTCTACTCCCCATGCCCGATAGCATTATCCCAGCAGCAATTGAACTAATTGAGAAGGCAAAGGCCAATAAGGAGATGTTCCAGTATATTCTATCTACCCTAACCAATAAGTTTCAAACCTCGGAACGAATGGGAATGGATGGTGTATTTGTGGCAGTGGCTGAAAAGTACTACCTGGGAGGCCAAGCCTGGTGGGCCGACCAGAAACTGCTCGATAAGATTGCCGAACGTGTAAAAGCCATAAAGCCCAATATTATTGGCAATATAGCCCCTGACCTTTGGTTACCAAACCCCAATGGGAAATACTACCGCTTAAGCGATGTGAATGCCAAGGTTACTGTTGCATACTTCTGGGATCCCGATTGTAGCCACTGTAAAAAGGTTACCCCTGAGCTGAAAAAGGTTTACGAGAAATATAAGGGTAAAGGGTTTGAGGTGTTTGCCGTTTACACCCAAGGCGACCAGCCCAAATGGATGGAATACATAAAGGCCAACGAATTAACCTGGATAAATGTTTGGGATCCTACGTTCAGCTCAAACTTCCGCAACCTGTACGATATCTATGCCACGCCTGTAATTTACGTTTTGGACAAAAACAAAAAGATTTTGGCCAAGCGAATAAGCGTGGAAACGCTCGAAAAAATCTTGGAAGAAGAGCTGAAATAGCTGTTCTTTAAGGGGTAAGTACTAGCAAGGGAAGTAAAGGGATAAGGTTAGTTGATGGTTGATTAGTGATTGGTGTTTGGTGTTTAGTGTTTAGTGTTTAGTGCTTGGTGTTTGGTGTTTGGTGTTTGGTAATGGGACACAGATGACGCAGATTAAATGGATTTTCACTGTGTAACACTGTGTTAAACTCTGTGTTAAACCCTGTGTAACTCTGTGATGCTAATTGAGTTGATAGTTGACGGTTGATGGTTGATAGTAAATGCAAAGAGATTTATAATCTTACACTATGAGACCCTGTGCCACACCATGTAACACTGTAGTAATGTATTGATATTCTTATTATTGATTCATCGTTAATCCCCTACGGGGGATACTGTTTTTTTATCATGATCTTTTACATTCCTCAATCGCCTTCGACAAAGATGTTCCCTTACTGAGGGTGCTCAAACCGCTATCTCCACTATAAACTAACAGCTATCAACTATCAATCGTCAACTATCAATCGTCAACTATCAACTATCAACTATCAACCATCAACTATCAACCATCAACTATCAACCATCAACTATCAACTCCTCATATTATACCAGAAATCAAAAGGATGTGAAGAACCTTCCATTTGGAACATAAAAAAAACAAATTCAGAGATATTTTGTTCATACTAAAATATTTCCGTAGATTTGAAATTATTTTTATCATAATCAAAACTTTTATTATGAAAAAGTATATCCGGCGAGAAATGTACGAAGCAAAGATACGTCCTTTTATCGGCAAGGATTTGATTAAAGTGATTGTAGGACAGCGACGTACGGGGAAAAGCTACTTTCTGTTTCAGGTTATGGATCTGGTACAACAGCTAAATCCGGATATCCAAATCCTTTACATAAACAAGGAAGATTTGGCATTTGACACCATAAAAACCTATGCTGACCTTGTTTCGTTTGCTGAAAGTAATGTAACAAAGGGGAAAAAAGCCGCCATTTTTATTGACGAAATTCAGGATATTGAAGACTTTGAAAAGGCACTGCGGCATTTCCACACCACCGGAATGTGGGACATTTACTGTACCGGCAGTAACGCGAAGCTGCTTTCGGGTGAGTTATCCACCTATCTGACCGGGCGATATGTTGAAATTACCATGTACAGCCTTTCCTATCCGGAATTTCTCGTGTTTAACCGGTTGGAAAACACTCCTGAAAATTTCAACAAATACCTACGATTTGGCGGACTTCCCTACCTTGTGAACCTAACGTTGAACGAGAATGTGGTTTTTGAATATCTGCGAAATATTTATACTACCATACTCTACAAGGACATAATTACCAGGTACAACATCCGAAACGCGGCCTTTCTGGAGCGGTTGGTCATTTTTATTGCCGACAATATTGGTAATGTTTTTTCGGCTAAAAAGATAACCGATTACCTGAAATCGCAAAATATTAAATCGTCGAACAATATTGTTCTCGACTATCTGAACTACCTGCAAAATGCGTATCTGATTGCCAAAATCTCCCGCAACGATTTAAAAGGGAAACGAATACTGGAGATTGGCGAGAAATACTACTTCCACGACACAGGTCTGCGACACGCCATAATATCGTATAAACCAGGCGATATCAACCAATTGCTGGAAAACATTGTTCTGCTGCACATGCTTATACACGGCTACAGTGTTACCATTGGTAAGTTAGGCGATAAGGAGATTGATTTCATTTGCGATAAAAACAGCAACCGAATCTACATCCAGGTAACGCTCTCGTTGGCCGATGAAAATGTGAGAACCCGCGAATATGGCAATCTGCTTGAAACGGGCGATAATTTCAGAAAAATTGTAGTTACGGCCGATGAATACGCCCTCGACACATACAAAGGAATTGAAACCATAAATATTCGGGAATTTTTGACCGGAACTAAGATTCCTTAATTTTATTTGAGAGTATTTGAGGGATTTGTTTTCCCCCTACGGGGAAACATCCCAATACCAAAAGTTTTTTTACAACACCCCATCGCCTACAACGAAGATTCTCACTTACAGGGAGTCCTCAAACCGCTATCTCCACTATCAACTAACAACCGTCAACTATAAACTATCTTCAAACACTAATAGCCACTAGGTTTCCAGAAGCCTGATACGCCGCACAGCTTCCGGCATTGATATATATCAACCCTAAAAACTCCAAAATCCGCAGCGTGTGTAACATATGTTACAATTCGCGGAGTGGGGTTGGCCTACTTTTGTCTCAGAAAAACAAATCAACCCAATTTGATAACAATTAAAAACGAATAGATATGAAGCGCGACATTATTACAATTGACAGGGACAAGTGCAACGGTTGCGGACTATGTGTTAGTGGTTGCCACGAGGGAGCCCTACAGCTTATTGATGGCAAAGCTGTTCTGATCAGCGAGCTGATGTGCGATGGACTTGGAGCCTGCATAGGCGAATGCCCCGAGGGTGCCATTACCATCGAGCACCGCGAGGCTGAGCCTTACGACGAGGTACACACCATTAGTAAGATGGTGGCAAACGGTAAGAATACCATCATTGCTCACCTAAAGCACCTCAAGGATTATAACGAAAAGGAATACTTGCGCCAGGGTGTTGAGTGGTTGTTAGCCAACCGCGACAAACTCACGTTTAGCGTAGATGAGGTGCTGCAAGCAGTGCATAACCACACCAAGGATGCCTGCGGTTGTGGGACAAGCGAGCCCAAGGTAAAGCCTCAACCCATGCATCACCATGGTGGGGGTTGTCCGGGTTCGGCAACTCGCAGCTTTGCACAAGCCATTGCAGGTGCTGAGGGAATGGTTTCGGGGAAATCGGAGCTAACCCACTGGCCCGTACAGCTACACCTGATTAACCCACACTCGGGTCATTTCCGTGGCTCAAATCTGTTGCTTGCAGCCGACTGTGTGGCGTTCAGCCTTGGCAATTTCCATAGCCAACACCTGAAGGGTAAAACCTTGGCTATTGCCTGCCCTAAGCTCGACTCAAACAAGGAATCGTATGTTGAGAAGATTACTGCGCTAATTGACGATGCACAGGTTGACACTATCACCGTGATGAAAATGGAGGTTCCCTGCTGCGGTGGGCTTGTTCAGCTAGCCCGTATGGCCATGGAACAGGCAAAACGCAAGGTTCCTATTAAGGTGATTACCGTTGGAATTCAAGGTGAAATATTAGAGTCAAACTGGGTTTAATCAGCAAATAATCAACAAAATCAATAATTCACTTACTACATTTAACTATTTACTAAAAACAATCAAGCTATGAGTATGTTTTGCTATCAGTGCCAGGAAGCAGCCAAAGGAGTAGGCTGCACAATCAAGGGAGTTTGCGGTAAAAACGACGATCTTTCTAACATGATGGATCTCCTGCTCTTTGTAACCAAGGGGATTTGCGTTTACAGCACAGCGCTCCGCGAGCAAAAGGGTTACGAAAGCCCTATGGTTAACAAGTTTGTTTTTGACAGCTTATTCTCCACCATTACCAATGCCAATTTTGATAAGGCAGCCATCACGAAGCGTGTTGAAAAGGCCATAGAGATTCGTAACATGCTGCGCGAGGAAGCCCAAAAGAAAGGGGTAAAGGTTGACACCACCTTTGAGGGATGCACATGGGAAGGTAAGCCCGAAGAGTTTGATGCTAAAGCTGCCACCGTGGGAGTTCTGAACGAAACCAACGAGGATATCCGTTCACTTAAGGAGTTGATTACCTACGGCGTAAAGGGTATGGCAGCCTATGCCGAGCATGCCTACAACCTTGGCTTTGAGGACACCACTGTTTACGCATTCATGCAAAAGGCCATGGCCGATATTACAAAAAACCTAAGCGTTGATGAACTTGTTACCCTTACCCTTGAAACCGGGAAGTATGGCGTGCAAACCATGGCGCTGCTCGATAAGGCCAACACCACCAGCTTCGGTAACCCTGAAATCACCAAGGTAAACCTTGGCGTTCGTAACAATCCGGGAATCCTAATCAGTGGTCACGATCTTAAGGACATGGAGGAACTCCTTGCCCAAACCGAGGGCACTGGGGTTGATGTTTACACCCATAGCGAGATGCTACCCGCCAACTACTACCCTGCTTTTAAGAAATACAAACACTTTGTGGGTAACTACGGAAGCAGCTGGTGGCACCAGCGCGAGGATTTTGAGTCGTTCAATGGCCCAATCCTGTTCACCACTAACTGTATTGTTCCACCACTTGCCAACGCCAACTATAAGGATAGGATTTACACAACCGGTGCAGCCGGTCTTGAGGGCGCAAAACACATACCCGACAGGGAGAATGGCAAACCAAAGGATTTCAGCGCAATCATTGAACACGCAAAGCGTTGCAAACCTCCTGTTGAAATAGAGAAGGGCGAAATTATAGGCGGATTTGCTCACGAACAGGTGTTTGCCTTGGCCGACAAGGTAATAGATGCTGTAAAATCGGGAGCTATTCGTAAGTTTATCGTAATGGCCGGATGCGATGGCCGCATGAAGGATCGCAACTACTACACCGAGTTTGCTGAGAAACTACCAAAGGATACAGTTATCCTCACTGCAGGTTGCGCAAAATATCGCTATAACAAATTACCTTTGGGCGATATAGGTGGAATTCCTCGTGTACTTGATGCCGGCCAATGCAACGATTCCTACTCTTTGGCAGTTATCGCTCTTAAGCTAAAAGAGGTATTCCAGCTTAACGATATCAATGAACTCCCCATTGCCTACAACATTGCATGGTATGAACAAAAGGCTGTAATTGTTCTTCTTGCGCTACTCTACCTGGGAGTAAAGAACATTCACCTAGGCCCAACACTTCCTGCATTCCTCTCTCCCAATGTGGCAAAAGTATTGGTAGAGAACTTTGGAATTGGTGGAATCACTACTGTAGATGAAGACATCAAGCTAATGGTAGGCTAGCCCTCTCTCCCAGCCGTATGCACTACGGCTGGGTTTCTTCTATTAAATTGATCTAACATAAATCCAAACAGCTATGAACTTAACAAATGAATTTCCAAAAGGACAAAAGTTCAACTTTATGAATGAGGTTGAATACAGCAATGGCGGCATAGTAAGCAAAAACGTGCTAAAACGCCCAACGGGGAACATCTCGCTTTTTGCATTCGATAAGGGTGAGGGTCTAA
>Ga0208461_1000207_pt1 | contig 58513 bp, 44 predicted proteins | sample AD_JPNTR4_MetaG_FD_184448 | JGI IMG/M metagenome (GOLD analysis project Ga0208461, IMG submission 184448) | Active sludge microbial communities of municipal wastewater-treating anaerobic digesters from Japan - AD_JPNTR4_MetaG (SPAdes) (version 2) | ecosystem: Engineered > Bioreactor > Anaerobic...
TTTTGTAATTTTATTCGTTTTTCTTGCCATGGCTGATAAAATTTTTAAAGTTTATCACTATTATAATTATTTTTTTCAGCCGTGGCTTTTTTAATTTTACAGAAACAATGTTACATAATCATGGGATATAGAAGAGGATACAAAGGAATATGTTATTCTGAGAAGGAGTTTCTTGAAGTGTTTGATTATTTCAGAAAGATGAGGCAATCATTTTTGAAAATAATAAAAAATGAAGAATCTCTCTCGCCGGTTGGCCGTTATAACCTTGCCGATTACATAAAATACTCTATTTCACTTTTACGTAGCAGGTATGTTTTGAAAAATGAGTTTCTCAAAAACTGCGAAACGAAGGAGTTGTATAATATTTCAGCAAGTTAATAAGCTTTAATTGTTTTTGACGTTACAATTTTTTCAGCCATGTCTTTTTTATTTAAAAGAAAAATATTGCGAGATTGCTTATAATCATGTATTACCTGAAGTTGACTCTTGAATTAATGGCTTTGATCTTTGCAGATTCAAGTGTTTCAACTTTTTTCCCATTGATAGTAAGGTTTTCAATTGTAACATTAATTCCTGTTGTTTCACCATGGAACTCAATTACTGATTCATTTGGGAATGCTTTAAAGAAGCTGCAATCTTTTATTAAAACATCTTTTATAGTCCCAAGCTTGCTGTCAGGATTACGTTTGTCAACCTCGAAATGAATTGCTTTTTTTTGAGCATCTGGATGATTTCTTTCAAATCTGTTATTAATGAATGCGATACTGTCGAGAACTGCACCGTCATAAACATAGATAGCCATTCCTCTGTCGCATTCGATAATATCATTGTTTATAAAAGTTATCTTCTTTATTGAATCAGATCGGGTTTCTGTGCCTATTTTTAATGCTGATTTTTTTGTTAAGAACACGCAACCTGTTACTGTTATATTATTGACATTAGCTGCCAGACCTTTTTTCCCGGTTACTTTAACTGCAACATTGTCATCACCACAATAGGCAAAACAATTTTCAATTAAGACATTAGTTGATGCGTCAGGGTCAAAACCATCAGTGTTTGATAGATCAATATCGTTGAGAAGTTTCAGATTACGAAGAGTTACGCCATTACATTGGATAATCTGGGTGTTCCATGATCCAGGGTCTTTCAGGATTAATCCTTCAATTCGTATATTTTTTGATTTTACTGCAAGTATTAATCTGAATCTTGCATCATCTCCGAATCTATTTCTTAGATAATTCCCATTTCCATTAATGACGCCTTGTCCGATTATCTCAATATTTTCTACTCCGTTCAGGTAAATGAACCTTCTGTTTTCAACATTATCTGAAGGTAAGAATGGCTTAATGGAGCTTGTGTCTGAATTAAGAATAGCCCCTCTGCTAAGTATAATTCTTGAATTGCTTCCGGGATACAATTGTCCTGATTTATAAATTCCAGGTGGGAAATATAATATCTTACCAGAACCAGAAATTTCGTCTAATGCCTGTTGAATTTTAAGCGTTTCATTATTCTTTCCGGTCGAATCAATTTTGTACCGGGTTACTATGTTAACGAGCAGGCTATCAGGAAATTTTAGTGGTTTTTCGGCGAATAGAAATATTTTTATCGAATCATTTATTCTGATTAAATATTGCCCGGGTTCTGAAAGAGTGAAGTTTAGAGTCTTATTGTCAACCTGATTGAAAGTTATATGTTTGTTTAACGGGCTGATTTCAATGTTTGAGATGGTGATATTTGATAACAAGGTTAATATAGAAGCCTTTTCAAGATCAAATGACGAATAATAGTATTTACTGAATTTTTCTACTGATAAAGTTTTTTCCGGTGTCTTTATTTCGAACTGAGGCTTCTGTCCACATATTTGAATAAAGTATATAAGGCTAAATAGCAGAATGAGCGATGCTTTTCTTCCCATTTACATTTCTATATCAATCAAATCAAATATAGGATTTTTATTTGTTAAGGAATATTAATTGAGGTTACACTTTTCAAATCCGGAGAGCAATTTGCTTGTGACGGCTCGACATATGAAACGATGCCCATTTTGAAGAACTTCCATATCAGACCGTTGATGCTTTTGATAAAATGTTGTATTGTTCAGATTCTGCACAATTCGTTTAATATTGTATGACCAACATGTAAAGTTGAATTTTTAAAATATATAAGGAATAAATCTTTTAGTTCGTTTCATATATTCATGATCCCTAAAAAATATAACACATTCTTTCTCATTAAATTTGGCCGTAAGGTAAAGAAATGTGGTTGATAATAATCTAATAAATAATAATTCAAGGGTATGATTCTTCATGAATATTCCCCATGTTAAAAATATTAAATTAGGCATTGATTTGACTGCCAACTGCTTACTGCCAACTGATAATTACCTCGTACCTCCACCATTGAATATTTAATCTTGAACCTTTAAACCTTTAAAACTCTGGAACCCTGGAACTTTTAACCCGTTAACCATTTAACCCGTTAACCCGTAAACCCGCCAACTCAAGCCAGTTGCAAAGGGTAAAAAAATCCCTCTTTCGCTTAAACTCTGGAGGGCAATAGTGGAGATAAGGGGAATCGAACCCCTGACCTTGTGACTGCCAGTCACTACATAGGCCTTTTTTATGCTTTTTAATTCTCATCTGATATTTGTCTAATAACCCTACAATAATATTGTATATCAAATATTTATGAATTTTTTCATTAAAAATTATTTTTTGCTTTCTTATTTATATTTTTTACTTTTGTGTATTCAGTTGTGTATTCAGTAAATTTTTGAATACACAAAAAACATAAAAAATCATGCAAGCGACTGCAAGGATATTTTTTCAGAAAGCACCAGCAAGAAGAACCGCTGAAGGACTCTGCCCGGTAAAACTGTGTATAACATTTAACAGGCAGAGGAGATATTACAGTCTTAAACCTGTAATCAGAAATGATAACTGGCTTTATCTCTCTGATGAGGATATTAAAAAAGTAACCGGGGCCAGTCCAAAGGGGACATACAGGGATATAGCAAACGAATACAGGCGGATAATAAAAGAAGCTGAGAATATTATTGACAGTCTGGAATTATTCAGCTTCGGACAGTTTGAGGAAAAATATTTCAATAAGCCTACAAGCTGGGATAATGTTTTTATAGCATTTGTCAACAAAATTCAACAATTGAAAACTGAAAAACGTTTCGGATATTCTGAAAGTTTTCAAAGCACCCTGAGGGCTGTAAAAGAATTTCATGAGGGCAAACCCCTGAATTATAACTGCAGGCAGAAAGTTGAAACAAGACTTAACGACTATTTATCCGGTAAACCTTTGCTGTGGCAGGATATAACACCAAAATGGTTAAAGAACTTTGAAACATGGCTGACAGCCCAGGGCAAAAGCCGGGCTTCTATAGGTATTTATATGAGAAACATCAGGACACTTTTTAATGAAGCAGTAAAACTTTACGAAATTAAAGCCCGGTATCCATTTGACCAATACAAGATAAAAACAGGTGAAGGTCGTAAAATTGCCTTAACACCCGAACAAGTAAGCCTTATTGCTAACTTTCAGACTGACGGCCCAAAAGAACAATTTGCAAGAGATATTTTTTTATTTAGCTTCCTTGCCTGTGGCATGAACCTTTCAGATGTGGTAAGGCTTAAGCAATCAAACATTGCAGACGGCGAAATAGTATTCATCAGAAAGAAAACGGAGTCAGAAGAAGCCAGAGGAGAGTTTATTCATGTGCCGGTAACTGACCGGATGAGGGAAATAATTGACAGGTACAAAAACAGGGCAATAGGTTATGACCCCTATTTATTCCCTGTGTTAAATCATGAAATGGATGAAGAGAGTCAGTTTAAAGCGATACGTCAATTTATTAAAGTTGTGAATAAACACATAAAACATCTAGCAAAGCGATGCGGAATTAATGAAAATGTTACAAGTTACACAGCCCGGCACAGCTGGGCAACTATTTCTAAAAATTCCGGTGCATCGGTTGAATTTATTAGTGAAATGTTAGGACATTCATCGGTGAATGTTACGAAAGCATATTTAAAAAGCTTTGACAGGGAACACAGGAAAATGCACGCAGAAAAGATAGAGGAATTAATTACACAAAAAGAAAAAGCAATAAAATAAAATTTTGCAATTCCACATTTTAGAATGGCGGGTGAAGTAATTTTAAACAAAGAACTTTGATGCAATCAGGAGAGTTGTCAATTTTCATAAACGGGAATAATAGAAATATGGATAATCATTGTAAAAATTACCTTAAAGCCAGAACGATAGCAATAATAAGCACTATTATAAATAGCAAAACTTATTAACAATTAAGTCATAATGGATTTTTAATGTCATTTAGGAATCAGTAGTTAGAGCGATTGTATTTATTTATAAAATGCTCTTTTTAACAGCATTTTAACTAAAAGTGTGAGTAACTTTTCCTGTATTTCCTTATTATCCAGTACTTTCGTTTGTATCTTTGCGAATAAACAACTATAAGCATCTATGAAATCATAATGCAGAATTTTTTTGTGGTTTTTAGTTTTAAAAGGTATGGTGAAAAAACTCACATATAACGACCTGCCGGAAGCAATTGAAGAATTGCACCATAAAATGGATGTATTATTGTCAATTATTCAAAAGCAAAAGGATAGACCGGAACTGATGACTCTTGACCAGTTAAGAGAATATTTACCCGAACATCCGGCCCGACAAACCATTTATGGCTGGATCAATAACCGACAAATCCCATATATTAAGCAGGGCAAAAGAGTTTATTTTAAACAACAGGATATTGAGGCATGGTTGAAAAATAACAGGCAATGGAAATAATAATTACAGACAATGACCGGATAAAAGTTTATGATGATCACTTTGCACTGATGGAATTGCAAAAAAGCAAAAGAGAAAAAGGAACTTATACCTGGGTTGAATACAGATGGTTTACCTCAATGAGAAGCTGTATATCCTTTTTAACACAAAAATGTCTTGGGGCGAAAAAGGGAGCCCTCAAACCGGCTGAATTTTTAAAGGAATATAACCGAATAATCCCGATAGCTATCGGGAATGAAATTGAAAACATTATCAAACTTTAAAATTTTATTCTTAGAAGTTCTCTTAAATATATTGATCTGAAAGATCTTATGATAAAAAATACATTTATCCACTTTCAGATTGTTAAATAACCCGGAAGATTTTATCAGGTGAAAATTACCAGATATCTAAACCAACAAATTTTCTTTTATACGAAAATGATGCCCAAAATCTAATTTGTTTCCTCCGGTCATCGGACAATCAATAGAAGATGAAGACCGCCGTCCACGGCTGAAGGCGGAGCTAGATGCTTGGTATGCATTACTGTAAGGCCTTAGCAGGGATGAACTCAGGTATATTCTTGATCCACAGGATGTGTATGGTAAGGAATTTCCCGGCGAAACATTTCGTGTACTAAAAGATAAGGAGATGTGCAAATACGGGGAGTATCGTACCCGGCGACTTGTTCTCGAAGCTTACGATCGCCTGGCACCTGCTTTTGATATGGAGGCGCACCTGAAAAGGATAAAAGAAGTGTGGGAAAAGTACCAGGAGAATCTGAGTGAAAAGAAGGGATACAGTATTAAAGAAGAGGATATGCCGATTGAAAAATTAGAGGAGAATGGAGAGGATTATGGGCAGGGTAGGTTGTTTGGAGTGAAAGAAGAATCAGATTGATATTTTATAAATCAATAAATGAGCCTGTTTAAATTTTTGTGTAAACGGGCAGCGTTTGGGATTAAAATATACTGCATCTATCACCAAAAATAATTATTAATTGGTTAATAACGGCACCCTAATCTCTGATAGGGTAAGTCCATTTTTTCTCCACGTTAGCAATAGCCAGATAAACGGCTTTTAAGGCAGCCTGGTCATCCGGGAAGACTGTTTTTGTTTTAGTATATTTACGGATACTGCTGTTAAGACTTTCGATGGCATTTGTGGTATAGATAATTCTACGTATCTCCATTGGATAATCGAAGTAAGCAGTGAGCTCATCCCAGTTATCTTTCCAGGATTTAATAGCATAAGCATATTTTCAGCCCCATTTTTCTGCGAAGTTTTCCAGGGCATCATAAGCCATATCCCTGTTAATTGCACCATAAACATTCTTTAAATCTGACAGAAAGTGTTTACGGTCTTTCCATACAACATATCTGATACTGTTACGGATTTGATGAACCACACACAGTTGAGTAACGGTATTTGGGAATACGGATTTGATAGCCTGTCTTATACCTGAGAGGTTGTCGGTGCATGCAATCAATATGTCCTTTACGCCTCTGGCTTTAATTTCAGTAAGGACATTAAGCCAGAATGAAGCGCTCTCGCTCTCACTGATCCACATCCCAAGCACTTCTTTCAGACCATTATGCTTAAGCCCGATCATCAGATAGATGGTTTTACCTGTTACTTTCCCGTTTTGCCTGACTTTTATTACAATACCATCCATCCAGACAACCACATAAACCGGATCCAGAGGCCTTTGCTGCCACTCTTTTATGTCCTCTATTATCGCACTGGTAATATTGGATATCGAACTCTCACTCACCTCAACACCGTAAATGTCTTTTATAGTTTCTTCAATGTCCCTTGTTGTCATGCCTCTGGAATACATAGTAATGATGGCATGCTCAATTTTTGAAGACATTCTTTGATGTTTCGGTACTACAACAGACTCAAATGTAGGTTGCGGTCACGGGGTACATCCAGCGGTATATCTCCCAGATTAGTCTTGAGTATTTTTTTACTGTAACCATTGCGACTGTTACCAGTGTTACGACCCGCAGGCTCATGCTTAGAGTAACCAAGATGCTCCTTTATCTCAGCTTTCAGAAGTGCCTCTACGCCTTTTTTATAAAGCGTCTGAAAGTAATCTTCAAATTCCTCCTGAGTCCTTATTTTCTTTAAGGCCTCTTCCGGAATATTAAATAATTCATTTTCATTCTCATTCATAATGCTGCATTTTTAAAAGGTTAAAATTAATTTTTTCTTCCTAACCAACCGGACTTTGAGCTCGTTTTCCGGCTCCAGTCCGGTTGGCGTCCCAAATGCAGCTGCCTTTTCATTTACACAAAATTATGGACACTACCCAATAAATTATTGTCTTAACCCCCAATAAACTGGATAGATTTTTCAAAAGAGTTTAGTACTTCTCGTTTAATGTTTATTTCGTTTCCATTCATCAACCGATAAACAAAGTTAGCTATATCTTCGGATTGGTCAAAGTGTCTTCACAACCCAAAACTTCTGACAACCCCTCCGATACTTTTGTCGTCAGTAGGTTATCGGTTGACAATGACTAGTAGTATTCATTCCTAATCTGCATAGGAGTTTTTTCAGAATTCCGTGCTGCCGTTTATTATTGTAATGATTTACATAGGCTTAAAAATTTAATAAAACCTAATTTGTTTTTCAAATTATGTCCAGCTATTTTGGGGATTAATACATGCACTACAAAAGTGGAATATAAAAGACTTTATATTGACCATGTAATAAGGATTGAATTTCAAAAAGGATAATCTGAGCAAGAACGACCCAGGGCCACGTGTTGTATAAGTTTGAATTCCATAGACCCTATAAAATTTATCATGTTGAGAACACTTCCCAAATGCGATGTTAATAAGCTGTTAATAATCTGTTGATAATTATTGTCTGAAATCGGGTAACAAATCCTTCCTTATTTAAACGAAATAAAAAAGTCACCTGCAATCCCGTAAGGGTATTTTTAAAAAACATAGAAGTAACTTATTAAAAATGAATGTTATGAATAAGGCAAAAACAGGTCTTTCAGGATTGGTAATTATACTGTTATCGTTAACCTGCATTAATGCTCAAACGATAGAGTTTACTTACGATCCGGGAGGAAACAGAACCAGTCGTACACTTATTGTTGAGAAGATGATGCATGGAGAATCAAAATCAGGACTAATGAGTGAATCAGGCAGTGAAATAAAAGCAACTGATTTGGATAACAGGGAAATGACTGTAATTATTTACCCGAACCCCTCCAGGGGCCTCCTTAATATTGAAATAATTAACATGCCTTCAGAGGCAAAGAATGAACTGAGCATATATGATCTGAACGGGACGCGGTTACTTATAAAAAAGGATTTCGTTACGCCATCGGAAGTTGATATCAGCCGTTTCAGAGATGGGGTTTATATAATGAGGATAAAGATCAATAAGAGTGTTTCGGACTGGAAAATTATAAAGAGCAACTAACTTAATAACTGTATTAACCTAAATAAGGATTCCATGAAAAAGCCAAGTTTTTTATACATTTTATTTGTGTCAGGCTTTTTATGGTTAGCCGGCACAAATACCACAAATGGGCAGGAAGCCAAAATCCTCCCAAAACAGAGAACCACACCGGAAAGAGCAGCCGAAGGTCAAACAAAATGGATGATAAATTCATTGCACCTGGACCAGAAGTTATTTGAGGATATTTACAGGATAAACCTTAAGTACCAGATGATTAGTGATTCTGTTCATGTCACGGATGCTTTTATTACTGCCAAACAGGAAGCATATGTTCAATGTACCCAAAACAGGAACGAGGAATTGAAAAAAGTTATGCCTCCCGATGCGTTTGACAAACTCATGTCTTTGATGGAAGCTGAAAAAGAAAAAGCTGCTGCTTTCAGAGCATCAGTTCAGAAATAGTGTCTGATATATTGGCGGAATGTTCAATAAAGAGTTATTCATAACCATTAAGAACCGGTATGAAGAATGAGCACTAGAGAACATTTAAAAAATGCTTTCCTGTTAATTGCCATGTTGGCCGGATTAATTCTGATAAGCCAACCTGCTGCAAGCCAGTGCATTTTTTATATAAGCACAACTGATATAGAACTTCCAGGAAACGGAGGTTATGGTGACATTTATCTATCAACCGGAGGGTGTGAGAGTTATGAAGCTTATACCAATGATAGTTGGATATATGTATGGACAGATTATTATGAGCACATTGTAACTGTTTATGCAGATGCAAACCATGAAGGATATCGGCAGGGAACTGTAGTGATACACGATTACTGGACTGAAACAGATTATTATGTTACAGTATCCCAGGATGTTGGTTGTGAGCAATTGCCTGCACCAGATGAAATTTATGGTCCCTCTTCTATATGTTGTAGTACTGGTGCTACATATTATATTAATCCGGTTGAAGGAGCAACTTCCTATTCTTGGTATGTAGACGGAAATCCGGTTCCTGGATATTATGGTACATCTGCAATGATCAATTCTGGATGTGGGTCAGCGCAGGTTATTATTTCAGTTTGTGGCTATAATGAATGTGGAAGTGGTCTTCTAAGTACAAAGGAAATAAATATTAAATTTTCTCCTTCGGGTGGATCAATATCTAGCTCCCAAACAATTTGTTATAATACAGTACCCGAACTGATAATTAACATTGCTTCTGCTTCAGGAGGAGTTCCTCCTTATAGCTATCAGTGGCAAAGTTCAACGGACGGAGGTTTCACATGGAATAATATTCCCGGTGCTACATCTACCACTTATTCTCCACCAGCGTTAACAATTCCAACAAAATTTCGAAGAACAGTTACTGATGCGAATGGCTGTATGTCAGGAATATCAAATATTGTGACCATAGATTTTTATTCAACTTCTGTAAGTGGCGGTATAATTTCAGGTGACAATACCAGTTATGGTGGCTATTCAGGCCCTATTACCGGACTGCAGGATGCAAGCGGAGGTTCGGGTATTTATTCCTATGAATGGGAAAAGTCTGAAAACGGACAAAGTCAATGGACCAATACCGGATGCACTAATAAGGATTTTCCTTCAACTCCACAATCTGTAAATATGTATTACAGAAGAAAGGTAACTGACAATTTATGCGGTTATACTGCCTATTCAAATATTTTATTTAAAAAGGTCATATCATTTGCATCCTATTTATACGGTACTGAAATACCTGAACCGGAAACACGTATTATTAACACTAATCTTCATGTGGGATCAACCAATGGAAGTTTGAATGTTGATGCCGCAGGAGGTGCAACTTACAATATTAATATTGAATTACCCCCGGGAGTTAACGGACTATCTCCAGCACTATCACTTGTGTATTCAAGTCACAGCGGACCTGGGATAGCTGGTTATGGATGGAATATTTCAGGCCTATCATCAATTAAGAGAGGACCACAAAATTTTTATAACGATGGCTCTGCAAGGGGCGTTGAACTTGACAACAACGACAGATTCTATCTTGACGGCCAGAGACTGATAAACACTTCATCATATTACGGTGATCCATCTGCACAATATCAGACAGAACTGGATATTTTTACCCGTGTTACACCTCACAATGCTGGCGAAAACGGCCCGGAATGGTTTAAAGCTGAAACCAGCACAGGATTTATTTATGAATATGGAAATTCGGAGGAATCGAAGCAAAAGATAAATGGTTTCAATCCAATCATGGAATGGTATATTTCAAAAATATCGGATCTTTTTGGTAACCATATTGATTTCAGTTATTTAAGGGAAAATAATCTGGTATACCCTGCAGAAATTGTATATGGCCCAAACAAGATAACATTTTATTATAAGAGCCGATTTGATACTATCAGTTCATATTTTAAAGGTGTTAAAATAAAACAGAACCTGTTGCTTGAAAAAATCACAATACAGTACAATTCAAATATTATAAAAACATATGAATTTAAACATTCATACCAGGGATCAGATTACAATTCTTACTCATTACTTAATGAAGTTATTGAATACGGTACTGGGACCAACAGACTGAATTCAACTGTATTTTCTTATACTCTTCCTGAAAATGTGTCGTTTCAGCAAACAGAGTATAATCAGGATCATCAATATATTACATATAAATCAAAGTTGGTTGCAGGTGATTTTAACGGCGACGGTAAAAGCGATTTTTTCTGCATCCCAATCCCGGGCAGGGCAACGTGGACTGGTGTGAAAGTATGCTATGGAAACGGTAATGATAAGTTTAATTATATATGGAGTAATTCTAGTATTGTAATTGATTTAAATAAACTTAAAGATATTGAGGCAATTGATTTAAATGCTGATGGGATGGATGATATTTTATATGAAATATACGAGGAGTCACCTCCAACTACAAAATTTTTAGTAATGCTTTCTAACGGCTTTTCATTGTCTGATCCAGATGAATTCTTTGTCAGTTTTTCATCTGATCTTTATAAAACCTCAGGGTGGAAAGAGAGAGCAATTCATTTAAGAGGCAAAGATATAGAATTCAGTGGAAAAGATTTTAACGGTGACGGTATTAATGATGTATTTATATACAACGAATACGGAGACTGGACAATATCTTCTTTTGGAGGTGATAATGGGGTGCTATATCCTCCTGGTTATCGAAATGTTAAGACTTTAGGTTCTGGTAATATTTCAACATTAAGTAATCATATCATAACCAATGACTTCAACGGCGACGGAAAGGCAGATATCTGGAGTTTTGAGACAACCGGGCTTAATATATATTCATTGTCTGAAGGTTCATTAAGTGTTATTTATAACTCTGACTGGCCTACTAAAAACCATCATTTTATTCCGGGTGACTTTAACGGGGATGGAAAAGCGGACATGTTTTTATACGGATACAATACTTACGATTGGTCCGAATGGCAAATAAGACTATCCACAGGAACTGGTTTTAAGACGATATTTATTCCGCAAAAGAAAGCAAATCTGAAAGATGATCATGTTCGTGTTGGTGACTTCAACGGTGATGGCTGTACTGATATAATGGCATCAGGCAGCACATATGACAATGCCTATTTTTTTATCTCTAAAAACAAAGGTGCAAATCTGTATACCAGCATCCTTGTCAGGTACCCGACAGGAGCCCACAATTGTTATGTTGCTGATTTTAATGGTGATGGCAGAACGGATTTTATCTGTACAGATCTTGAAGGGGCTCCGTGGTGGGACGGGTATGTAGTTTATAGAACATCAGGCAATTCTTCCATTCTGATGGATAAAATATCGGATGGGCTTGGGGTACTTACAAAAATCAATTATGCAAGACTGTCTGAATACGGCACGGATATTTATCAGAAAGGATCAGGGGCAGTGTTTCCTGTAACAGATTTCCAGGGACCTTGGAGTGTTGTAAGCTCAATATTTACAGATAATGGCAAAGGTTCTTTTAATACACAAAACTACTATTATGAAGGTGCAAAAATACATCTGCAGGGGAAAGGATTTCTGGGTTTCGCCAAAATCAAAGCAATTGATTCAGCTACCGGTATTGAAAACGGAAATATAACAGGATATAATTCGACATATTTTTATCCTGAATCGATCTCTTCATATTCAAAGCTGAGTGGTTCCGATACTATTTCGGTTGTGAGAAATACATGGTCCAGGATTATTCTGGATGCTTCCAGAAAACGTATCTTCCCTTATATCCAGACATCGGTTAATACCGATAAGCTGACAGGCCATACTGTTACATCAAATTCCTCGTATGACAATTTTGGGAACCTTACACAGTCAGTTAAAACCTATAGCAACGGTATTACTGAAACGACAATCTCAAGTTACGAAAACATTGTATCATCTTCACAGTGGCTTCTTGGAAGGCCTTATACAACAACCCTCCAGTACACAGGAGGTGACACTACCATAAGCAGAACTTGCTCGAGAGTTTTCAGTACAGTCAATAATAATCTGTTGTCTGAAACATGGTTTGAGGGAACAAATTATCAGATAACAAAATCGTACGGGTATTATGCAAACGGTACTCTGCAATATGAAACCACTACAGCCAACAATGTCTCAAGAACAACCAGTTACACTTATGAATCTGATAATATCAGGGTTCATACCATTACCGACCCGCTTTCTCATTCAACAACCAGCACTTACGATAGTTACGGAAGATTATATACCCGACAGGATTATCTTGGTAATACTGTTACTTACCAATACGATGGTATGGGAAGACCTTATATAGTAAGCTCAACCGACGGCAACCAGACCACCACAACACTGTCATGGGAAAACCCGGCTTCCACACCATTAAATGCAAGATATTCCGTTACCGAGTTAGGAAATGACGGCTCCCAGAGTAAAAAATGGTTCGACAGGTTCGGGCGGGAAATAAGATCAGATGTAAAAGGATTCGATGGAAGGTTGATTATTACCGAAACGCGATACAACTATAAAGGCCAGGCTGATAGCATTTCAGAGCCTTATTATTCAGGAGACCAGGTTCTTTGGAATAGGTACCAGTATGACAGTTATGGAAGAAAGACCTGGTTGTACAGACCTTCGGGAAGAAATACCCAATGGCAATACAACGGTGCCACAGTTACTGAAACAACAGCAGGAAAAACATTTTCCAAAACTCTGGCACCTGACGGCACACTGGTCTCGGCAACAGATGCCGGAGGCACAATCACCTATACGTATTATCCCGATGGTAAACCAAGAACAATAATAGCACCCGGCAATATCATTACCAGGATGTATTATGATATTACCGGAAACCAGATTAAACTTGTTGACCCGAGTGCCGGAACGATAACTTACGGCTATAATGGGTTCGGTGAATTAACCTCGCAGGTAAATGCCCGAAATCAGGCAACATATATTTATTACAATCAGGATGGTACAATATCACAGAAAATTACTCCTGAGGGTACCATTACTTATTCCTATAACTCAAACAAACAGCTTACAGGCATCAGTTCTACCAATAATGTAAGCCGTTCATTTGTGTATGACAGCAAAGGCAGGCTTGCTTCAATTACCGAGACAATCCCGGGTTCCTCGGCCTTCACCACCTCATACACTTACGACGGACTTGGCAGGCTGTATACTATTACCCATCCATCGGGCATAACCGAAACCAACAACTATAACTCCAACGGTTACCTTAGTTCAATATCGACCGGCGGCGCCACCAGATGGACAATGACTGAAATGAATGCACGGGGACAGTTAACCGCCGGGCAATACGGCAACAACCTGACGGCATCGTTCGGTTTTGACACTTATGGTTTCCCGGTATCATTTATTACTGATACAATTCAGAATTTTTCTTATAACTTTAATCCTGTAACCGGCAACCTTAACTGGCGCCAGAACAACAAGCACCAGGGGCTTAAAGAAACCTTTAACTATGACAATTTAGACCGTCTCGATAACGTTTATAAAGGTACGGGAACACCTGTTATGACACTCGATATGGCATACGACAGCAACAGGGGCGGCATAACCTGGAAGAGCGATGTTGGCAAGCTTCTGTACGAATATCCCGGCAAGCCTTATGCCGTGAGCGGGATAGACACAGCGGGCGTGGGACTTGTTATCCCTGAATATGCCCAGGAAATAAGTTACACCTCGTTTGAGAGTGTAAGTACAATATCAGAAAATGATTATCTGGCTACGTTCACTTATAATTCAGATAATCAGAGAGCAAAGATGGTTGTTCAGCAAAATGGCAACACTATTTTAACCCGATGGTATCCGGGTGAAAGTTACATAAAAGAGACTGCGGGCGGAGTTACAAAGGAATACACCTTTATAGGAGGCGATGCCTACAGCGCGCCTGTGGTGGCAGTAACACAAAATGGTTCCACTGTTTACTACTACCTGCTGCGTGATTATCTGGGCAGCATAACGCATGTTGTTGATGCCACAAATAAAAATGTTGTTGCCGAATATAGTTATGATTCGTGGGGACGTATAAGAAATCCCTCGACATGGGAGAATTACACACCGGGGTCGGAGCCGGCGCCTTTCATTGCAGGCAGAGGCTTTACAGGGCACGAACATTTACCCTGGTTCAATTTTATAAATATGAATGGCCGGGTTTACGACCCATTGACAGGCCAGTTCCTCTGCCCCGATAACTATGTTCAGACCCCTGATTTTACGCAGAATTTTAACAGGTATGGGTATTGCCTTAATAACCCACTTAGGTATACTGACCCATCTGGAGAGTTCATCTGGATAATCCCAAATATTGGCTGGAGTAAAGAAGGGGGCTTAAGCATCGGGCTTTCTGTGGTTTTTGGTATTCCAGGAGCACTTAGCTATCAGATTGGGGGAGGATATAATTTTAAGTCAAATGAGGCTTATGGATATACAGGAGCAACCTTTGCTTTCAATACGATTTCTACATCATATTCCTCTGGTAGCGGATGGAGTGCTGGTTATACAGCCGGAGCCTCAATTTATTCAGGATTACCAATAAGCGCGAATTTCCTTACTGTCGGGGCTAATTACAATATCAGCCAGAATAGTTGGAGTGGAAATGTATCAGCATGGTCTGTTGATCAAAGTGGTTGGACTTTTAATCCCAGTGTATCAGCAATGATTTTCCCTGAGCAGACTACTAATTTCATTCGGAGAGGAAAATTTGTAAACAATGATAAGATGTTAAGTAATTTTGTTTCTGCTGGTGATTATCAGGGAGCTTTGGATTACTTTGGATTTGAGGGAACTTATGATTCTCAATCAAAAAAACTAGCATACATGGAAGGTGAAGGATCCTATTATGGGCGCACTACAAAATCCGGTGAAATCTTCTACGGTAATTATGCTTTCGGGTCTTATGATGATTTATTTGCAACCTATATAAAAGAAAGCTATCATAGAAATAAAGTGATAAGCGGAAATTCTTTCGAAACCCAGGAAGTTCCTAAAGGTGCCGAATACTTGTCAATCTATCCCGAAGAACGATTAGGTTTCATTCATGCATATAAAAATCAGGGATTATACTCAAGCAGTAGGATTAATTTTTTATCTCAAATATCCTTTTATCAATTGGGTTGTTTTAACTTATCCCCTAGCAATTACTATCAAGCGAAGTGGTGGCATACTATTTATAAGATTCCAAGGAGGTGGTAATGAGAAAAGCAGAATTTAGTTTTATCTTTCTATTATTTACTCTAATAAGTTTTTCACAGAATGAAAATCTTATTGAAGGTTTTTCTGTTGAATCAATGCCAGTTTTTGAAGGTAGATTAGAAAAATTTATCGAAAAACATATACAATACCCTATGTCAGCACTTAAAGATTCGATTGAGGGAAGAGTATTTGTTTCTTTCTGGGTTGATTCGTTGGGTAATACTTCAAAGCATACTTTAATATTGGGAATTAGAGAAGATTTAAACCAAGAAGCATTAAGAGTTGCTAAACTTATTAAATTTAGTAAGCCAGCGATGCAAAATGGGAAACCAGTTAAAGTAAAATATACTTTACCATTTGATTTTAATTTATCTAATATAAAAGGAAAAACAAGTTGCAATAAGCGTTCTTTGAAAAGAAGCCCGGGACCTGGTCATTGAAAAGTCGGGGCATGGTGTAAAAAGTGACTTTACTGGTATTCATATTGCCTGAATAACCCACTAATATATTTTGATCCCTCAGGTTATACATGGTTTAGCAACTTTGGCGATTGGCTTGGAAAAACCGGGAAGAAAGTATTTACAACAGTGGTCGCCATAGGAGTTGGTGTTGCTGTTGCCTTTATACCTGGTCTGGATGTTGTAGGAGTTGCATTTCTGGGAGGGATGTTTTCAGGTGCAACTGCAGGTGGACTTGGAGCAGCATTAAATGGAGGTGATGTATTTTCAGGAGCTGTAACAGGTGGAATATTCGGGGCGGTGACAGGATTAGCGACTTTAGGTGTCTCCAGTGCAATTGGATATGGATTGAATAATACATTCCCAGATTTTAACGGAGGAGGATGGAGGTTTTTTTCTGAAAATAAAGTTCTTCAGGGTTCCCTTGCCGATAAATTAGGTTTGCCGGTTGAACCACTTATAAACGGAGTTTCAAACCTCGGGTTGGTTTCAGCTTCAACAGGGGGACTAGTTTCATCCTTATCAGGTGTGACTTTTAGTACAAAACCTATATTTATTAGTTCAAAGCTTGAATATTACGGCAGATTAGTCGAATATAGAGATAATAGGCAGTATGTTTATGGTAAGTTAACATGGATTGATTCATTTTCAGATGGGTCTATTAAATACCGAAATGAATGGCAGGCAGTTTCTGGACCTTGGGGTAGTCCGGTTCCATGTGGAGTATATCCAATTCGAATTGGTGGTCTTGAAACTGGATTACCGGGTTATTGCAGAAATGGTGTAGATTTTTTCTTTAAAATTTTTGATAGTTTTGATATACATCCTGATCAGGAACCCTGGTTTGGAACGAGAGGATGTATTGGAATACAGGAATCTGCTTCAAAATTACTTGAATTCTATAGAAAGGTAAAAAGTTATATTAGACACCATGGTGTACTTCAATTGTATGTAAACTACTACTAATAATGAAAAAAAGAATAATTATTTTTTTTGTTTTTATTAATTTTCTATCCCTTTTAAATGCACAGGAAAAATGCAATCATAAGGAATTAATATTTAGTTTTCTCAATAAGGTAACGTCAGAACAATATAAATCTTCCCTTAACGATTTTGAGTTGTTTTTTGACATAAACTCGAAAGAACTAGAAATGGGTTTAAGATGGGATTACATTAAAAATCATCCAGGAACAAATCTTACATTTGACACAGACAGCATTAGTCTTGCCATCGAGAAATTTCTGGAAAATGAGACAGTGCGTCATCTAATTAAAATAAAAAACAGGGAGAACAGAGAATGGACTATAAAAGGTTCTTTTAATTACGGAAGCAAAACCATAATTTTCAGGGTAGGTTTAGAAGGTATAAAAGATATCATTCAAATACAAATGATAAATCATATTGATGAAGAAAGATGTGGCATAGTTGATATTATGGATTCGGATAATAATTCAATATTGTACCCGGCACAGAAAATTCAATGAATACAAAGGAGTATTATTATTTTGGAGGTGATGCCTACAGCGCGCCTGTGGTGGCAGTAACACAAAATGGTTCCACTGTTTACTACTACCTGCTGCGTGATTACCTGGGCAGTATAACGCATGTTGTTGATGCCACAAATAACAATGTTGTTGCCGAATATAGTTATGATTCGTGGGGCCGGATGAGAAACCCCGCTACATGGGAAAATTACACACCGGGGTCGGAGCCGGCGCCTTTCATTGCAGGCAGAGGGTTTACAGGGCACGAACATTTACCCTGGTTCAATTTTATAAATATGAATGGCCGGGTTTACGACCCATTGACAGGCCAGTTCCTCAGCCCCGATAACTATGTTCAGACCCCTGATTTTACGCAGAATTTTAACAGGTATGGGTATTGCTTGAATAATCCTCTGGTCTATTCTGATCCGGATGGGGAATTTATATGGATCATTCCTCATATTGGTTGGAGTAAAAAAGGTGGATTGAGTATTGGCATTTCAGTGGTTTTCGGTATACCAGGTGCAATTAGTTATCAAATTGGAGGGGGCTATAATTTTAAATCAAATGATTTATATGGATATGCCGGTGCAACCCTGGCTTTCAATACAGTATATACATCAGTTTCATCACAAAGCGGTTTTAGTGCAGGTTACACAGCAGGTGCTTCAATATTCTCAGGCTTTCCGGTTAGCACAAATTTCCTTACTATCAGCGTTAACTATAATATTAGCCATGATAGCTGGAGTGGTAATATATCAGCCTGGAATTTTGAAAATAAAAAGTGGATTTTTAATCCAGATTTTTCAATGATGATTTACCCCGAACAGACCACAAATTTTATAAGAAAAGGAAAGTTTATTAGTAATGATAAGATGTTAAAATATTTTGTTGATGCAGGTGATTATCAGGGAGCACTGGATTATTTTGGGTTTGAGGGTACTTATGATCCTTTGAATAAAAAAACTGCCGATCCCGCAGAAACAGATTTTAAAACTGGTAATATATTATACAATGAGAAAGCTTTTAGTGGTAACTTTGATAATTTATATATTATTGCTGAACATGAATTAAAACACCGGTGCAACATTCTGTCTGGAAAATACAAAGGTTTTAAACTTACCATGGAAATGAAAGCTTATGAAGAATATTCAACTTATGTATACAATTACAGAAGGCAAGGCCTTTACTTAAACATTGATAAAGAGGGTTTAGGTTGGCGTATAAATGCATATGGTACTTCAGCAGGAATAAACCCAAACATTATACTTAGATATCAATTCAATAAGCCATGGTGGCATTTTATTTACAGAATACCTCGAAAATGGTGAAAAATTTTATTATTATTTTATTGTTTTCTATTTCAATCTTTAGCAGTAAAGGCCAGAGGTTTTCTATTGAATCAGAAATAGATCTAAGTGTTAATTCTTCAAAAGATACGGTTTGTATTGGAGATTCTTTGATAATAATCCTGTCTTATGAAAATAAGACAAAAGCTGATATAATCTTTTTCCCAAATGCAATTATTGGCATAACCCATTATCATCCTGATAAATTTATTTCATACGATACCCCTCAAAGAATTATTTATAGGCTCAATAATGTATGTTCTAATGTTGAATATATAAATTTAAAACCCGAAGAAGTAATTACAAAAACTTATGGTATCATAGCTGATAGTAATTTTTTCTACGAAGGAGATAACATTGTGCTTGCTTTTTATCATTTTTATAATAAGCCTCTAAATAAGAAAAGACGAAGATTGGATAAAAGTCCACCTGTTCTTTCATTATGGTCTTCACCTGTGAAAATATATATTGAATTGAAAAAAACGAAATAATCCTGAAACACCTGTTATGACACTCGATATGGCATACGACAGCAACAGGGGAGGAATAACCTGGAAGAGCGATGTTGGGACGCTTCTGTACGATTATCCCGGCAAGCCGTATGCCGTGAGCGGGATAGACACAGCGGGTGTGGGACTTGTTATCCCTGAATATGCCCAGGAGATAAGTTACACCTCGTTTGAGAGTGTAAGTACAATATCAGAAAATGATTATCTGGCTACGTTCACTTATAATTCAGATAATCAGAGAACAAAGATGGTTGTTCAGCAAAATGGCAACTTTATAAATATGAATGGACGGGTTTACGATCCATTGCCAGGCCAGTTTCTGAGCCCCGACAACTATGTTCAGACCCCTGATTTCACGCAGAATTTTAAAAGGTATGGGTATTGCCTGAACAACCCTCTGATTTATACTGATCCTTCGGGAGAATTTATTTTTACCGCCTTAGCTGTTTTAACAGGTCAACTATGGGCTTTACCCATAACAATTGGAGCCGATTTTGGAGCCGTTACCGGTGGAATACGAGGCGCACAAGATCCTGATGTCGGTTTTTGAAAAGGCACTGCAAGAGGCGCATTAGTTGGTGGTGTTGTAGGTGGACTTTCTATGATTGGTGGTGCTGGTATGCCATTTGCAGCTAACCTCTTGTTGGGTACTGCCGAAGGAGCCATTACCGGGGGGCTTGATGCTGCACTTTGGGGTAATGATATAGGAAAAGGAATGTTATGGGGAGCCGCTGCTGGTGCTGTATTTACTACCCTTACCTCTGAGAATTTTAGTAATATGTTAAAAGGTGAAGGTTTCAATACCAATGAGAATGTTTTTGTATTAACCCCCTTTAAACTGGACTAATTTCCAAAGGTTTTAGAACTGATGATTCAAATATATTATTTTTGTTTACCTGATACAAGTCTTCAGGTGAGGAGCCAATTCCGGTTTCAGGATGTGGCTTCTCTCTGAAGAAAAATATTTCCCTGTTCCTCTTGTTTTTCTTTATTCCGACAGTGCCTGATTCCCAGAGTTTTAAAAATTCTTTTGGCGTATGACACAAAAGGCTTCTCATTACCCTTGTTTCATTATAAGCTTGAAAAAAACCTTTAAAAATTTCTCTGGCATGCTCGAGGTCCTGTAAGATGTTTCTTTTACAAACTAATCTTGTAACAGTACTGTGGAAGGACTCTATATGAGCATTCTGCTGTGGAGTTCCTGGCTGGATAAACTCATGAGCTACGCCAAGAGACTCCAGTATTCCAGCAAGAGTTTTAGCAATAATCTGGGGGCCATTATCCGTTCGGATCATAATTTTTATTTTTTGTTCCTCCCTGTATCTTTTAACATCAGGGTCATTTAAAAGATCATAAACCAATTCGGCGATATCTTTACTTTTCATTTTATACTGCAAATCCCATACAGGAGCATATCTGCAAAAAGTGCATAAAAAAGTTACCAGGAAAGCATTCCTGTTTTCTTCGTGTATATATACATATTTAATATCGGCCTCTATTGTTCTGAAGGGGCCTTCCAAAGGCGGAACAGAGTATCTAATAAATGTCTTATTCAGAGAGGTTGATTTCTTCGTCGGGGGATGCAAAAGATTATTCTCGTCCATTAACCTGTATACTTTTTTGTAATTAATCTTATATCCCTTCTGCCTTAATAAATCTGTCAATATCTGATACCCATAATCATGATATTCAGGATCTATAAGTTTCATAATTTCATCGACTACAACCCGATTGGACACTGGATTGCCCAGGTACAGAGTATGAGTGGAAGGTCGCTTCCCCTTACTCCTTCCATTGGGCTTGTAATAATAAGTGCTCTTCTTCATGCCGGCTATCCTTGTTACATCAGCTACTCTGATCCCTTTTGCCACATACCTGCAGATTACTTCTCTTTTTTCCCTGGCAGACCAAACTTTTTTTTTAGAAGCTCGTCTTTAAGCTTAGACTCAAGTTCCTTCTCAGCAAGAAGCTCTTTTAATATGCGGTTCTCCTTTTCAAGCCTCTTGATATGAGCATCCATGTTTTTACCGCGCCTATCCTCTAATCCCTCTATCCCAGATGCTTGATACTTGTTCACCCAATAATAATACAAGGTTTTAGATATGCCCCATTTGCGGCAGCCTGCAATAACCCCAAGACTCTGGATGTCTAATATGATCCGCTCTTTCTCTTGGGCCGTCCGTTTGTGAATTTGTTTTACCATCAACATAAAAGTACAATTTTAATTTTGTACTTTTAGTCTAGTTTTTTAGGGGGTCAAACCATTAAAATTTATTGTGATTAAAACATTCGCATCATCATGCATTTCCAATATAAAGAAGCATTTTTTCGAATCATTTTTCAGGTAGGTTTTAATTTTAAAGTGATCCTTTCAAAATAAAGTAAAAAAAGATGCGAGAAATTATTTCAGACTTTTTGTCATTTATTAATAAAGAATCTGAACAGTACATTATTTATGAAATAATTATTGAATAATCCGTATAGAGAACTATTAAGACTTCCACGCCAAATAAAATCTGGCAAAAAACTGAAACACAATTGAGTAATAGAAAGCGTTTTAATAAACTGAGGATAAATATTTTTTTGACAGGTAAAAGATTACTTGTTAGAATTAATTGATTATTAATATAATTATGGGTGATCATGCATCGCTGACTCTAAAAAGTGTTTTTGAACTGTACTGATAACAATCGGAGGTTATCAGAACAAAATGTGTATTCAATTGTGTATTCAAAAACAAAAGGCAGTTACTTTAAAGTTTCATAACTGCCTGAAATTTAATGTGGAGATAAGGGGAATCGAACCCCTGACCTTGTGACTGCCAGTCACACGCTCTAGCCATCTGAGCTATATCCCCATTTTAAAAGAACCTTACAAGAACCCCTGACCTTCCCGACCTGCGGTCGGGACGCTCTAGCCTCCCGATAGTTATCGGGATGAGCTATATCCCCATTTTAAAAGAACCTTACAAGAACCCCTGACCTTCCCGACCTGCGGTGGGGACGCTCTAGCCTCCCGATAGTTATCGGGATGAGCTATATCCCCATTTTAAAAGAACCTTACAAGAACCCCTGACCTTCCCGACCTGTGGTCGGGACGCTCTAGCCTCCCGATAGTCATCGGGATGAGCTATATCCCCGAAAAAGAGAACAATATTAATTAACCCCTGGCCTTCCCGACCTGAGGTCGGGACGCTCTAGCCTCCCGATAGTCATCGGGATGAGCTATATCCCCGAAAAAGAGAACAATATTAATTAACCCCTGGCCTTCCCAACCTGAGGTCAGGAAGCTCAAGCCTCACGATCCCGATAACTATCGGGACTATCAGGGTGAGCTATATACCCTTTCGGGCACGGCAAAAGTACAAAAAAATAAAAAAAGAAAAAATCCATTATTTTGTTAGTTTTGCGGAGTTGTATCAGAATTAAGGTTTTAACCGTTTTTATTTAGAGCAAAATTATTTGTCTGGCATAAAAATTGGTAAGAAATTTAATCTGTTATTTAATAAAAAGAGTCTGAAGAAAGGAAGACAGTGAATAAATGGGAAGACGTAGGGAAATAATGAGTTTTGACGAGATTGTCTTTGAAAACAGAAATAAGGAATACGGCGCATATATACTCCGGAAGAAGTACAATTCATTGTTAATTAAGGCCTTGATTGTAACTATGATAATATCTGCTGCTGCCGTGGTTATTCCTTATTATTTATTGCTCAACAAAACATATAAGGGTGGAGCCGGTTCAGGCAGAAAATTTGTTGCGGTGAGTATGGAAAATATTGCTCCTCCTCCCCGTGAAATAATAGTTCCTCCTGATATACCTCCGCCACCGGCACCACCCCAGTCGGTTGTAAAATACACTGCGCCCGTTATTGTTGATAGTGTTACCAATGATAAAACAACTCTTCCAACAACAGATGAAGCCAGAAATCTGGAGAATAAGGATGGGGAAGCGATAGCCATAGCTGAAGGCTCAGGCGGGGATGAACTTTTCGGAGAGGGAAGGGGAGATACACCGTATGATTTCTTCATACTTGAAGAGCCTCCCAAATTCAGAGGTGGAGACCTTGACAAATTCAGGGAATGGCTGCAGCGGAGAATCATTTATCCTCCTGAGGCCCAGGAAAAAGGAATACAGGGAAAGGTAATCCTGACATTTGTAGTCGAACGTGACGGAACAGTGACAAACGTAAATATCGTTAAAGGAGTTCACAAACTTCTCGACGAAGAAGCCAAACGAGCCATCGAGTCCTCTCCCCAGTGGACTCCAGGTATGCAGAAGGGCAGGCCGGTGAGGGTGAGATTTAAAATTGACCTGAATTTTGTGCTATGATCACTCAAATGATAATTAATTTTTTAACAACACATTTGTTAAAATCATTTTATTAAATTTATATTCAGAATATACATTTATAAATCATGAAAAAAATTATACCTCTTTTAATTACAGCTCTGTTATTTGCAGGGTGTGCATCCTCTAAAAAGCATCTTGTAAAAGGAAACTATGATGCTGCTATAGAAAAAGCCGTAAAGCAGCTTCGCAAAGATCCTGATGATAAGAACCAGAAAGCAATTCTTGAAGATGCATACAAAATTGCCAATGAACAGGATAATGAAAGAATAAGATTCCTGAAAATGGAAGGGAAACCAGATAACTGGGACGAAATTTACCTTATTTACAAACGTATGTACGACAGGCAGGCACTTGTACGTACTGTTCCAAATCTGAACATGCCTTATGTCGACTATATGCAGGAAATGGTTGCTGCAAAACGAAAAGCCGCAGATTATTATTATGCCCATGGTATGGAACTCATGAAAAACCAGACAAAAGAATCTTATCGTAAGGCTTATGCTGAATTTGTGAGGGCAAAAGAGTATGCCGGCGATTATGAAGGAATCGACGAAAAGATTATGGAGTCAAAATACCTTGGTATGAGCAGGGTTCTGGTATCGGTTCAGAACAAATCTATTATAAGATTCCCAAAAGAATTTGAAGATGACCTTCTTGCATTAAATCTACCAGCTCTTAATTCAGAGTGGGTTGAATACCACACCCAGGTTCTTGATCCCAATATTCAGTTTGATTATCTTGTAAATGTGAACATAATCAATGTTATGGTAAGCCCGGATCAGACTGTTCAACGTGATTCGGTCATAAAGAAAGAAATTGAGGACGGATTTACATATGTGCTGGATAAAAAAGGCAATGTAATGAAGGATTCTCTTGGAAATGATATCAAGATGCCAAAATATAAAACGGTTCAGTGTGCTCTGATCGAAACTATTCAAAGGAAGTCGTGCCGCATTGAGGGAGATGTGGAGATTCTTCAGCTTAATCCCTCAAAGGTTCTGAAAAAGGATCCGATAGGAGCACAGTCGGATTTCGAACATATCTCTGCCCGAGCACTTGGAGATTTGCAGGCTCTTTCACCGCAGCAGCTCGAAAGAACAAAATCACAACCTGTTCCTTTCCCTTCAGATATCGACATGGTGATAAGATGCTCAGAATCTCTGAAGATGGCTATCAGGGGAGCAATTATGAATAACAGAAGATTTATTAATTGATATTTCAGAAATAAAAAACAGCCCGGGGAAAGAAAATGATTAGTACTGAGAGGAGGGCAGAAAGAGCTGTTCTGGTAGGGGTTATTCACCCTGGACAAAGTGATACTGAAGTTAAGGATTACCTTGATGAACTTGAATTTCTTGCCGATACAGCAGGAGCTGTTACGTTGAAAAGGTTCATTCAACGGATAGAGGCACCCAACCCCCGCACATATATTGGCACGGGAAAAGTTCTGGAAATAGCCGAATTTGTTAATGTAAACAAGGTTGATATAGTAATTTTTGATGACGACCTCTCACCCAGCCAGGTACGTAACATTGAAAATAGTATTGGGTGCAGGGTTCTCGACAGAACAAATCTGATTCTTGATATTTTCGCCGGCAGGGCCAAGACATCTTATGCACGTACACAGGTTGAACTGGCACAATACCAGTACCTTTTACCCCGTCTGGCTGGCATGTGGAAACACCTTGAACGCCAGAGGGGAGGTATAGGCTTGAGGGGACCGGGTGAGACAGAAATCGAAACCGACAGGCGAAGGATAAGGAAAAGAATAGCCCATCTGAAAGAACAGCTTGAAAAGATAGATATTCAAATGTCTGTTCAGCGTAAAAACCGTAGCAGGCTTGTCAGGGTTGCACTCGTAGGCTATACTAACGTTGGTAAATCAACACTGATGAATCTGTTGAGTAAATCGGATGTTTTTGCTGAAAACAAACTGTTCGCCACACTCGATACTACTGTAAGAAAAGTTGTTATACAGAACCTGCCGTTCCTGATTTCTGATACTGTAGGCTTTATTAGAAAACTGCCACATCATCTTATAGAATCATTCAAATCAACCCTCGATGAAGTAAGAGAATCTGATATACTTCTTCATGTTGTGGATATATCACATCCGGGTTTCGAGGAACAAATACAGGTGGTAAATGAGACCCTTAAGGAGATAAACTCTTCAGATAAACCTATTATACTTGTGTTCAATAAAACAGACATCTTCACTTATATAAAGAAAGACGATGACGACCTCACCCCTGTTACAAAAGAAAATTATTCCCTTGAAGACCTGAAAAAGACATGGATGGCAACCGCTAGCAACTTACCTGTGGTATTTATTTCGGCAAAAGAAAAACATAACATTGATGAGCTCAGGGAAATTCTTTACCGGGAGGTAAGGAAAATTCACATAACCAGGTACCCCTACGACAATTTTTTATATAATTCAGACCACACCGATAATTAATTTATTCACCTGTCAATACAGATTATTTGCCAGCATATACTCTGCTATCTGAATCGCATTTGTAGCAGCACCTTTTCTTATATTGTCTGCAACTATCCAGAGATTAAGGCATTTTTCACGTGAATGATCTCTTCTGAGCCTGCCAACAAAAACCTCATCGCGGTTGTGTGCCAGTATTGGCATAGGATATTTATGTTCATCAGGATTATCATATAACACCACACCGGGAAAGCTGCTTATCAGCTTTCTCACATCATCAAGCTCATATTCTTTTTCAAATTCAACATTTACTGCTTCGGAATGGCCGCCTATAACAGGTATGCGAACTACGGTAGCTGTTACCTGTATTGTTTTATCACCCAGAATTTTACGTGTTTCATCAACCAGTTTCTGCTCTTCAGTTGTATAACCTGATGGCAGGAATTTTCCACCGAATGGGAAGCAGTTAAGGTCAATAGGATGCGGGTAAGCCATTTCGCCCTTGATACCTTTTCGTTCGTTTTCAAGCTGGATGACGGCCCTGACTCCTGTTCCGGTAACCGACTGATATGTTGCAACAACTATTCTTTTGATTTTGTATTCTTTATGCAATGGTGCAAGTGCCATTACCATCTGAATGGTCGAACAGTTGGGATTAGCAATTATCCTGTCACCTTTTTTTATAACATGACTGTTTATTTCGGGTACAACAAGAGGAATATTGTCATCCATCCTCCAGGCAGATGAGTTGTCGACCACAACAGTTCCATTATTTGCAAAAACTGGTGCCCACTCTTTCGATACATCTGCTCCGGCTGAAAAAATGGCAAAAACCGGTTTTGACTCAACTGCCTGCTTCACGCTTATAACTTTAACAGGCTTTCCTTTGAAAATTATCTCTTTGCCAACTGATTTATCTGAGGCTGCAAGGATTAATTCCGAAACAGGAAAATTTCTCTCTTCAAGTAATTTTACCATTACTCGACCAACCATACCGGTTGCACCTATAACTGCAGTTTTTACCATGATAATTTTAAATTATTAAATAAATTATGCTATATTTATTTCAGAAATAAAAGGTCAAAAATAGTTTTTTTTTCATTCTGTCGCGCTGCATGAAAATTCTTGTTTCTTTTCTGGTTATGCTACCACTGGCTGCATTTGGGCAGGTTTACAATGATTTTGAAATATCAGGTTTGCAAGGCTGGATCCAGAGTCCGGCCGGTCAATGGGGGATTGATTCGGCTTCTCCTTTATCGGGCAGATTCTCATTATGGCATTGTTTCGATAACTCTGAAGCAGGATCAGCACAGGCTGCTGTCAGACTTATGAATCTGAAACCAGATCGTGGAACTATTAAATGGTCTTTTCAGGTACGTCATGGCTGCGACCCATCATCTTCTAATAACTGGTCCGTATTTCTTATGTCGGATGCCCCTGCCAGCGAAATGAAGCCGGGCGGAAAAGTCAACGGGTACGCCGCAGGAGTTAATTTTACAGGTTATGATGATACTCTGAGGGTGTGGAAAATAAAAAATGGTTCGGCAGTTACAGTGGTGAAAACAGATATTAACTGGCAGGCAATCATTGGAACCACACAACCTGCAACAATTTTTATTGAGCGCACCCCTGGAGGAGTATGGAGTATTAAAATCATATTGCCTGGAGGGGAAGAGAAAGGTGTATACAAGGGTATTGATAATGAGATATTTGAAGTGGAATGGTTCGGAATATTTTACCGATATACATCAACCCGCGACAGACTTTTATGGTTTGATAATCTTATAATAGATGGTCCTTTCTTTCAGGATACAGAACCACCACAACCTGTAAGCTGCACTATAAAAAGCAGAAGAACTATTGAACTGATTTTTAACGAAAAAATATTGCCCGGGTTTTTAAACAGGTCAAATTTTCTCCTGAATAGTACCTTTTATCCTGTAGATGATGCACAAAGCACAGGCACTTTATCGTACCTTCTAAATTTTGATTCTGACTTTATCAACCGGCAGCCATCAGAGTTATTGATAAAAAACTTGTGTGACAGAGATTCAAACTGCATCTCTGACCTTGCAATCAGTTTTATCCCATTATGGGCAGAGCACGGCGATGTAGTAATATCTGAAATAATGGCTGATCCCACACCGGCTGTGTCACTGCCGGTTAAAGAATATCTGGAAATCACTTCGCGGTCGGAACAGCCAATTTCACTTAAAGGCTGGGCACTTTGCGCTGAAGGGCAGAAATCTTATTTCCCTGATGTTACAATAAATAATGGAGATTATATTATTTTATGTTCTGTTGCCGATACAGGTTTATTTAAACAATATGGGTCAGTGGTGGGTCTTAAATCTTTTCCTGCACTGACTGATTCAGGTAAATGCTTATGGATAGCCGACAGCTCCGGAGTTATGATTCACGGCATTGAATACAATTCTTCCTGGTATGGAGATAGAATGAAAGCTGAAGGTGGCTGGTCGCTTGAAATGATAGACATAAGCTGTCCTTTCAATTATGAAGGAAACTGGAAAGCATCAGTTTCACCATCAGGGGGTACGCCCGGTAGGCCGAATTCAGTTTTAGGTAATTATACCGACAGGTATTTTGAAGGAATCACCAATGTGTTTCCAGCTGATTCTTTTATGATTAAAGTCTCTTTTTCAGAACCCGTAAAAAACTTTGAAAGGTTACGTGAAGCAGTTAGAATTAATGGAAAAGTTGTAAATTCTATTCAAGCTCTGGATCCTTTACAAAGAGAATTTATAATTATTCCGTCAGAGCCTTTTGTCAGGCGCAGGCAGTACACGCTTACTCTTCTCGATGATGTTACGGATTACGCAGGAAACAGAGCATCAAAAAATTCTTTTATTTTCGGACTTCCCGAACCTGTTACCACAAGAGATGTTGTTTTCAATGAACTTCTTTTTAATTCTCTTCCGGGTGATGCCGATTTTATTGAGTTTTATAATGTTTCGGATAAAATAATTGACATTTCATCATTATCAGTGGCGTCGGGGAATATAAAGGACGGTACTGTTTCATCATCAACTCCTTTGTCTGAGAAGGGAAGATGTCTTCTACCTGGTGCCTATTATGCCATCACCACCGACAGGAAGGCTGTTGTGGAGAGATATTTTTCATCGGATGAAAAAAATATTTTTAATGTTCCCAGATTTCCTTCAATGCCTGATGATGAAGGTCATTTGATTCTTTTCAATAAAAGTCTGGAGGTAGTTGATGAGGCCTATTATAGTGAAAAGCAGCATTTTGCGCTTTTAACTTCAGTTGAGGGGGTTTCTCTTGAAAAAATAATGCCCCAGGCTGAATCTTCTTCCAGATCGAACTGGTATTCGGCATCAGAGAGTTCCGGATGGGGGACTCCCGGAGCCAGAAACTCTGTTTTTACCGGAAAACAGTCAGATGACCAGATGATTACTCTTTCATCTTCCAGGCTAACACCCGACAACGATGGGGAAGAAGATCTACTGGTTATTAGTTTCAGTTTCCCAGGAACTGGCAATGTGGTCAGTGTAATAATTTTTGATGAAAACGGCAGTGAGGTAAAGAGACTTGCAACAAATTATTTTATTGGCTCGGAAGGAATGCTTGTTTGGGATGGTACTGCCTCTGACGGCTCAGTTGTGAGAAGGGGAATTTACATCATATATATTTCGTCGTTCGACGATAAGGGAAAAACAGGAAAGTGGAAAAAAGTATGTTCAGTACTCAGGTGAAAATTCAGAACAATTTTATCTGGATGCTTAATTAAGTTGGTATGTAATTTTATAATGAAGCAATCAGGTCTGTCATTAACCTTGTCATTCTTTCTTCTGTTTTTGCAGCCTCCTGTATTACAGTCTCATGAGTTGTATATTTTATTTTACCTTCAACGCCGAGGTCAGTAATAATGCTTACGGCAAAGCATGGGAGACCCATATGTCTGGCAGTTATAACCTCGGGGGTGGTTGACATTCCAACAGCATCGGCTCCGATAATTCTGAAATGCCTGTATTCAGCAGGTGTTTCGAATGTAGGACCCGTTGTTGCAAGGTAAACACCCCTGTGTACTTTGATGCCATGATTTTGGGCTATCATAAGAGCTTTGTTTATCAAATAGCTGTCGTATGCTTCTCCCATATCCGGGAAACGCGGGCCGATTCGGTCGTCATTTTGCCCGATAAGAGGATTGGGAAGCAGGTTGATATGGTCAGTTATAATCATTATGTCTCCGATTTCAAAATCGGGATTGAGCCCTCCAGCAGCATTGCTCAGAAAAAGACACTTTATTCCGAGGTATTTGAGCACCCTGACCGGAAAGGTAATTTGCTCTGACCTGTATCCCTCGTAATAGTGAAATCTGCCTTTCATGGCAACGATTTTCTTTTTACCGAAGTCACCGTAGATGAGTTTCCCTTCATGTCCTTTCACTGTAGGAACAGGAAAGTTTGGAATGTCGCGGTAGTCAATTTCTATGCTGTTGGTAATTTTTTCAGTAAGTCCACCAAGTCCGGTTCCCAGTATTATTCCGGCATCGGGCGAATTAAATCCTCTGCTTTTAAGAAAATCTATTGTTTCTTTTATTTTTTCCAACATAGTTGATTATCAGATTATTAAAATCTTTTTCGTTGTTATTTAAAAAGTTAATTCTAACAGGTATATAATAAAAAAATGCTCTCAGTTCATCAGGAACAATATTAAACATTTCTTTCAGACGAACTGCGTCCTTTTCAGTTGTCAGGATAATTTTTTCCCCGGGAGGGAGATTTCTGAATGCTTCTTCAATTCTGGAAATATCTTTTTTCGAATAAGTGTGGTGATCAGGGAAGCAGAGATGTTTAACTTCCCTGGACTTATTATTAAGATATTTTGCCAGAGGTTCCGGATCAGCTATTCCTGTAACAAGTAAAACGTTCAGATATTTTTTTGATTTATCCGGAGAGAACAATAAAGATGAGTCTGAATCAGAATTAAAAACGGGAAGAGGATTGTCGTAACTGATAGAAGTAAAGAACAGATTCTGATAAGGAGCTTTTTTTATCTCTCTCTGAACTATTCTTCGTTGAATAGGAGTTATATCGTCAGGGCACTTGCTTACAATTATAATATCAGCTCTATATATGTTTTTAATACTTTCTCTGAGTTCTCCGAAAGGCAGAAGGTGATCATGATTCATTGGCCTGTTGTAATCTGTCAGCAATATTGAAAGGCCTGGTTTAAGTTTCCTGTGCTGAAATCCGTCATCGAGAATTATAACTTCTGTATCGGGTTTCTGGTTCAGGATATTTTTAATTCCCCTTATTCTGTTACCGTCAACAGCAACAAGAATATCAGGATTTTTCATAAATATCTGCATGGGCTCATCACCTATTTCTTTAGTTGTTGAAGAAGGAGTGGCGATGATAAATCCCCGTGTCTTTCTTTTGTAACCGCGGCTGAGGAAAGCAACCCTGAATTTGTTTTTAAGAAGGTTGATTAGAAATTCGCAATGTGGGGTTTTTCCTGTTCCTCCAACAGTTATATTACCCACGCATATAACAGGAATATTAAATTCTTTAGCTTTGAGAATGTCACTGTTATACAAAAAATTTCTTAACCCGGTTATAAAACCATAGGCAACAGAAAGAGGATAGAGCAGTATGTTTTTTCTTACGGCCAATGTCAGTGGATATCTATCAGATAAGGCATTCGTGCCTGAATTCCGGTCATTGTCTGAATTTCGTTTAGTTGCTCGAGAATTCGTGCTGTTTCACCAAACTTTCTTATTGCGGTTTTCAACCTGACATCTCCTGTAAGCTGCGCAATGAGCCTTTTGTAGGGGTCCTCACGCTCCGGATATTCTTTAATTGAATATTCCTTAATGTTTGCAAGTGAGGCAGCGACGCTGATTGATTTTTCCAGTCCTCCGAATTCATCGATGAGGCCCAGGTTAAGCGCACTTACACCTTCCCACACTCTTCCTTCTCCTATTTCAAGCACACGTTCCAGAGCGATCTTTCGTCCTTCAGAGACCTTTCTGGTAAATTCATTGTATGTGTTTTCAATGTTTTTCTGCATCACTTCTTTTTCATAGGTGCTCATAGGCCTGAAGACCGAAGGGAAGTCGGACCATTTATTTGTATTGACCGTTTCAGTATTGATGCCCAGTTTGTTTTTCATCAGTTTTTCAGTGTTTGGCACAAGGCCGAAAACACCAATAGAACCTGAGATTGTAACCGGGCTTGCCACTATTCTGGTAGCTGGTGCTGAAATATAATATCCTCCCGATGCCGCATAGTTGCCCATAGAGACCACTACAGGTTTTGAAGCGGCGGCCAGTGCTACTTCACGCCAGATGACTTCCGATGCAATTGCATTACCCCCCGGTGAATTCACTCTGAGAACTATAGCTTTTACTGTTGAATCTTTCCTCTGTTCCCTTATTATATCGGCATAATAATTGCCACCGATATTGGTAGGGTTGCCTTTCCCGGTCACTATTGTTCCTTCGGCAAAAATTACTGATATCTTATTTTTTGAGAAAGATTTTTTATCAGTGTCAGGTACTTTTGTGTATTTCATCATTGAAACGAGGCCTATTTTGTCGGTTGTTTTGAGCCCTGACCAGATCTTTATTGTGTCAATTAGTTCATCGCGGTACAGAAAGCCGTCAATAAGTCCGTTCTCCACAGCAGCTTGCGGATTGAATGCTGCAAGTTCATCAGCCAATCTGTTAAGTTTATCAACCGGTATATTTCTGGCAGCCGAGATATTCCCAAGAACATATTTCCAAATTGAGCCCACATAAGCTTCTATTTGCTCTCTGTTTTCTTTACTGAGGCCGTTCAGCACATATGGTTCGACAGCACCTTTGAATTTTCCGTGACGAACAACCTGAACCTCCACCCCCAGTTTTTCGAGGGCGTCTTTATAGAACATAACCTCACCGCTGAGACCTTTAAATTCCATTGTTGATTCAGGATTAATATAAATTCTGTCGGCAGATGTCGAGAGGAAATATCCTTCCTGTGTAAGAACGTAATCAGAATAGGCCAGCACAAACATGCCGCATTCCCTGAATTTTAAAAGAGCATCCCTTATCTCGTTGGCGGTTGCCCAGCCCGAAGGTAGCAAGCCGTTCTCAATAAGTATACCTGAAATGGCAGGATCGTGCTGAGCTTTCTTTATATTTTTCAGGATATCGTTAAGGCCCGGTGCAGGAGAAAAACTCATATTAAGTATATCAAATCCAGCCCATGGGTCGGGATTGGTTCTGTCGGGAATTGGCACTCCAGCATTAAGTACAAGAATATTTTTACCGCTGAGTTGCACAGGTTTTTCACCGGCGGCAATAAGTGCACCGAGACTGCCAATGAATATCAGAAAGAAGATAAATGAGCTTAAAATAATTCCGGTAATTGTTGCGAGAGTATAGATCAGGAAATTTTTCATTTTGCAAAATTTTATCTGAAATTTCAGGCATCTAAAGATAATTACAAATAAAACAAAAAGATAATAATTTTATACTGCATGCAAACGGCAGAAGTTGTATATCTCGGAATTGGTTCCAGCCAGGGCGACAGACCTGGTAACCTGCGCAGGGCAACAGAAATGATTGAAAGCCTTATTGGAAAGATAATTCGCTCTTCAGAAGTTTATGAGACATCTCCATGGGGTTTTGAAAGTCTGGAGAATTTTCTCAATATGGTACTGATTGCAGAAACTTTTCTGGCACCTGATGAATTACTTGATAAAATACATAGTATCGAATCGGCTCTCGGAAGAAAGAGAACTGGAAACAGATATTCTCACAGGGTGATAGACATTGATATTTTGTTTTATGGGAACAGAGTGATTAAGACGGATGCTCTGACTGTACCGCACCCATTGCTTCATAGGAGAAAATTCGTTCTGGTGCCACTATGTTCTATTGCTCCGGAAATGGTACATCCGGTTAAAGGAAAGACCATAAGGGCACTCCTTGATGAATGCACTGATGAGGGAATGGTGGTGCTCTTTAATCAAAATGCCTGACTCATATTAATCCGTTATCGGCGAAGCTATAATAATCTTTTTCTGATATAATGAGATGATCAAGCAGCTGGATGTCTATCAGTTCACCTGCTTCCTTTATCTTTTTGGTAATCTTTATGTCAGCATCACTTGGAGTAAGGTTTCCCGAGGGGTGATTATGGCAGACGATTATTCCTGAGGCAAGGAAGTCAAGGGCTTTCTTCATGATTATCCTTACATCGGTAACCGTGCCGCTCACGCCGCCCTGGCTAAGTTTCATCTGATGGATTACCCTGTTCGCCCGGTTGAGGAAGAGTATCCAGAATTCTTCATGTTTAAGGTCGGCAAGGATAGGTTCAGTAATATCAAATACGTCTTTTGATGACTTTATCTGAATTCCTGATGGCACTTCTGCAAGTTTCCTCCGCCGTCCAAGTTCAAGAGCAGCAGCTATTGCCACAGCCCTTGCCGTACCTATTCCCCTGATTTTCCTGATGTCAGGAATACTTAGCTTGCCAAGGTTGTTGAGGTTATTTCCTGCCATGGCAAGTAACTCACGTCCCAGATCCACAGCCGACCTGTGCTTTGTTCCGGAACCAATCAGAATGCCAAGTAGCTCAGCATCACTCAATGCTGAGGGACCTTTTTTGTAAAGCTTTTCTCTGGGTCTGTCCTCAACAGCCCAGTCGGTAATTTTCAATGACATACAGCGAGACGTTTAAAAATTTTATTCCTTATAAAAATAATAATTTTAAAATAAAAAAGCCGTCACATTTGACGGCTTTTCTTAATATTTTTAATAGTCCTGATGTTTACTGTGCCAGACTATTTACATGTTTTGTTATGGAAGATTTAAGGTTTGCTGCCTTGTTGGGGTGGATAATGCTCTTCTTTGCCATCTTGTCGATGAGGCTTGTCAATTTTGGCAGCATTGCTACGGCTTCTTCTTTGCTGGTGGTTGTGCGTATCCTCTTGAGTGCCGTGCGCATGGTACGGACATAGTACCTGTTTGACAGTTTACGTTTTAATGACTGTCTTGCTCTTTTCTCTGCTGACTTATGGTTTGCCATGTTAATGTTTTAAATTTTTCACTTTGCATTTTTGTAGTCCATAGGGGAATCGAACCCCTGTTACCAGGTTGAAAACCTGACGTCCTAACCACTAGACGAATGGACCATAAAAAGAACGCAAAAATGCGGATGCAAAGAAAATATCTTTTTTCCTATCTTCAAAATTTTTTATAAAGTTTTAACAGGAAAAATTTCAATTTTTTACTTGCATCAATTTAAATAAAAATGCTAAAATACATATCTGATCGACAGTGCACCGCCAATTCCTCCCCATCCTGTAGCACCAAAAATGTTGAATGATGGTAATATATCGAGAGAGAGGTTCAGAGGTATTTCGTCAAAAGTGTACTCGAGTCCAAGAATGCCGTCGAGACCTATCACAGAACCTGTAGTATTTACGTGCGGATTGTCATCCCAGAAACCGACATGTGCCCCAACACCCCAGAACCAGTTAAGTCCAGGATAGCTCCCTGTCCAGTTTTCATTTTCATAAAGTCCTGTAACAACAAAGCCGTGCCAGCTGCTTGCAAGAATACCTTCAACTGCATTGTTCCTGCTCATGAAATGTTTGATTGTCAGTCCATAAGGCCAGCCTGCTCTGAGACCCAGACTGGTCTTGTATTCCTGAGCAAATGTTGAAAAAGATATTAACGCAATAAAAACAACAAATACAAAAATTTTTTTCATGTCTGCCTTGTTTGATTTTGCGGGGCAAAGATAGTAATTCAAATCTAATTTACAGAATCATTCTGCAACCTTATGGATTACACCAGTTCATCTGCCAGCTTTTTTAGGTTGTAGCCGTCGAAATTACCGGAACTCATAAAAAGATATATTGTATCATTCTGCTTTTCTCTGAGAATATCACTGAAAAGGTCATCGGCATTACTGAAAACCCTTAAACTATTATTGCAAAACGCGCCAGTAATTATATCCGGATTAAGTGGAGGAAGCTTTTTTAGTTCCACAGCATGAGGACTGAAAAACACATAAGGCACCGATGCCCTGTCCATTGTGTTTCTGTATTGGGGCAGAAATCCAGCATTCAGGCTGGAATACGTGTGCAACTCAAGACATGCAACGATTCTTTTTCCTGCAAATGTCTCTGCAACTGCCTCTATGGTTGCTTTTACCTTTGAGGGTGAATGAGCGAAATCGTAAAAGACAATTCCCCTGTCAGATTTTTTCAGGATCTGAAGCCTTCCGGCAGCTCCTTCAAATGACTGAATAGCTTCATAAAACTGGTCTTCGGTTATTCCTGCCTGAAAACATGCTTCTCTGGCTGCAGAAAGATTCTGCATATTGTGTTCACCGAAAAATTTAAGTGGAATGACCCTATTATGTGTTGCACCGAAAACACCTATTTTATTTATAAAATATCCATGCACCCTGTAGGGGATTTTATTAATATCACCCTTCACTTCTGAGGCTATCCGGTTAACCAGAGGGTCATCCTTGAAATAAATAAGTGTTCCTCCTTCACTAACTGATTCTGCAAAAATTCTGAACTGATGAATGTATTCTTCTTCAGTTTTGTAAACATTCATATGATCCCATGAAATACCGTTAAGTACAGCAATATCAGGCTTATAAAGTAGAAATTTAGGCCGTTTATCGAGAGCTGAAGCAGGATATTCATCACCTTCAAAAACTGCTATTTCAGAGTCGTCAGAAAGGCCGACCATAAGGTCGAAACCTTTCAGGGATGAACCTGCCATATAACTGAATTTCATTCCGGCGTGGCGAAATACGTGCAATATCATCGATGTGACTGTTGTTTTGCCGTGGCTGCCTGCAACAACAATTCTTTTCTTGTTTCTTGTCTGGTCATAAAGGAATTCCGGAAAGGACATAATTTTAATTCCGAGTTTCTGTGCCCTTTTCAGTTCCGGATTGTCAGACCTTGCATGCATGCCGAGTATTACAGCATCCAAGTCTGAATGAATCTTGTCGGGAAACCAGCCTGCTGATGGAGGAAGAAGCCCGTATGTTGCAAGATTTGAGCGGGAGGGTTCGTAAATTTCGTCATCAGAGCCAGTCACCATATGTCCGTTCCTGTGCAGCGCGATTGCCAGATTATGCATAACTGCTCCGCCTATAGCGATAAAATGAATTCTCATCAGGGATTATTGTTTCAGAATAATAATGTTTTTACCAGTCTTAAGTGATATTCTGTTTATTGTGGCGTCATATTTTTTGCCGTTCAAAACTATCCATTTGTAGAGGGATGGTGGAGGTACAAATTCAGCCTTCATCCCTTCGGGAATATCAATCAAATATTTTTCGGAACCTCTCTTCTTTCTGAATGATGCTTTTATCTGGCCTTTTATTGTTGGAGCGGTTATTGTTGACCACTTCAGGCTTCCGGGCTGAGGCTTTATTTCTGCCCTGGCGAAGCCAGGTTCGAGGGGTTTTATTCCCCAGAGATATCGTACAATGATATTTGCTGGTGCTGAACCCCATGCATGATTCCAGTCGGAGTTGGGCTTATATTTCATGTCCCATGCTTCCATGGTTATTGTTGAGCCTGATCTTATCATGTTCCACCAGCTACGGTCGGTTGTAGAGGTCAGAAGGCTTAGAGCATAATCAGCTTCACCTGCATTGTAAAGACCTTCAAGAAGATACTGGGCCCCGTAAACACTGCATGCCATACCTCTCGACTTAATGAAATTTAGTACTGAATTAATTGCATTTTCCGGGACTATTCCAAAAGCAAGTGGAAGCATATTTGCATGGATTGATGAGTGTTCAGACCCTTCACCGTCGATATAAATACCTTTCCTGCTGTCGAAAAGTTTGTTGTTAATGGAAGCCTTCACAAGGGCAGCACGGTTTGCAAACCATAAAGAATCTTCCCTTTTGCCAAGCCTGCCAGCAATTTCTGACATTATTTCAAGATTGATATAATGGAAGCAGTTTACGACAGTATTTATATCCTTCATGTCATAACCATCGCGCTCACCCTCAGGAGTTGCAAGTTTCCAACCTGTATCCTTTTGTGCCGGAGGCCAGTCGACAATATCGCGAATACGCTGAGTTGTATCCCTGAAGCCAAGCCTCCTCATCATTTCACCGTTAAGCTTTGGCGATTTTGAACTTATCAACCCATCGTCGCGTGCAAGGTCAACAAGTGTTTTGGTTTTAAGTTGCTCATAATATTTTAAAAAGAGGGAAATGTCTCCGGTGTACATATAATCCTGGTAGAACATCATTACTGTGTGCAAAATCCATTCAGTAGGCCAGGTGGGATTATTAATGAAATGTTCCATTGTTCTCCGGGCAAGAGTATATTCGCTATCGACTGCATAATGGCTCAACTGGTTAATGTATGCATCAGCTTCATAAGGAATTCTCTCGCGGTCGCCATCAATATAAAGGCCGGCAAAACTGGTAGCCTTGATGGAATATTTGCACAAATCCCATACCCTGTTCAGGATTGTGTCGGATGATGAGAAGGCGCTGGCTTCAGGGTTGAATTTCCAGAAATATGCCTTTTGTCTGATATTGTCTTCTGTAATTACCCCGTTGTAATTTTCTATTTCACAGTACCTGAAGGGCATAATAACACCGAAGGTATCGGGCAGGGCCACTGCCGGAGGTGAAGTATTACGTTTATCTGCCGGCAATTTGATGATATACTTTTCACGGGATGGATCAACCGGAAGCTTAACTTCGGCGTATCTGACTGATCCCCCGGGCTTTCTGTCTATTTTGCAGGGTTCTGTAAGTTTTTCTCCAAGGCGAACAATAAGTGTGTCGGGCAGTTTGACTTTCAGGTTCAGGACGAGTGTTCCGAAGGCGTCTTTTCCGAAATCGGCGAACCATGCATCTTCTGCCACTTTGACCACTCTTACCGGAGGAATGAACTCCGTAACAAATTGTGCCTCTGTATGTAAGGAAACGGCGATTATTAAAAAGAGTGCAAACAGAACCTGTTTCATTGCTCAGAACTGGTGAAAGCTCATTGAAACAAATTCGAGTACTGTTGGTAAGGCGCTTCTCCAGTATGTCCAGGTGTGTCCTCCGTCGCGGATTCTGAATTCATGAGGTATTTCCTTTTTGCGCATGGCTATGTGCACGAGGGAGTTCCCTTCATAGAGGAAGTCATCATCACCACAGTCGATATACCATCTGACTGCACGTTTCTGATTGTCGGGCATATTTTCGATGAGGTACAGGGTGCTATATTTTTTGAAGTATGCTTCTTTCTGTTCCTGAGTAACATTGTCAGCCAAACCCCAGAGCCTGTAGTTTTGCATTTCCTCGACATTGCGGGGACCTGTTGCAGCGCTGAGAGGGCATGCAGATGAAAATAGCTCAGGATGATGCAGTGCATATATGAAAGTGCCTTCCCCTCCCATTGATAATCCGGCAATTGCCCTGTACCTTTTTTCGCTTTTTATCCGGTAAGTTTTTTCGACATAAGGCATGAACTCTTCAAAGAAGAAATCTTCGTATCTCCATTCATTTTTAATATCATTCACATAGCCTCTTCTTCCGGTATTTGCATCGGGCATGATAATGACCATGGGGGTTGCCTTTCCGTTCCTGATGGCTTCATCTGCAATATGGAGAACCTCTCCGAATTGCACCCAACCGGTCTGGTCGTCACCTGCACCGTGAAGAAGATAAAGCACCGGATAGCTTCTTTGTGATGTCTCATAATCAGGAGGCAGGTAAACAGCATATTTCCTGTCCATGTTTAAAATTTTGCTTTTCATTACAAGGTTATCCATAACCTTGCCCGTCTGGGCATTGATGCACTGCACGGTAAAAATTACCGCCAGCAAAATTGCAGTATTTTTCATATGCCTGATTTTAATGTTTTCTTTTTTCAAAGGTATTTATATTTTTTGCAAACTTTGAATTGTTAAAATTGGAATACCAAACAGGCAAATGGGAAACTGAAAATTATATGACATGAGGATAAATCGGATATGGCATATAAACATTGTTTTTAATCCCTAATGATCAATAACATAAGTATTATCAAAGTGCTGTAAAGAACTTAAGAAAATTATTGCTCACATGAAGTTACATCTTTTTAATATTTCAAATTTTAAAGTTGATGGCGGGGCCATGTTCGGAGTAATTCCCAAAGCTCTATGGTCGAAGGCTTATCCTGCCGATGAAAATAATCTTGTAACACTGGCATTGCGTTCTTTGGTAATAGAAACTGGCGGCCGTGTAATACTTGTTGACACTGGATGGGGCAACAAACAGGATGAACGGTTTTTCAGATATCTGCATATTCATGACGGGGAGGGTCTACTCGAAGGGCTTGCTGCCAGGGGGTTTGCTCCGGAAGATATTACAGATGTGTTTCTTACACACCTTCATGCTGATCACTGCGGAGGAGCGGTAAGAAACGGCCCAAGGCAGGGAAGCTATGAGCTCACCTTTCCGGAGGCAACATATCATGTGAGCAGGGCACAGTGGGAATGGGCAGTAAAAGGTAATCCGAGGGAAGAAGATGCCTATCCGGAAGAAAACTTTTTACCACTGGCGCAAAACGGACATCTGAATCTTGTTGATAATGAAGGAGAGCTTTTTCCGGGTGTTTCTGTAATTTTTTGCTATGGTCATACTCCGGGGCTAATGATACCAATAATTAAATATAAGGACAGGACAATAGTATATACCGGCGACCTTATTCCAACAGCAGCCCATATACCATTATTGTGGAATATGAGTTACGACATTGAATCATTAAAAACCATCGCTGAAAAAGAACGTCTCTGCCGGGAAGCAATTAAATTTGGATATATTCTTCTTTTTCAGCATGATATTTTTGTTGAATGCTGTAATCTTAAAGATACACCAAAGGGTGCAAGGATGAATGAGAAATTTCATCTTGAAGAACTTCTGTGATTTTTCCCGGTGAGAGATAACTGTCCTTTTTTATTGTTTTCCTTCTTTATAATTTCTACATTTGGTTAAACCCTTTTACCCGGGAACATTAAAATATTGTTTTATGGCAGGATTTATTTACGAGAAAATGTTTCAGACAGGAGAAGACCGAACTTTATACCGTCTTCTCACGGAAGATTTCGTCAGTACCATTGAATTTGACGGACGAAAGATACTTAAAGTGGATCCTGAAGGCCTGGTTTTGCTGGCGAGGGAGGCAATTAATGACCTGTCATTTTTTCTCCGTTCGTCACATCTTGAGAAGTTGAGGAGGATAATAGATGATCCCGAAGCTTCGTCGAATGACAGGTTTGTAGCCTATACCATGCTGAAGAATTCGGTCATCTCCGCAAAAGGAGTGTTACCATGGTGCCAGGATACCGGAACTGCTATTGTAATTGCTAAGAAGGGCGAAAATGTATATACCGGGGTGGATGACGCCTATTATCTCTCAAAAGGTATTTTTGAAACCTACAGGGATAAAAATCTCAGGTATTCACAGATTATTCCGCTTTCAATGTTTGATGAAAAGAATTCCGGAACAAACCTTCCGGCACAGATAGATATTTACTCCACAGAAGGAGACACTTATGAGTTTTTGTTTATCACAAAGGGCGGGGGCTCTGCGAACAAGTCGCTTCTTTACCAGCAGTCGAAGGCTTTGCTAAATGAGGAATCACTTACAAAGTTTATAAAGGAAAAAATTAAAGAGCTAGGTACTTCAGCTTGCCCACCATATCACCTCGCTGTTGTGATAGGTGGTACATCTGCTGAGATGACCCTGAAGACAGTGAAGGAAGCCTCAGCAGGATTCCTTGATGACCTTCCCACAACGGGGAATGAAAGCGGCAGGGCTTTCAGAGACATTGAATGGGAGAAGAAAATTGAAAAGATATGCCAGGAGTACGGGGTTGGTGCACAGTTTGGCGGAAAGTATTTTGTTCATGATGTCAGGGTGATAAGACTACCGAGGCATGCCGCATCATGCCCTGTAGGCATAGGAGTCAGCTGCAGTGCCCATAGAAATCTGAAAGCCAGGATTACTTCCGAAGGTATTTTTATTGAGAAACTTGAAAAAGACCCGGCAAGGTTTATGCCTGAAAGTGTTCCGGAGACAGATAAACCTGTTGAGATCAATCTCGACCGCCCAATGAAGGAAATTCTTGCTGAACTCTCAAAATATCCGGTAAAGACCAGGTTAAGTCTTACCGGAACACTTATCGTAGCAAGAGATGCTGCCCATGCGAGAATCAAGAAAATGCTTGATGAAGGCAAACCAATGCCCGAATACTTCAAGAATCATCCTGTATATTATGCAGGACCGGCAAAGACACCCGCAGGGATGCCTTCCGGCTCGTTTGGTCCTACCACTGCCGGACGCATGGATGACTATGTGGAGCTTTTCCAGAGCCATGGAGGCTCGATGATCATGCTCGCAAAAGGAAACCGAAGCAGAAAGGTAATTGAATCCTGCAGAAAATACGGTGGATTTTATCTGGGCTCAATAGGAGGCCCTGCAGCAATTCTTGCGGAAGAAAATATAAAATCGACAGAACTTGTAGATTTTGAGGACCTTGGGATGGAGGCAGTAAGAAAAATATGGGTCAAGAATATGCCAGCCTTTATCCTAACCGATGATAAAGGAAATGACTTTTTTGATGAATATAATAAATAAGGTGTAAAGGTTCAAAGGTTCAATGGTTCGATGGTTCAATGGTTCAAAGGTTCAATGGTTCAAAGGTTCAATTGTTCAATGGTTCAATGGTTCAATGGTTCAATTGTTCAATGGTTCAATTGTTCAATGGTTCAAAGGTTCAATTGTTCAATTGTTCGAAGGTTCAATTGTTCAATTGTTCAATTGTTCAATTGTTCGAAGGTTCAATTGTTCAATTGTTCAATTGTTCAATTGTTCAATTGTTCAATTGTTCAAAGGTTCAATTGTTCAAAGGTTCAATTGTTCAATTGTTCAATTGTTCAAAGGTTCAAAGGTTCAATTGTTCAATTGTTCAATTGTTCAATTGTTCTAAGGTTCAATTGTTCGAAGGTTCAATTGTTCAAAGGTTCATTTTTATAACTCTTCGATAATGAATATATCGTGGCGGTCGAAGTCGCGCCAGTATTTTATGGCTTTTTCTCTTACCAGTTCCCAGTAAATATTGCTGTCGAGGCCGTAAACGAAATTAAGTTCCCTTAGCTCACCGGAGACTTTCTGATTGAGTTCAGGATTGAGGGAAATACGGATTTTTTTGTTCAGGTAACTGAATTCAGCAACCGGGGCGGGTGAATCATTTTTTACGGTTAAGAGTCCATGGCCTGGCGTAGCTCCGGTACTTAACTGAATACCATCATTCATACAGCTTAACGGTGAAACAGAACCTGCCCATGAGGTAACTTCAAATTCATCCACTCCGGTGTTGAAGTATTCCCTTGCTCTTATGCCCATCTTTACACCAATTATTGCATAAACTCCAAGATGCCTGTGCATTTCGTTGGCAAGTACACCCGACTGCCACTCTTCCATTCCGTATCTGTCAATAATTTCTGTTACATAAAGATTCAGGTCGTCATAATAAAAAGAGGGATCAACCGGTAGTTTTTTAATTACCTGATTCCTGTTGACAGTTTCTCCCTTGAGTATTTTCAGATAACCTTCCGATATGTCTGCAAAATTTTCAGGTGTACTTTCTGAGTTATTGCCTGATGCAGTTATCCTGAAGTTTTCAGGGTAATGAAGGAAAACAGGTATCAGATCATCGTTTATTTCATATGAAAAGGTATGGTTTTTCGCTGTAGCTGACTGCATAAAAAGATTTATTTTTTCGCCATATGGATTTTTAATTCCTGCTATTTCTGACAATATATTATCAGTAAAGAAAAACCGGTTTCCTGAGGTATTTACTGTAACAACCGGAACATTACCTTTCAGCACTGACCGTGCCGATTTGATGTCGACTACATAATTGAATCCTTTTGTGTCGTTTAGCCCATTGCTGCTCCAGACTATATTTTTGATCTGGGAAGAAAATAAGGGGATGTTTCTTATTGCATTATCTGCAGTATTAAGACTTCCGAGGCAGACGAATGTTATTTTTGTTTTCTCATAATTCAGAATATCTGATATCACCTGCAGGTAGTCGGGGGCTTTAAGCAGGTTTATGTTTTTTTCGTTTCCCCATTGGTACTCAAGAGCAGGAGCAAAGTTACGGGCAGAGCCGGCATTATTCCGGTTTATACCAACCGGAATCCCTTCATGGTAAAAAGAATTAAGCAGGCTTTTTATTTTAAGGTATGCATAATCAGGGCTGAGAACACCGGATGAAACAGTAATTGCCAGTACTCTTACATCGGGTGATGCAAGCAGCAGGCATATTGCTCTGATATCGTCTATACCGGCATCGGTATCTATAATAACATAATGTGAAGGTTTCCAGGGGTGGGCATATAGCTGGAAACCAATTATTACTGCAAAAACAAATACAAAAAATCTCTTCATTTTTCTGGTATTACGAACGTCTGTAAAGGTAATACTTTTTAAAATTATGCGACCCAAATTCCGACAGGAGTGAGAAAATGGCATATTTAAGAAAAAAATTTTCTTATATTCATCCCCTTGATTTTTCTGATTTATGAAAAAGTTTTTGAAATGGTTTATTCCCGGGTTTTTAGCAGGTTTGCTTATTTACTGGGGATTTGAAAAGGCTCTTGTACTTACCTCAACGAATAGTTTCTGTATGTCGTGTCATATACATCCGGAGGCTGATAATTCATGGAAAAGGTCGACACATTATGAGACCCGGTCGGGATACCGGATTGCGTGTGTAGAGTGTCATCTTCCGCCGAAGGGGCAGGGGTATCTTATGGAAAAGGCACGGACAGGGTTACGAGATTTATGGAGTTACTGGACGAAAGATTCTGCATCATTTGACTGGGTAGAGCGGCGCCGTCTTGAGAATGCCAGAATGTACACATATGAGAGCAGTTGCATAAAATGCCATGAGAATCTTTTCCCGCTTACTCTCAGCAAAGAAGGAGCAGATGCTCATTTATATTATAAGCAAACCAAGAAGACACCGGATCTTCATTGCATTAACTGTCATTTAAATGCCGGTCATTATATAGAGGGTTATACACACGGAAGCAACAAAACTTTTGGTCAGGTTTCTTCGGCGCCGAAAGAGATTTTTACTGAGCCTGCAAAAGTTACGAAGTTCGAGTCATTTACCGAAAAGATACCGGGCAGTTCAGTTTCTTTCAGGATGATTGCGATACCGGGAGGCAGGTTTTTGATGGGCAGTCCGCCTGATGAGCCATACCGCCGGAGCGATGAAGGCCCGGTTCGGGAGGTACAGGTAAGTCCTTTCTTTATGGGAGAAATTGAAGTTACATGGGATGAATACCTTGCTTTTTATGCGCAGACGGCAGCTGAGGGAAGGAGTACTGATACAGAAGGTATACGTTCGAAGGGGGCTTCTGCAGATGTTGATGCTATAACAGGTCCTACACCACCATACGGTCAGCCTGACCAGGGTTGGGGAATGGGACAGCGGCCGGCAATTTCCATGACATATCATGCTGCAGAGACATACTGCAGGTGGCTGTCAAAGGTAACAGGCAAGACTTACCGACTGCCAACCGAGGCAGAGTGGGAGTATGCATGCAGAGGAGGGACGACCACTCCATATTTCTTCCCGGGAGACCCAGAGAAATTCCAGAGAACAGGATTTAAAGCCAGAATATTGAAAAACGATACAACTGTGATTAATTCATATGTTATATATAGGGATAACAGTGGTTTAAGAACCCATTTACCTGAGAGGGTAAAGCCAAATCCTTTCGGGCTGAAAAACATGCTCGGCAATGTGGCTGAGTTCTGTTCCGACTGGTACCAGCCCGACGCATTTGCTCAGTATCCGGAAGGTTTGATAATTGACCCGAAAGGGCCTGAATCGGGAGAAGAACATGTTGTAAGGGGCGGCTCTTACCTCGACATGGCAGGCAGGACAAGATGTGCAGCCCGTGATAATACAAAAACAGAAGAGTGGCTTAAGACCGACCCTCAAATGCCCAAAAGTATCTGGTGGTATTCCGATTGTTTTTACGTGGGATTCAGAGTTGTATGCGAATTTGATGAAAAAACGGGCAATACCGAATCCGGAAATCAATAGGATCTGAAATGTTAAATTTTATATCAGATTTGCTTTTTTTATTTATGTATACTAATTTCGAGGATTAGTAAAAATTTTTAAGGTATTATAATAAGTGTTAATTTTACAATATTAATCCCGGGGGAAAGTTTTTAAAGCAAAAAATGGCGTATATGGGATTTTAAATCGGATATTATGAGAAATATATAATATCATTTTTTAATTATTTTTTCCTAACCAATTAACGATGTTACGTTATGAAAAAAACGATCTGTTTTTTTTGGCCCTCAGGGCCAGGAAATAACTTTCATAAGCTATTAAGGCTTATGAAGGTGGTTGTTCTTTTTCTGGCGGTTGGTCTGGTAGTTCAGCCGGCTTATTCGGCTGGCGGGATTGACGATCAACAGCAGATAAGAATAACCGGAACGGTTACTGACACTGAAACCGGCAACCCGATGCCTGGAGTGAACATTCAGGTTAAGGGGACCACAATTGGTGCAATTACCGATGCAGATGGGAAATATGTTATCAATGTAACAGACAGGAATGCCATCCTGGTATTTTCCTTCATCGGATACGACACCAAGGAAGTGCCGCTTGCCGGTAAAGTGGTACTGGATGTAGCCATGTCGCCAACTGTAACAGACCTTGATGAGGTTGTTGTTGTAGGGTATTCTACCCAGAAAAAGGCAAACGTTATCGGATCTGTAACGTCGCTGCCTGGTGCTCAGATTCAGTCGCTGCCAACGCCTACCGTTGCACAGGCTCTCTCCGGGCGTCTGCCAGGTTCAATAATCATACAGATGAACGATGAGCCTGGGCAGAATACAACCCGTATTCTGATTCGCGGACGAAGCACACTTGGTGGCTCAAGGGCTTCAAACACTTCTGCTACAGCACCACTCGTGATTATCGATGGCGTGCCGGGCCGCTCAATGAATGAGATTGACCCGAACGACATTGAAACACTTTCTGTTCTGAAAGACGCATCTGCTGCAATTTACGGTGCTCAGGCAGCAAACGGTGTGATTCTTATTACCACAAAGAAAGGAAGCGAAGGAGCCCCAAGACTTAACTACCAGTTCTATCAGGGGTATATGACTCCTACTGTGATCCCGGAAGTTTGCGATGCAGCCGAATATGCAACCATGCTTTCGGAATATCAGGTGGCAACGGGCAAACCGAGAACATATACCGACCAGGATATTGAACTCTTCCGTTCGGGAGAAGATCCATGGCAGCACCCGAATACCAACTGGTATAAGGAACTGATTAAGAACTGGACGGGAACAACACGCCACAACCTTTCAATTGACGGTGGTTTCAGGGGAATGACCTACTATTTCTCAGCAGGTTATAAACTGGATGATGCATTCTATAAAGCATCATCGACAAAGTACAAACAGTTTAATGTGCGTACAAAACTTGATCTGCCTATAACAAGCTGGCTAAAGGTTGGAACAGAGCTGGCAGGGTTCCAGATTAACAGACTCTATCCTTATAAAAGTGCCGATGCCATCGTTGGTCAGTCAACACGACTGGTTCCTACAACGTGGGCATACTGGCCGAACGGATTACCCGGACCTGATATCGAATACGGCGACAACCCGGTTGTTACTTCAACCTTTGAAGGTGGCAAGGATGACCAGAAAACATACAGAGTGCTTACAACATTCAACGGTACAATTACGGTACCTTTTGTGAAAGGTCTGACACTTAACGGGAGTTACAGTTATGACCTGACCAACTTCTACCGGAAGAGGTTCTTCAAACCATGGATACTTTACTATCCCGACTGGGCTTCAGCCAAACGTGATCCGAACACAGGCTTTATTACCGACATGAACCTGATCCCGACGCCAAGAGGTCTTTCGTACCCGCAGAACCATGAAGACTATTCGAGGACAATTACCAACACAATACTGCTTAGTGTAAACTACACCAGGAAGTTCGGAGATCATTCTTTAACTCTGTATGGAGGCTTTGAGCAGTATACTTATGACTATAACAACCTTTACGGTTATCGTACATACTATATTTCAGACTTGATTCAAACAATGGATGCAGGTGCCGACCAGGATAAGAATACAACAGGTGGCAGGTCGATATATGCACGTAAGTCGTACATAGGTCGTGCAAGCTACGATTTCCGTGGTAAATACCTGGCTGAGGTTGTGTTCAGAGCCGATGGTTCACTTAAATACCCGCCTTCAAGCCGCTGGGGTTACTTCCCCGGATTCCTGCTTGGATGGAGAGCATCGGAAGAAGGGTTCTGGAAGGATAATATTGCATTTATCAACTACTTCAAGCTGAAAGCATCGTATGGAAGCATGGGTATGGATCCGGGCTCGGCATTTCAGTATATGAATTCTTTCGGACTTTCATCGGGTATGTCGTTTGGTACGAGTGCTGCAATTGAAACAGCAGTTGGACCTCCGACAGTAGCAAATCCGAATATTACCTGGGAGAAACAGACAACAAGAAATATAGGGTTTGAATCAAAATGGCTCAGAGACCTGCTGCACCTGAACTTTGAATACTTCTATAATATAAGAAAGGATATTCTTGCAACAAGGGATGCTTCTGTGCCGGCTTTCACCGGATTATCGCTTCCTCAGGAAAACATTGCAAGAGTGGATAACAGGGGATTTGAAGTTGAAGCAGGTGTTCACAAAAACATCACACCCGACCTGAGAATTGATCTCGGAGGCAACTTCAGCTACAACCATAACGAAGTAGTGTTCATGGATGAACCTGCAAAGGCAGTTCCGTGGCAACAGCTCACAGGGCACCCGTATAATGCATGGTTAATGTATAAGGCTATCGGAATCTTCGAGGATGATACCTATACTGTAAATGGTGTTGCCAATTATCCGCGCTGGGCAAATGCAAAACCAGGTGATGTGATATTCGAAGATGTTTCCGGCGACGGTAAGATTGACGGCAATGACAGAATCCTGATCGACGAAGTTGATGTACCTGAGACATTCTATGGAGTCAATCTGGATGCTACATGGAAGAATTTCAAACTGACTGTTCTGGTACAGGGACAGGGTAAATTCTACAAGTTCAACCATTACGATGAGAGACGCGGCGAAGCAGGTAACTACTTCAAGTGGACTTACGACAACAGGTGGACTCCTGACAACAGGAAGACCAATATTGCCCGTGCATTCAACCGTAATGACTTCTACTGGGCACATGCCGTCAATATGAGCACCTACTGGCTCGACAATACAGCCTACTGCCGTCTGAAGAATGTTGTACTTACATACAACATACCTTCACAGATATTCAAAGGGATTGGTATCAGCAGGGCCAGTGTCTATTTCTCGGGAACCAACCTTGCATTGCTTTACTCGGCAACAAAGAAGTTTGATCCCGAAGTCAGCGGCCAGGGAGTATATCCTCTTATGAAGACATTTGCTTTCGGTGCAAATATTACTTTCTAAACTATTGAGAAATCTTTTAAATATTGAGCTATGAAAAAAGTATTCAATTACATAATCCCGATAGCATTGTTGATGTTTCTGGCAACTGCCTGCGAGGATGTCCTTGACCAGGATCCGGTTAGCACATTTAATGAACAGGTAGTATTTAAGGATATCAACATCGTTAAAGCATACGTTGGAAAATGCTACGACAGAATGGGCGGTAATACCAATAACGGTATACTTGGTGCCCGCGAAGACCTTCTCTCTTCCGGAACAGATCAAACTCTATGTATTCACCGTCCTTCGAACTATACACACCTTAAAGGTACCCTCAGCCCCGACCAGTTAGGGTTCTTTGCCAACACAGGTTATGGTGGTTTCATGTACTGGGATAATCTGTATGCTAACATCCAGAATCTGAACTATATTCTGGACAATATAGATAATGTTCCGACTAAAACCACGAGTGAAGACGCACTTAAGACAAGGCTGAAGGGTGAAGCTTACTTCATAAGGGCATACATGTACGGAAGGCTCCTGATGAATTATGGTGGAGTGGTTATAAGAACCACTGCTTTTAAACTTGGCGAGGATTTTCTTGACATAAAGAGATCGACACTTCAGGAGACTCTTGATCAGGTTCTTGCCGATTGTGACAAGGCAATAGAGCTTTTGCCTGCATCGATGGAGCAGGGCAGGGCAACACGTGCAGCTGCAGCAGCCCTTAAGTCGAGAGTACTGCTGTTCTGCGCAAGTCCGCTTGTAAACGGCGGCTATGAACCAACAAACCCACTTGTTTCGTTTACCTCAGGCTCCCAGGCTCAGCGCTGGGAAGCAGCCAGAGATGCTGCAAAAGCCATAATGGACGGAACATACGGCACATTTAAACTGGCCGGTACAACAAATGATCCTCCATCACCTATGACTGAAGCAGATATAAAGGCCTATGCCGACAATTATTTCAACATCTTCAACCAGAAGGGCAAATGGAATGATGAAACCATCTGGGGTATCCAGTTCCCACTTACCGGAGGCAATGTAAACAGAGCTAACATCTGGTATGGACCTAATGGTTATCATAACTGGGGTAACAACGATCCAACCGAGCCTGCTGTAAGAGAATATGAAATGGCTGACGGTACTCCTTTTGTATGGGATATCGGGCTGGGCGAGAACCTTCGCAAGGCTACTGCTGCCGAACTGGCTGCAAATCCATACCTGAATCCTTACTATGGAAGAGAACCTCGCTTTTATGGTACTATTCTCTATCATGGTGCTCCTTGGCAGCAGCGTCCTTCCGACGCTACCGGCTTTGACCCATATAACAAAGTGCAAACGGGTCATTTCTACAATCTCGACGGAACAGTTAAAGCATACGGAATTGATACACGCCAGGGTCTGATAGAAAGCTGGAACGGAACAAAGAACGGCTATTACCTTAAGAAATTTATGGATCCGGCTACAGTCGGTCAGTACTATTACAATACCAACACATGGGTTGAGTTCCGTTATGCTGAGGTACTCCTGAATTATGCTGAAGCATGCATAGAGCTCGGAGGTGCTGAAATGGCGAATGGTATTGATGCACTCAATATGGTTCGTAACCGTGCCGGCCTGCCCGACCGCGACCGTAATACCACCGACCAGGCTCTTGCACGTCAGTGGGTAAGGCATGAAAGATACATTGAATTCTTCGCCGAGGGCCACCAGTATTACGACATGCGCAGATGGATGACAGCTCCTCAGGTGATTAAGAATGTGTATCCGATGAAGATTAAAGAATATGTTAATGGTGATATGGAGTGGTTCTACGATGTATCATCAACTACCATTGTTGATTCAAGGTCGTGGGCAAAGGATGCCTTCTACTGGCTGCCGATTTCACGTACAGAAATGAATAAGGCTCCCGGCCTTGTTCAAAACCCGGGATATCAATAGAATTAACGCGGGAAACCGCAGTCCAAACAAGAAGGCCGGCAATTTAAGCCGGCCTTCTTTGGTTTGGTTTTTATTATTTATAAAACATGTAATACCAGAATGTGTTTCCGAAATTTTTTCTCAATAATGGTTCAGCTTTTGCGAGATCATAACCCGAAAGCTGAAATGTCTGAAGAAATTGTGCGTACCGCTTTTCTGTATCTGCGGTTATCTTTAACTTTTCCTGTGCAGATAGTTCTATTTTAAGCAGAGTCCTCATTGCAAGTGCTGCTTCCTGAAGATGCTTCGGAGCTATTTTATATCCGTACAAATCGAGCTTTTGCCACACCTGTGCTATTCCTTTCAGATCTTTATTCAGAAGATGCCAAGCCATCTTATATTCCCATGCATTCCTGTTTATATACATCGAATCGGTAGCCACAATTCTTTCAATATTTATAACCGGGTCATCAGTGATGGTGAAAAAATCAATCCCGGGTCTGATTTTTTTCTTTGCTCCCAGCTCGGGATGGGAAGATACTGCATCATCATTAAATAGCATTTTTTCTAATACGGCAGCCTCTTTCCTGTAAAAAAGGGTTTTTTTCAGAAGGTTGATAAAAATCTTTGCATTTTTATAGTTTCCGTTAATTAGTTCGCATTTAATCATCATTCTCAATCTATCGGGAGTGTAGCCTTTTAAAACCATATTCTCATATGCCCATCTGTAAGCCTCATTTATCATCCCGATAGAATAATAGAAGTTACCACCATGTTTCAGTATTTCACTTTTTATATCAGTTTCCCATTTTTGAAACAGAGTACTTCCGTCAGGGCTCTGAGGAAAACTGAAAAGCATCTCATTCAGCCTCCCGGTTTCGCACAGAGCGATGTTGTTAAGAAAAAGTGTAATAATGTTTTTTGTCGGGTTTTTAAGATTAAACCTAACCAGTTCATCATACCGTCCTTCATAGAATAATTTTTCAGCCAGAAAATAATTTTCTGTTTTCTTGTCATACCTGAGGAAAGCGGTTGTAAGGAGTGTTGCAATAATTAAGCTTATGCCAGAAAATGCCGTTAATAATCTTAAATGTTGTTTCTTCTGAGGATTGGGGGTATTTATAAATTCTGGAATATAAGGTATCTTAAACCAGCAAATAAAAGGAGTTAGGCAAATCAGACCTCCCAGTATTGTAAAGATTATATTATCAGCACTGGCATAACCCGGGCTCCAGGGATAGATTAAAAGGGCAAGCCATGGGCGGTAAAAAAGAAATTCAACTGAAATAAAAACAGTTACCGCTGCCAGAGCGAGCAATAGAACTATTTTTAAAAGATTCTTTTTGAAACCTGTAACTATTAAGCATGCTCCATAAATACCGTATAACATCCATGCAAATCCACCATTTATAAAGTACCATAAGGGCAATATTATTACCGGCCAGTAACCTCTGCCGTATCTTATGAAAACGTATGCCATAGCCAGCTGAAGGAGTATACCCAGATTGTTGAAAAGCATGTACTGGTAATTTGTCTGGAGGTAAAACATAAGAATACCCGAAAGGAACGGAATTACAAAGTCTTCAGAGCCTTTAAGAAGCTTTGTAATTTGTGACAGTAAGACGACAGTTGAGAAAATCACGGTAGAAGCTATCACAGCACCTGCGGCAGGATAATAATAAAAAGAAGCAATGAAACCAGCAATATATTTCAGCAGGGAACCTGGCTGTTTAAGAAAATCGTGCAGATAGTCTACTGATAAAATGAAGAGAGAATGTTTTTCCTGATAAATAAAAATGTGACTAGCATAAAGAAGGAAAAACAGAAAAATAATAATGAAGAAAATCCCGTGAGTAAAGTATTTTAAAAGCCTTGCTGTTCTACTGTTTCCGGTTTGCATAGCTTAATTTTCCTGTAATTGGTTTCAGTTTCCAGCCCATTTTACTTCCAGTGGTTTAAGCCTTGAAAACTTCCTGATTTTACCGGGTGTGGTATTAATCCTGATTATTGAAAATTCAGGCAGATTGTAACTTTTGGTGTTATAGTGTTCCCTCACAGGATTCTTCTGCGGCAGGGCAAACGGCTTCGAGGTTTGTCCGTCGTTGTTGAAGTATGCAATGTACGGTTTGGTCATTAACCCGTTGTCGCGGCGTGTTGCAAACAAAATCCACTTGCCGTTCGATGACCATGAATGGTAACTGTCGGTTGAGGAGCTGCTGTTCAGGTTGAGCCGTTTGGCATTTCCTGTTTCAACGTCGATGGCATAAAGGTCTGCTTCGGGATGCCAGATCGGGAAACAGCCGTAATTACTCATTGTTACAATGATATACTTTCCGTCGGGTGATATTCTTGGGAATGCAATGCTCTTTCCTTTATCAGATGCTCTGAAAAAGATTTCTTCTTTTCCAAATTCTCTTGTATCAGGATTGAATGACACCTTCCAGAGGTCGTATCTTATTTTTTGATAATCATACATTTCTCCAATTTTTGGAGCACGGCAGAAATAGAGAATTCTTCCGTCGGGCGACCATTCAGGATAGGTATCCATTGATAATGAGTCCATTTCGAGAGGGATTGGCATTATTTCGTTTTTCTGTCTATCGAAAAGTACCAGTGAAGATTCGAGATCGCTTACTTCTATTCTCTTGTTTTCAAGAACATGGAACCTCTGAACTATTTTGTTTGATGAAAACGCCACATACCTTCCTGAGGGATGCCAGCGGGGATAAACGGCACCGTTTTTCATTTCCGGAGTTTTGAGGTTGTACTTTACAAGTTTCCCCTCTGAATAGAAAAATGTCCCGCCGAGAGAACCTCTCATGTGAAAAAGGAAGTCATCACTCTTTCCGTTATTGAAAGAATGACAGTTAACACAATTTTCTTCGGCAGCATAATTATTTATCAGTGTCGTTACTTTGAAAGATGCGAGTTCCCTCTGACATATTGAAATCTCATTCCATCTTTCATAACCCGGATAAATGACTCTGTAGGTTAAATATGGGTCAACAGGTTCGGCAGCAATAAGATTGGTTATTGTTGAAAATTTTTTCCGGATGCCCGTCTTGTCTTTAACAGCAATGTCGATGTTCATTATTTTACCGGCACTTCCTTCCAGCAGGTTTCTCCATTTTTTTTGCGGAATAATAATCACATTCCTCCGGGATTTTACTGTAAAAGGTTTCTTACCTTCAACTGAAAAGGTTGTAAAAAAGCATGTGCCTTCTTCTTTGATGATAAAATTCAAAGGTGCTATGTTCGGAGGAATTACAATACCCGAATAGTCAGGTTCAATTTCAGGAAGCTTTTCTGCCGGTAATTCCAGTATTCCTTCCTTCCCTGAGCATCCGTAAATAAGCAATGCAGTTAAGGGCGTGAGTAATATTTTTGACAGATGGTGATTCATTTCACTGTCAAAGTTAATATTTTCAAAGCCTGAAGAGGCAGGATGATGATTAAAATATTCAATGCATACTGTCTGTTTATTGTTACTTTTTGTTAAAATTTATTAACTGCTTTCAGAAGTTATTGGATTATTTATATTTTTACTTGTTAAAGATTGTTGTAATTCAGTTCAATAAGTTAAACAAAAGGTAATAACTAATCTTAAAACCCAACCAGCATGAAAAAATCAGGTATTTCAAGGAGGAATTTCCTTGGCAAAGCAGCAGCAGCAGGAGCTGCAGGAGTAGTTGCTCCCGCAATACTTACAGGATGTAAGGGAAAGGAAAAGGAATGGAAAGTAGTTCCGGAAACAGCATGGCTCGACCAGGCGCCAGATGGGCCTGTTCTCAAGGCAGGCGTGATAGGGTGCGGTGGTCGCGGCAGGGGTGCTGCAATTAATTTTCTGAATGCGGGTCCGAACCTTCAGATTACAGCCCTGGCCGACACGTTTAAGGATCGTGTTGATGAGACAAGAGCAGCAATACTGAAGCAGAAAGGTCAGGAAGTGCCGGAAGAGAACTGCTTTGTAGGTATCGATGCCTACAAGAAAGTCCTGGATTCAGATGTTGATATTGTGATTCTTGCCACACCACCTTATTTCCGTCCGGAGCATCTTGAAGCAGCAGTAGCTGCACGGAAGCATATTTTTGCTGAAAAGCCGGTATGTGTCGATCCGGTCGGAGCGCGCCAGGTAATGGCAACAGCGCTTAAGGCAAAAGAACTTGGTCTTACTATTGTGACCGGTACACAGCGCCGTCATCAGCGCAACTATGTGCACAACTACCAGCAGGTACAGGCAGGTATAATTGGTCAGCTGGTTGGCGGAAATGTTTACTGGAACGGTGGCAAACTCTGGCACAGGGATAATCAGCCCACATGGACCGAACTCGAATGGATGATCCGCGACTGGGTCAACTGGTGCTGGCTATCGGGCGACCATATTGTTGAACAGCACGTTCACAATCTTGATGTGATGAACTGGTTCATGGGTGCTCATCCGGTAGCTGCCCGTGGAATGGGTGCAAGGCACAGAAGAGTAACAGGCGACCAGTGGGATAACTTCAGCGTTGACTTCGTATTTGAAAACGGTGTTCACGTCCATAGCATGTGTCGCCAGATAAACGGCTGCTGGAACCTTGTTGCAGAAAGACTACAGGGGACAAAAGGCTCAACCAACTGTATAGATACCATTTACGACCTTGAAGGAAAGGAAATATGGAAATACCAGTACCCGCTCGGCGAAGACGGGCAGCCCAACAGGCGCGCACTGAAAGATCCCTATGTACAGGAACATATCGACATGATTAAAGCTATCCGTACCAATCAGCCCTTCAACGAACTTGAAAATACAGCCATATCTACTATGACCGCAATAATGGGACGGATCTCGTCCTACACCGGAAAAGAGGTTACATGGGATGAGGTAATGAATTCCGATATGAAACTCGGACCGAAAGTACTGGTATTCGGGCCAGTAGATATTCCGAAGCAGGTACCAGTTCCGGGGGAAGCTTATGATCCGGAAGCTGAAAGGAGAAGAGCAGAAGAAAGAGCAGCCGCAGCCAGAAAAGCTCAGACAACTACCTCTTCGTAAAGGGTTAAAATGATTGTAAGGCTATGAAAAGATCGAGGAGATATTTTATTATGAAGGCATCGACTGCAGGAGCAGCATTGCTGGCTGCTCCTGCAGTTCTTGGTTCACCTGCTGCCCAGAAACAGAAAAAGGCAACAGATGCAGTTGCTCCGTTTAAACTGAAATATGCCCCGGGTCTGGGAATGTTCCGTCAGAATGCAGGGGAAGATCCTATAGACAATATTAAATTCTGTTACGATATGGGCTTCAGGGCGGTATTCGATAATAACTTCATGAGGAGGGCTCCTGAACTTCAGGAGAAGATTATGAACGAACTGCGCCGTCTAGGAATGGATTTTGGCCCTTATGTCCTGATGGCCGACTCGGGAAAGCAGGATTTCGTTCTCAACTCGCCTGAAATCCGTGAGGCACTAATCGCAAAAATGAAGGAGGCAGTGGAGCTGGCAAAACGGACAGGCGCCAAAATGGCTCTTGTGGTACCGGGCAGGTATGATATGAAACTTCATATGGATTATCAGACAGCCAATGTGATTGATAACCTCCGGTATTGCTGCGATGTAGTTGAACCAGAAGGAATTACTCTTGTGCTAGAACCCCTGAATCCTTACATAAATCACCCCGGCCTCTTCCTTCAGAGAATTCCACAGGCTTATGCAATTTGCAGAGCTGTTAACAGGCCATCATGCAAAATAGTCAATGATATTTATCATCAGCAGATTACTGAAGGGAATCTTATTCCCAACATCGATATGGCATGGAGTGAGATTGCAGCCTTCCATCTTGGCGACTCACCGGGCCGCAATGAACCGACAACCGGGGAAATAAACTATAAGAATATCTTCAAACATCTGTATAAGAAGCAGTATAACGGAGTTCTCTGCATGGAACATGGTATAAGCCAGAGGGGCACAAAGGAAGGGGAGCTGAGAGTTATTCAGGCATACCGCGAATGCGACAACTTTGAAGTTTGAATTTTTTAAACAGTCTATTGAAGGCCGGATTTTCCCGGCCTTTTTTATTTTCTTTGCCAAAAACTTATTTTTACAAATTCAAGATATAAAAAAGAGAAAAATGAAGAACTATCTGTTTCTTTTTATCCTGTCAGGCTTAATACTTTTTTCGACCAGTTGCAAGAAGAAAGAGCTCCTTTATGCTGGAAGATTTACAAAGGGCGACGAGAAAGGATTATATATCTTTAGTTTTAATCCTTCCAATGGTTCATTGAAACTGAAATCGCAGGAAGATGTTGGCCCGAGCCCATCATTTTTCTGTTTTGGGCGCAATAACGACCTGCTCTATGTTATTAATGAGGTAATGGAATTCAAAGGTGCCTTTGGGGGCGGACTAACAACACTGAAGCTCGATACTGAAACAGGCCGGCCAGTGGAGAAGCTCAGCGAGATTCTCGTTCCTTATGCAGGCCCCTGTCATATATCCCTCTCAGCAGATGGAAGGCATATACTTATAGCAAATTATCCAAATGGTTCGGTTGTGGTGATTCGTCTAGGCAGT